>ERZ1034411.94-NODE-94-length-30939-cov-26.729698_pt1 | contig 30939 bp, 26 predicted proteins | sample MGYA00520583_ERZ1034411 | MGnify/ENA primary metagenome ERZ1034411 (study PRJEB33736, sample SAMEA104288481) | Azolla microphylla | place: Ecuador | collected 1982 | study: EMG produced TPA metagenomics assembly of the PRJEB19522 data set (Is there foul play in the...
TGAGCTTCACAGTTTTTGGGACTTTCTTCTTCTACTTTGACAATGACTTTACCATCAGAGCCTCATTGGTCAACCTCCATATCATCAGCCCTCCCTACCTTTCTCGTTGCTTAGTATATATGTACCACATTTACATAGGTTCGCCCTGTACCCGTGACGGACTTGGTGTTAGTTACGGGTAAATAACCTACGGGTAAAGAACCGCAGAAATTATACGATAGTTATAACGGGACTTGGTACTGGGAGAAGGAAATTCAGGTTGTTTCTAAGTTGGAAGCTGTTCTAAAAAAGATGTTGGCATATAAGCTAAGCCATTGCTATCAAACAGCACAACAAGTAATGAAAGATTTACCTTCCCCATGTTCTGTCTAATGAGCTAATACTATTCCTACGGTAAATACTATGCAACCTTCTAGCAATAATTCTAATTCTTATATAACTAAGTTGAAAACAATGGTAGCAGCGCCGGGGATAAAACACGCTCGCAATTTTGGTAGTGGAGTTCATAACAGAACTAGTGTTGTGGTCCAAAAAATACCTATGCCTGTATGGTTGGGCCATTTTGCTGTCAGTTTTATTATAAGTACGGGTGTAACTTTAACTGTTGCAGGTGTGTGGGCGCTTTCTAATTTTATGCTGAAAAGCATATCATCAATTACTTTACCAAAAGTTGAAGTTCCCAAAATTCCATCTATCAATAGTCCTGTAGGTGTTAAAAGGGGTAAACTTAGTATTCAAGAGGTTTTTGATCGCTTGCAACAGCTAGAGATTCCTTCGGTACTTTTCACTAGGACAGTTAATGAAACTTTTTACACTGCTGAACCAGATTTGCAGGGACGGAAGTTAAGTGATAAACCGGAAGATATAGTTTTGCGTGAACAATGGAATGGTATTCCTGATGAGTTGTTGAAGAAAATTGAACAGGCTAATTTAAGTGAAACAGCGCGGAGAAAGATAGGTAGCTATAGTCAACAAGATTCCCAAAGGTGGGATCAATTGGCTAAAGCTCGGAGGTTGGGTAAATATACGTCTTTTCAGGATTTGCGATCAGATACATATCAAAAATTTGAACCATTGTTTCCTGGTCAAGAGCGTGGGAAACTAAATCAGCAGACTTTCCTACCAATTTGGTATGCGATCGCATCTGATCAAGTAGGAAATAGGTAATTGGGGACTGGGGGAGATGGGGAACATGGGGAAGTGATTTTCCCAATGACAATAACTAATGACTAATAACTAATGACTAATAAATAATAACTAATAACTAAGTAGTAATTTTTATTGTTCTAAAGGGCATCAAAATCCGTCTGGTAGTAAGTTTTGTATCCAGTGTGGGGAGAAGATATTAGAGAAGCCAGTAAGTAGTGGTATCCAACCGGGATTAACTTTAGGCGATCGCTATGTGATTGTTCGTCAACTTGGATAAGGAGGTTTTGGACGTACTTATTTAGCTGAAGATAGTAACCGCTTTCGGGAAGCTTGTGTTTTAAAGGAATTTTCACCCCAAGTACAAACTCCTTACGTTGTTCAAAAGGCGGAATAACTATTTCAGTGAGAAGCCAGTGTTCTCTATAAATTGCAACATCCCCAAATTCCCCGTTTCCGAGAATTATTACGCATCAATTTGGAAGGTAAGGAATGTCTGTTTTTAGTACAAGATCATATAGAAGGACAAACTTATAATTCCTTATTAAATAGCCGCAAACAACTGGGTTTAAGATTTACAGAAATAGAAACTCGTCAGTTGTTACAGCAAATTTTACCAGTGCTGGAATATATTCACTCAGTTGGTGTAATTCATCGTGATATTTCTCCTGATAATTTAATGCTGCGGGCTTTTGAGCAATTACCAGTTTTAATTGATTTCGGTGGTGTTAAACAAGTTGCGGCAACTGTCGCTTCTCAATATTACTAAACTGGTATGATCTCATCTCCTTCCAGTGGAACTCTGTTAGGAAAGGTGGGATTTGCACCTCCTGAACAAATGCAAACAGGTGCAGTTTTTCCCCATACTGATTTATATGCTTTGGCTGTGACAGTCTTAGTTTTACTGACAGGTAAACACCCCCAAGAACTAATTGATACTGATAATCTCAATTGGCAATGGCGGCGGGAAGTTAACGTTAGTCCCGAATTTGGGCAAATTTTAGATAAAATGCTATGTGCAACAGCTGGCGAGCCCTATCAAATACCCCATCAAGTGGTAGAGGAACTGGATACAAAAGTAGCTAATTATACTGTGAACTAACCCCCTGGTAACTATTCTCCAACTCCATCACCAACTCCTAGACCAAGACCTATTCCCACATCGGAAACTGTTGCTGTTTCTCCCCCCAAAAACCCAGCACCTCAACCTGTAATTACTCCCACTCCCCAATCCGTAAATATTTGGATAAGAACTCATGTCTTCATTATTACTGTAGCCTGATCTGTTAGTACAGGGCTACTTTGGTGGGGACTCAATAACCGGACAAGGGATATAGGAGGAAGCAACTCCTTGGTTACATCCAGTCCTACCCCTAGGGTCGGTAAATCCCCTGAGATTCTCGATAATTATTCACCAGAAGAGAGAGAACGGAAAAGAAAATCGAGCGATCGCCGCCAGGAATTAGATATAGATTTTAATTATTATGTGAGTTTAGTCAATCAAATCTTTTGGGAGAAAAACCCCAGTTTAAAAAGACGTACCCTCAGCAATGGTGCAGACGATGAAAGCTTGCGGAAAGAATGGGATCAAATCGCATCCCAAGTCCTAGAAAAGTTATCAGGATTGAGTTCCAACTCTCGTCGTCTACTAGGAACTTATACTTCAGCAGAACGCGATCAATGGAAAGTAGAAGTTAATAAAGTTAACGTTGGTAGTCGTTCTTTATATGATTTAGGAGACGCTGCTTTCTTGAAGGAATTTCCTGAATATAAAGGAAAAGATTTTCTCACTCAACCCATTGGACAAGTTTGGCACGGATTTGTCAGTGATGAACTTAAGGCCATCCTATCCAATACCGCCTTTGAAAAAATAGTATTTCCTGAAGGTGATATAGGTAAAATACCTAGCGGCTCACTTCCACCAGGAGGAGGTAAGGTATTCATAGCTGGACTTGCTAAAGACCAAAATCTAGAAGTTAAAATAGATGCAAGTTCGCAAATTTTACTGTCAATTTATTCCCCTTCTGAAAAAGTGACATTATTAGAATATTCTCAACAGCGTACAGTTTCCAAAACATTACCAGAAAAGGGATTTTATGAATTGGTTGTTGTTTCCAAAGCATCAAAACTGGTAGACTATCAACTCACAGTTACAGCAGAAAATCCTCCAGAACCAGAACCGACAGAAACACCAACAGAAACACCAACAGAAGAACTAACAGAAGAACCAACACCAACGGAAACCCCAATACAGTGGACATACCTACCTCCCTAGAAGGGCGAAGATTCTGGTGTCAAACAGCAATTACAGGCGAAAGCCTGTCTGACATCACCTATTTTGCTTATAAAAATTCAAAGTCTCAAATCGGATGACGATTATTTATACAATTACCTCTAAAGTCTTACTTAATGTTGCTTTTTTGTTGGCATTAATACCTACGCCATATAACCTATATTCCGCTAGAGTAGACCTAGCAAAGTCAGATCTTTATAACTCAAAAAGTCAGATCCCGGACTTGAATTCGGTTGCATAATATGAACTCTAGGCGGTCTTCTAACAAATCTGAAGCTGATGATTCCACCGCTAAAGCATCCCCACAGCAACAGGGGAAACAAAAAGATTTATTTCCAATTGTCGGGATTGGAGCCTCTGCGGGGGGATTAGAAGCATTTACACAACTCTTAAACCATTTACCAGCGGATATAGGTATGGGATTTGTGCTGGTTCAGCACATGAACCCCCAGGAAAAAAGTATGTTAACAGAGATTCTTTCTCCGACAACCCAAATGGTGGTGACAGAGGCCGAGGAAGGGATGTCTGTGAAACCGAATCATGTTTATGTGATTCCGCCCAATGCAACAATGACCATTAGAGAAGGAGTGCTGAAACTGAAGCCCCGTGAGAAGACTTATGGCCTCTCAATGACAGTTGATGGTTTCTTTTTTTCCTTAGCAGAGGATTTGGGTAACAAAGCCATTGGAGTTGTGCTGTCAGGGGGTGATGGAGATGGAACAAGGGGTTTAGAAAGCATCAAGGCAGTAGGTGGGATGACTTTTGCTCAATGTGAGGAATCAGCAAAAGTTAGTAGTATGCCGAATACAGCGGTGGCTTCTGGTTATGTAGACTTTATCCTCACCCCCGAACAAATTGCCGAAAAACTAGTAAAGATCAGCTTTCATCCCTATATTAACCACTCAACACCTCTCAAACCGACTGAAGTTATGCCGAAAAAAACAGATGCTTTGTTAAAGATTTTCAATTTGCTACGGGCAGCTACAGGTGTTGACTTTAGTTATTACAAACAGACTACCCTAAAGCGGCGAATTCAACGGCGAATAATATTGTATAAACTGGATCAGATGGAAGATTACGTTAATTATCTCCAGAATAATCCAGCAGAAGTCATCGCATTGTATCAAGATGTCTTAATTACTGTCACCAGTTTTTTCCGAGATTCAGAAGCTTTTGAAGCTTTAAAAACCAAAGTATTTCCAGATATTATTACTAAGCAGCGTAAAGCCAATGATCCCATTCGTATATGGGTTGTGGGATGTTCAACTGGTGAAGAAGCCTACTCGATTGCTATATGTTTTCTGGAATTTTTAACTAATCGGGGAATTAATATACCCATCCAGATTTTTGCTACAGATATCAATGAAGTGGCAATAGAAAAAGCTAGAATCGGTATCTACAAACTGCATCAAGTAGCAGAGATGTCTCCAGAACGATTAAACCGTTTCTTTGTTCATATAGACAGTGGCTACCAGATTAGTAAATCAGTCAGAGAACTGTGTGTTTTTGCCAGACAGAACTTGATTAGTGATCCCCCATTTTCTCGGCTAGATTTGATCACGTGTCGGAATGTTTTGATTTATTTGGGTTCTACTGCTCAGCAAAAGCTCCTCCCCATCTTTCATTATGGTCTTAAACCTACAGGTTTTTTGATGTTAGGCACATCGGAGACAGTGGGGCAATTTGCTGACTTGTTTAATTTAGTGGATAAAAAGTACAAGATTTATGCGCGTAAAATAGCATCTACCCGGCTCCCTATTGAGCCAATAACTAGTAACTATCCTGTGGAAACCACAAAATCTCCACTGCTAATAAGTAATGATTCGTGGAATGATGTGGAAATACACAAAGAGGCTGACAGAATTGTGTTAAATAAATTCGCACCTGTAGGTGTGATTATTAACAATGATCTGGAGATTTTACAATTCCGAGGTCAGACAAGTCGCTATTTACAACCTGCACCAGGTAGACCCAGTTTCAATTTGCTGAAAATGGCCAAAGAAGAATTGCGGCTAGAGTTACGTAGCTCAGTTTATCAAGCTAAAAAGCAAGCCATCGCCACTAAAAAAGAAGGGATACGAATTAAAGAAGAAAACAAATTTAGGATGGTAAACATCCATGTGATTCCCTTGCCAATTCTTGGTGCAGGAGAAGACTTTTTTTTAGTTTTGTTTGAGGATATCCCCCTTTCAGAAAGTTTGCTAATGGCAGCAGATAGCAATATTAAACCTGAACAGGAAACAAAAAACAGTTATGAGCAGGAAATTACTGGTCTTCAGCACGAACTAACATCTACTAAAGACTATCTGCAATCAATAATTGAGGAACAGCAAGCCAGTAATCAGGATTTGAGAGCAGCTAATGAAGAAATACTCTCCAGTAATGAGGAGTTGCACAGTACTAATGAAGAATTGGAAACTGCTAAGGAAGAAATTCAGGCTACCAATGAAGAATTAAATAGTATTAACGACGAACTGCAACGGCGAAATATAGAAGCGACTCTGGTGAGTAACGATTTACAAAATCTCTTTAGTAGTATTAATATTTCTATCCTGATGGTAGGGAGTGATTTAAAGATTCGCTGCTTTAATCTAGCAGCAGAGATCATATTTAACTTAATTCCTACTGATAAGGGACGACCACTGAGTAATATTAAACACAAATTAAAAGTCCCCGATTTAGAAGCAAAGATTGTAGAAGTAATTAGCACCTCGAACTTGAAAACGCAGGAGGTGCAAGATTTAGATGGTCATTGGTATGATCTACGCATCAGACCATATCGGACTATTGACAACAAAATTGATGGTGCGGTGGTAATTTTGGTTGATATTGATGATATCAAACGTAATGCTAATATCCTCAAATCATTCCGTGAATATGCAGCGGCAATTGTGTCTACCGTGCGGGAATCTTTGGTGGTGATGGATGTGGATTTAAAAGTGGTTACTGCTAATCAGTTTTTCTATGAAGCATTCCAGGTGGGAGCAGAAGAAACAGAAAATCGCCTCATTTATGAAATCGGTGATGGACAGTGGAATATTCCCCAGTTGCGCTCGCTCTTGGAAGATACTATCCCCCAACAAGGCCAGTTTCAAGATGTAGAAATTGAGCATGACTTTGAGCAAATCGGTCACAAAATTATGCGCCTCAATGGCCGGAAAATTACGCAAATAGGTGATACGCCAATGATTATCCTGGTAATTGAGGATATCACCCAACGCAAGCAATTAGAAGCAGAACGGACTCAACTCCTAGCTCAAGAACAATCAGCCCGGACTGCGGCAGAAACAGCCAACTGTGCTAAGGATGAGTTTTTATCTGTTCTTTCTCATGAGTTACGTAATCCGCTGAATTGTCTGCTAGGGTGGACGCAATTGCTACGAAAACAGCAGCTGGACGAAGCCAAGACTAATCAGGCATTGGAAGCCATTGAGCGTAGTGCTAAGGCACAACATCAGCTGATTGGGGATTTATTGGATATCTCCCGTATTAGCGTTGGGCAGATGCGTCTGGAAGCACAGCCTGTTAAGCTTATTCCTGTGATTGAAGCGGCGATAGATGTGGTGCAATTGGCCGCAGATGCTAAAAACATTCAAATTCAATCTAGACTCGATTCTGCTGAAAGAACCTTGGTTGGAGATCAAATTCGCTTACAACAGGTGATTTGGAATTTACTTTCCAACTCGATTAAATTTACTCCTGTGGGTGGAAGAATTGATATCTCCTTAGATTACAGTCCTTTTCAAGGTGAAATTCAAGTTAGGGACACTGGGGTAGGTATCAGCGCAGACTTTCTGCCCTATATTTTCGACCGCTTCCGTCAGGCTGATCGTAGCCGAACCAGGTCAAATACTGGACTAGGATTGGGACTTTCGATTGTGCGACATTTGGTAGAACTCCACGGTGGTACAGTGGAAGTGACAAGTCCAGGTGAGGGTCAAGGTGCTACTTTTACTGTTAGACTACCTCTGCAAACTAATCTAGAAAAGATTTTAGAAACGAGTGCTATAGCAAATCCTCAAAATCCAGTTATTTATCCGGCTTCTCCTGCTTCCAACTCCCCTGTCTCTTCCCCATCATTAGCTGGTGTGCGGGTGCTGATGGTCGATGATGAAGCAGATATTCGTCAATTATTTCAAATCGTGCTGGAAGAGTATGGAATACAAGTAACAGAGGCAGGATCGGTAAAAGAAGCTTTATCAATACTCAAGGCTAATCCTCATGGATATGATGTGCTTCTATCTGATATTGGGCTACCGGAGGAAGATGGTTATGCGCTAATTCGTCAGGTCCGATCGCTCAGTGCCGAAGAAGGAGGGCAGATTCCTGCTGCTGCAATGACAGCCTATGCTGGAGACACAGACCAAACAGAGGCCTTGTCCGCAGGATTCCAAACTCATGTTGCTAAACCCATCGAACCCAATCGCTTAATTTCAGTGGTTGCAGCATTGGCTGGTCGGATTTAAGGGTGTCCAAAAGTTGGCAAAACAGTGTAAAGTAGCTGGAAACTTAATTCACTCCTCTATTTCACACATCCATACTATGGATAGAAAAACGAAACGTTTGTTGCTTCTTGTTGTTTCCTGTTCTGTATCTGGTGTCATTTTAGGCGGAACTTCTGGATGGGCAGAAAGCAGAATGTGCTTAAATGCTGATACAGTCACGAGCGAATGTCTGACCCAAAACCAGGTAGAGAGAACTATTCAAGGCATGAGTACAGGATTATTAGCCGGTGCTGGAGCCGCTTTGAGTGCAGCCTGGAACTTAAGACACAACGAATAAAATAGGGAACAGCAAACAGTAAACAACCTGATAAAAGATGACTGATAACTAAATAACTGATAACTATTAAAAGCGATAATTGTGATCGCCTATCCACATACTCGTCGGCACAGCATTACCTTGAGGATCTACTTTAACTTTGACCACTATTGGTGATCTCCGTCCATCTCTGTTTTGCTGTGTTTGCAACAGATCATTATTAATCTGCTGTCTTTGTTCTTCAGAAATGAAATAGTTTTCCAAACCGTAGTTAATCAACCCATCTTGATAACTCCCTTTTAAAGCCACCTGGTTATTGGGTAAATACATGGGTCGATTACTACTTATACGCACTGGTCTCCAAGCTGTAGGAACACTACGATTAAAATATTGTTGTTCTTGCAAAATCAAATACAAGATACTTCCTTGATTTATTTGTCCATTTCTCAGAGAATTTCGTCTTACCCAATCTCTCCAACCAGGTAATCTTCTCAAAGTCTCATTGCGGGAAATACTATAATTAAGCGACAAAGAAGAACCCTGCAAAAAATTATTAGAATATGCAGGTATAGTTTGCAAAATGACCGATTTACCAGTCACTGCCGTATAGATCGCTTGGGTTGGAACTGCCAAAATTAATCCAATCTGTGCCATCAAAGGAGCAATTAATCGCCAAATCGGTAACGGCTGATTAGCTTTCTGTTCAGTAGCTATTAAGTAATCCCGAAAAGTCAATTTTTCAGAAAACTCCTTCTCTGGAGTTAAGGTTTTTTCAGGTTCAGGCGAGTTATTTGTCATAATAAATAATTGGTGAATCTTCAGTTAACAGCAGCTATCAGTTATCAGTTGTCAGTTGTCAGTTATCAATGACTAGTGACTAAGAGGATGTTTTAAAACGAGAGGATACCTAGGTATAATTTGTCATTCTTCCCTCCACTGCGTTCCGGTCAGAATCTCGATTTTTCATCAAGTTATAAGATACATGATTTCACTATCGCTACATACCCTGCGGGAAGCAAGCTACAGTATCAAACTTTAGATTTTTAAAATATCCTCTCATGACCAATGACTAATAAGATTTTCAACGCAGAGATTTAATATATCTGTTAATTCTAATTACATAACTTCCCTACTGTTTCCTCACCGAACTCCGTTCATGGAAGCGACGTTCAAACCAAAGACCCGCAGAAATCAGACCAGAACCGCACAATACAAACACTAGTGATCTAAACAATAAATCTGTATCGTACTCTAACACCCGGCTGATAATTTGCAGGATGAGTAATAGCATACCACACCAAAAAGAGAGTCTGTTACTTAACTTCAATCCTTCTTGTATCAATCCCCAAGCTAAAGTTGTCAACAGGACATTGAAAACAAAAATACCCAGTTCAGTAATGCGACCGATAGCTTGATGCCAAAAAGGTATGATAACAATAAAACTCAGAAAGATGGTAATGACGGTGATGGTAAAAAATACTTCTCTGCGCGTTGCATTACCTCGATGACGAAATAGAAATAACCATTGCAAAACTGCCAAACCGTTGATAATTCCCAAATCAATTATCGGCAGAGATTGAAATACATTCGAGAAGTTGTTTGGTGAACTACCATAACCATAACTGAAAGATTGCCACTGCCAACGGAAAGATAACATATAAAATACTACACCAAAACATCCCAACGCTAAATTACGGGCTATGGGTTGAAACAACCTATAATTAATGGTGGGGAACAGCAAATCATCATAACTCCAGAATAATGCCCCTGGAAGTGCTAATGCAAAAGACGCTACCCAAGGTACTACATCAGAAAAAGTTAGCAATGGTAAGGGGTTGAGATTGTATTGCAAGGAAAGAGTAAAAGCAACCGCACCTAATACAAATATCACCCGTGAACGACAAATATAGGCTAAAGGTACAAACAGCAACCATGAAATTAAGGACATATGCCGCACTGCTAAACGCGCCCAGTTCAAATCAATCGGAGAAGACCAAAACTCTCTTAATCCTATCCAATAGCCGATTTGTACAAGAACAATAGCCAAAACCCCCAAAAAATTGAGGGATAGACTATAAGCCATCACTAAAACACCAAAACCCCAGGCCAAAAACAACTCAGAAGCTGAACCGCTAATATTGAATATTTGCGCCATCAACATTAAAGTTGCCCCTAAAATAAAGGCGCTGAAAATTAGTAATCCTTCTCCTAGTAGGCGTTTACTACGTTGTTGTTTTTTATCTTCACCTTTAGCAAGTGTAGGTTCTCTCCAAGTCAAAAAACCAGTGATAGCAGTAGACAAAAACAAACTTATTAACAAGATAAACTTGACTTCTCTTGACCATGTTTGCCAATTTGCTGCTACAAAGATAATTACACCTAAAACTAAAAGCAAGCCACCTACAGCAATGGCTATTAGCCCAGAACTTTCCTTTGCAGCTGCTTCTATTTTGTTAAATTGATAACGGTCTGCAATCTGCTGGTATTGGGAAGGACTAATAAGTCCTTCATCCCGCCAACGTTGTGCTTCTTGGCGTAATTCCTGCGGAAAATTATTTAAGTTCATGACCTCTCCGGTGCAATGGGTTAATTTAACAAGTGCCAAAACACGGTTAGCTTCTAGCCATAAGCCGGAAGCCGTACCGGACGCGCTTTAAAAACGCAATCTCAATGGTGGTCATTATATTTTCAGTATGCAGCCAAATACCTTGATTGCATTGTTCTGGTGTAACAGTTTCAATAGTGTTCTAATTAGCTAAAATTACCGAATTTTGAAATATGGAAAAGCCTTCAAAGTTATTACTTAAAGTTTCCCGTAGTTTATTTGAACATGCCGATGAACAAGGAGGCTTTATTGAAGCTTTAGTTAATCCTAAACCTTTTTCGCCTTGTATTTTGTGGTGTCTAGAGAAACCAGAGATTACGCCTTTTGCAGTAGAAATACCAACACCTTGGCAACCCAAATTTGTAGACCGTTTACATATTGGAGAAAAACCAGGTAAACATCCCTTGCATCAACAAGGACATTTTTATTGTTTAGATTTTTCATCTGTATTTGCTGCTTCTATTTTATTAACTATCAATCAACCAGTACCTTTATTGTTTGATATGTGTGCCGCACCAGGGGGTAAAAGTATTTTTGCTTGGAAAGCATTAAAACCTGATTTACTGATCAGTAATGAAGTCATCGCCAAGCGGTTAGGAATGCTAATTTCCAATTTGAAACGTTGCCAAATTCAACCTACTGGTGTAGTAAATCGGGACTCTAGTATTTTTGCACAAATGTTATTACGATCTAGCAACTTAGTGGTAGTTGATGCACCTTGTACTGGTCAATCTTTATTAGCTAAAGGTGAAAAAGCACCGGGATGTTTTCATCATACTTCAATTAATAAAAGTGCGAATCGTCAAAAACGCATTATTGCTAACTCAACGCAATTAGTTGCACCACAAGGTTATTTAGCTTATATGACTTGTACTTATTCTCCAGAAGAAAATGAGCAAGTATGTGAATGGTTATTAGAGAAATTTCCCCAATTTCAAGCTGTGGAAGTTAGCCATTTATTAAGTTATCAATCGCATTTAACTACCATTCCTTGTTATCGGATGTTTCCACAAGATGGTTTAGGTGCTGGTGCGTTTACTGTTTTGTTTAAAAATATGGCTGAAGGGGAGAGTAAGAAGGTGAGTTTAGAAACTATAACTTCTATGTGTAAATACTATAGTTTCACAAAAACTGTATAAAGTATCAACTTGTCTGCAAAGTACAAAAAATAATGGTGGCTTATGCTGCGCTAACCCACACTAAAATTTGTGGTAATTTGTTTTTTTGTGTTCCCTTATGACTTTGACATGGGATCTTTAAGCGCCCGACGAGCTAATTTGACATAAGTTTTAACGGTGATATAAGGCATCTCTAAATCTTGCGCTATGACCTGCAACGATTCCCCCATTTCTCGCCGTGCTAAAATCGTAGCCCAGGTCGAAGCAATTTTGTCAGTACGTTCTCCCCCTGTACGTTTGCGTTGTGCTGTGAATATTGCTGTTAATTCATCAATGCGTTCTCCCAGCAGGTTTGTTAATACCCTAGAAGGTGTTGTTTGTTCTGGTTCTACCCAGTAGAAGCGAGTTTGTCCTAGTCCAAAGGTGGTTTTATGACCTGTTCCGCAGTAGGGAGCCAGTTGGACTAAAGCATAAAATAATTGGGTAAATTCAGTGTTAGCTAAAGCTGGTTTACTCAAACCACAGGACATTACCCCGGTGAATCCAGTTACTGAACCCCTTTTACCTGCTGCTACTTTCACTGACTCTAAGCGGTGCTGGTGGATGATGACATTTTCATCTATCCATTCTAGAAAGGCGTCTTGTTCTACAGGCGTTCCTGAAAAGTCATTCCAGCGTCGGAGGTAGCTGTGGAAAAGATTTATGGGAACTGGAAGGGGTAAATGATGACCTTTGCGACGAAAGCTAGTAGGGGAGACAAAGCTCAAACTGATACCAGAATATTTACTTGTAAGTGAGTTTAGCAGTTGAGTGTAAGTAGTAGCTGGATGGGCAATATGCACCTGTTTGATTTGCAATGGTGCGTCTCTTAATTCTAGAGTCAGTGGTAATTGGGTTAACCATTGACTCAAGAACTGAACTACTGGTTGGGAAATGGCGTTAACGTGCCAGCGGTATGTTTGGTTTGCTTGTATTTGCAGTTGTTTCCCACTGGGAAGTAATTGACCTTCGAGGGCGGAAATGTTGAAGGGTTTTTCTGATTCACTATCATGGAGATAGGCCGAAAGCTTGGGATTTAATTGGCGTACTTGGTCGAGAAACCAAGCGTGAAGTCCAATGGTGTATTGGGAGTAAAGGGAAGTTGTGCTGGTTGCTTCTAGGTCAAAGACTAAACCAACTAATTCCGTATCATCTGCCCAGGATAGAGGGGTGTTTCCTTGGGTTTGGGTTTTGCGCCTGGTGGATGTAGCGGTTCTTGGCATTGTGGGATGCTACATAAATGATGATAAATGATGTTGAATATTTTACTCGATTTCCGTCCCCTGACGGGGATTAGTGATTATGTTCAGTGAGCTTTTATGTCTCTTGCAGGGTATGTCAGATGTCCAACATCTGTTCATAACTAACCAATTTACAGCAGGAGTCAGGAGTCAGGGGTAAAACTCTCTTACTGTCTAGGTTTCAATTTAGATTCTCTACCTCATTGATCTGCAATCTGCTGTATAGGTCTGATGCACCTTACTAATATGCCAGTATGCCAGTTCCGTCAGTCCTGTTTATATTGAAAGATATTGTCTAACTTTTATCCCCTTGCAGGGATTATTGGTTGAGAAACATCCTCCATGGTCATAAGCTATCATCTCGATATGGTTTGAGTCCCCTTACGGGGATTATTGATTGAGAAACCCCACCATCTAAAACCGAGTCTACGAACACACTCTAGACAGGATTTTGGGAGACCTCTCAAAAACCTCATTTCAAGCTATGACTTACGCCACGCTACCCTATCGGGTCATCTGCCAACTGAAACTAATAAAACGTTGAAACTATTCAATTATCATCTAGGTTATGGCGATTTGGCAGATCCATGGGGTTTTTCACCCCATGGATCTGCCAAAAATCATGGTTTTATTAGCGTAAAATTTGGTACGTTACCTGTCAAGAGCAATTAGGTTCAAAATAATCAAGCAACAATTTTGTATAGTTGGTAACTGAAGCGGAATTGATGGGTATAAGGATGGGTAATATAGACTAAAGCTGATGTTAACTCCTAGTTAATTCCATTTGAAGTAAGCATTCAGCTAATGCCTAACAGCAGGCTACGCGAACAGCCATCAGCAGTCCGGTATTTCAGGCTAAGGCCAAAAATACCTATTTGATAATTAACCCATTCCTCAAACATTCTGACTCGTAACTCGTGACTCCTGAATTCTGTTATTAATTTTTCTGGAACTCAACCTTCTTTCCCATCTCTCACTCCTCTCTTCTCTTTGCTACGCAACGCTACCAAACACAGTAAGCGCAGCTATGACCGCAGGGGTTTACGAGACACTACGCGAACACTGTCACTTTCTTCCAGAATAGAATATCTTGGAATAGGCTGCTTCCAGTGCCATGTATGATGTAGTCATTGGTTGGAGATAAAAGCCGTGACTACTTACACAATCGAGTTTAAAGAAGGAATTTTACGGATTAATTTTGGCGAACCTGCCCAAAATGACCAAATCGTTCAGGATACTACCCCACGTTTGGAAGAAATGGTGCAGTCGGGAGAATTCGCTGGGGGATAATTCTTGAGGATTAATGGGCCTGTATCTATCCCTGTAGCTTTTGTGTCGGCACATAAATTAGCACATATTCACGGAGAGATCAGTTCTTTTAACAAGTGGGTAAATATGTGATTTCTATCACACACAACCTTGCTTATAAACTGAGAGAATTAATTGATTGATATTTGATTGATCAAACAGATAGTTACAGCTCCTAATAAGTTCTATGGCAACGTATCACCTTAATCTAGAAAGCGATGTTTTGAAAGTTAGGTTTGGGAAACCTGCTAATGGCGACCAAGTAATTAAGGATGCAGTGGTACGTTTAGAGGAGATGGTCGCATTGGGTGAACTTTCTGGAGAAAAATCGTTAAAGATTTATGGGCCAGCATCTGTGGCAGTTAGTTATCTGATTGCAGATAAGATATCTCATTTTTATGGTACCCTCGCTATTTTTGACCCCAAGATTGGCAGACCAGGATACAAGACCTTCATCATAGAGGTTTCCCAAACTCCAGCATACAAGATAGGCGAACTGATTGAAACGGATGAACCACACGAGAATAAGCCCATTCTCAAGGTTGTACTTTGTGGTCACCTACAGTCTGGTAAATTATGTCTGCGTAAAGGTTTAAAGCAAGCTATCAGCACTATTGAAGGCCCACCCTATGCTGATGTGATTACGGCTTTTCCTGATGGTGAAGGCCCTTGGTTTTCTGATTCTGCAACGCGTGATTCTAATTTAGCCAGACGACTGAAGGATGAGTATAAAGCCAAATTCACCGCTGAGTTTGTCCAAAAAGCAGCTGGTTGGGTGCGGTGTGCTAGTACACCACTCAATATTATTGATATAAGTCGGAAAATTACTGAAGAAAATCGGGTGATGGTGGGTGAAGCTACTCATGCTGTGATTTTAGCTGGGGATAGGGGCAAGGATGACGTTCTTCTCTGGGAACATTTTTGGCGGGATTTGAATACACCTATCATTGCTAATCTTGATAGTGACTATCATGGTAAGGACGATAAAATTGTTACGAAGTCACCTTTGTTAACTGGTACTGTTCATTACCTAGCACGGGGTGAGGATGTTTCGTCTCGTCCGATGGTGCAGGTTTTGGCACGGGTTTTGGTGGGGTTAGTTTGAAGTGAGTTTAAAAATGGATAACATGAATTCTGTTAGTATTGCGATCGCCTGGTGTTTGGCTTGGGGTAATGAACGTCAACCCCAGTTTGATATTTCTGTTTTACAACAAATGCGGGAGGGTTTGAATCATGAGAATAATGAGCGAGAAGTACCGAAAAAAGTATCTTCTTTAGTCGATGCAGTGAGAGAGTTGGAAAAACTAGATAAGCCTGAAAATTTCCCCAAGACCTTAGATTCTTTAAGAGAGTTAACTGAAAAGCACTGTATTTTGTGGAAATCTAAAATTGGTTTAGTTTATGGTGGTGCAACCAAGATTAAACAATATGTATTTGAAGAATCTAAACTTCCTGATATTCGTGGTGCTTCTGGACTTTTAGATAGAATCAACTTAATTGACTTACCTGCTTTCTTTAATGTAATTCCCAAGTCAGACCGTCACAACTATACTATCCAATGTGGTCAAACCAAAAAGTGGCTGAATGCAAGTTTCCCTAATGAACCTAATTTAACAGATGCTTTAATTCCCGAACTGATTATTTACTCAACTGGTGGGAATATCCTTGCCTTTTGCCCTGCTGCCTTTGTAGATGATTTAGCAAATGCTATAGAAAAACGTTATACAGAAGAGACTTTAACCGCTAATTCTTGTGCTGTTGGAGAAACTTTTAGAGTAATAGAAACTCGTTTAGGTTTACTCCAAGATAATATTGCAGAAACATTTTGGTTGGAAAAATATCAAAAAGAGTATCAAAATAGTATTATTGAGGCATATTTCGGCAAAATTGATGATTTATCAAAAATTGAAAACACATTTAAAAAACATAAAAGTTTTAATGAATTGACTACAAAACTAGTAATTCGTTTTAATCAGCGTCGTAGTGGGAATGAAAGTGAAAATCGTCCTACTCGTCGTTATCCAGCAATGTTTGAAACACATCCTTATTTAAGAAGAGATGAAACAGGAAAGCGTTCTGCAATCGCTCATATAAATGAACTTACTGGTCAACCTTATCTATCTGAAACTTTAATCCGTAAAAGACGAGTAGGTGACAGAGCAAAAACTGGAATTTCTGAAACACCAGAATGGTATAAATACTATCAAGATACGGGACTAAAGTGGGAAGCTGGAATCATTGATAGTTGGCTTGATAAATTCGAGGATTTTCTGGTCCAAAATTCAGAACAGTATCAGGCATATTATGGAAATAACCACAATCAGAAAAAAGAAATTAAAATCCCCCAATCTTTAACACAGTTAAGCAAAGTAAGCAATGGGTATGTTGCTTATATATATGCAGATGGTAATAATATGAGCGGTTTTATTCAAAATATCCGTACTCCCGAAGAGTATCAACAATTTAGTCAAGATATTGAAAATGCCACAAAATATGCTGTTTATCAAGCTTTAGCCTACAATCTCCAGCCTCGGAAAATCAAAGGTATTAGTGAACCACAATCGAAAATTAAAGATGGCGATTTAATTCATCCATTTGAAATTATCACTATTGGGGGTGATGACATTTTATTAATAGTCCCTGCTGATAAAGCTTTACAAATTGCTAAAATGATTGGTGAACAATTTGAAAACATTCTTTTGGATGAAGTTCCAATCTCAGGAGTAGAAATTAAAGGCGAATACAAAGTACAAGAAAAATTACTTCATCCTAACAAGTTCCATCGTTTTTCTAAAACCATACCAGAACATTATCAATGTCAATTAAGTATGTCAACTGGCGTATTAATTACAGCTTATAACACGCCAATTTACTATGCAGAAGAATTGGTCACACAACTATTAAAATCTGCAAAGAAATATGCTAAAATCTTAAAGTATACTGATTTTTTAACAAATCAACAAATCAGTTATTATGGGGGTACAGTTGATTTTTTCACCATGAAATCAGTAACCATGATTTCATCAAGTATTGGAGAACTTCGCAAACAGACTTTAACCTTTGATAAACTTAAACTTTATGCTGCACCCTATACCCTACCTGAATTAGATAAATTTTTAATATCTCTTCAAGCATTGCAGAAAGCTGAATTTCCAAAATCGCAACTTTATCAAATCCGTAGCTTCCTAGAACGAGGTAGACGAACTGCAAGTTTAAATTATTACTATTTTCGTAATCGACTTAATAAAGGACAAGATACACTTAAGGCAAACTTTGAAGATACATGGTGTACAGCTAAAACTAACAAAGGTAATATTGCACCTTGGATGTGGAATCTTGAAGAAGAAATATATGAAACTATCTGGCGAGAAATGGTAGATTTATTCCATTTAATCAAATTTTCTGATATCAAATCTCAACAAGCATCACAACAGGAAATTAACCCATGATACAACTTAAGAACTTATTAGAGAACAATGCTAATAGAAAGGTTGAAACTTACACAATTACTGCCATAATTGATTCAGCTTTATGTGTAGGTGTGGGAGGTTCTTCTGGCTCTTTAGCAGATAAACCCATTGTCCGCAACGCAGAAAATAATTTACTAATTCCTGGTTCACAAATTAAAGGACGAGTGCGCCATGAATGCGAAAAACTACTGCGGGGTTTAAAATGGGCAATTTCTGAATCTCCCAATGCAGAAAAAATGGTTATTCGTAGAGATAATGCACCTGCAAAATTTCAACGTAATGAATACGAAATACCTGGATATGAACACACATATCACTGTTTAATCAGTCAAGTTTTTGGTGATCCGATTTTACCTTCCCGGGTGATTTTTGATGATTTGATCTGTACAGAAGACCCAGAAAATTTACCAGAAATTATCCGTGCGGGTCTAACTATCAACCGTCGTCGTCGTACCGGAGAAGAAAAGAAACTTTATTTTTTAGAAACCTCACCTGCAAATGCAGAACTTAAATTTCAGGGACAGATACATATTCAACCAACTTTGACACCAGAACGACCAGATTATGCAAAGGTTTTAATTTTTGCAGGGTTGAAACAAATTTATGCTTTAGGTGGTAGTAAATCTGCTGGTTTAGGTTGGTTGCATTGGAAATTAGGCGAGTTAAATAATGAATTGATAAATATGAATTTAAAAGAAATTTGGCAGTTTTTAGCAAAAGGAGAGATGAAGTGAAACGAATTGAATTAGAAATTAAAGTTTTATCTCCTTTAGCAATTTCTCGAAAAAAACCGGGAGGTTCTGTCAGTGAATGTGAAGATTATATTCCTGGTAGTGTGATTCGTGGGGCGATTGCTAGTGAAATCTTAAAACAATCGGGTCAACAGTTTAGTGATTTAAGTCAAAATGGTGGTGATTTTCAGGCTTTGTTTTTAGGTGATGAACCAGCTATTTTTCAAAATGCTTATCCTAATATTCGCAAAACGAAAAAAGATAGTTTTAGAATTGAAGAAGAAGTAAAAATACTACCCACTACTGCTTTAAGTTCAAAGACAACCCCAGGTTTTAAAACATCCTCTAAAAAAGATGAGAAGTGTAATGGTGTTTTTGATACCCTTTTTGACCGTTTGTGTGCAGATTTCTATGGTTACGCATACGAACCCAATTGTCCCATTGATGGAGGTAGGGTAGATTCTCCAGGAATTACTTTCTATACTGTACTTGACGACAAATACTATAAACTCTCGTCGCAAAAACGTTTATTAACTAAGGTGGGAATAAATAGAAGACGTGCTACCTCAGAAGAGGAAATTTCATATAGTATTGAAGTTCTAAACGAATCAGAATTAGGGGGTAAAAATCCAAAGCCTGTAAGTTATAGATCATCTATTATTGTTCCAGATAATTTATCAAATTTACTCTGGGAATTCATTGATAATAATTCCCAGAATTTTCGTTTAGGAGGTTCAACTTCACGCGGGTTAGGAAAAGTTAAGATTAAATCTATAATTGTAGGAATTGGAGATAAAACCACCAAAGCAATTAAAAAAAAAATTCAGGTATTTACTCATAAACTTGATACTCGGTGGAAAGATAAGTGGTCAGTTTTTGGTAAACCACGTCAAAACTTATCGGAAAACCGTAATTATTTCACTTTAGATTTACAAGCAGATGCAATTTTAACTGAAAGATGGCAACGTACAACTGTTATTTCTCCACAAATGTTAAAACAATTTACAAATGTTGATGATGAATCATTAAAACTGGAAGCAGCTTATAGTAGTTATGAATATCGTTCTGGTTGGAATTCTGCTTGGGGATTAATGAAAGATGTGGAGTTAGTAACTAATAAAGGTTCTGTTTACTTATTTAGTACCTCTCAACCAAAAAAATGGTATGCAGCTTTAGCTAATTTAGAGTTAAAAGGAATTGGAGAAAGAACTTATGAAGGTTTCGGTCAAGTTGAAGTTTGTAATAATTTTCATTTAGTCATGAGAGAGGAATTGGTTTAATATGCGAGATAATTTAGATTCATTTTCGAGACAACAACTAGAGTTTAGAATTCAAAAAGCAATGGGAGAACAAATAGATGATATTATTGACAGAATCAATACAATAGCTGAAAAATTTTCTATTGGTAATGAAGATAAAAAGTCTCCTTTTAGAAGTGTTTTGTCTAATGCAGTTAGTCCTAGTGCTTCGATTGCAAGTATTAAACTTTTCATCCAATGTCAGATTGGTAAAAGTGGAGCAAGTCCCATTTGGAGTAAGAGAATTGGTAATGAACTTTTTGCTACAGCACTTGTTCTTCAAATTGAGCAATTGATAGAAGATGCAAACACTATTGTTAAATATATTAGAAAATCCATCCCTAAGAATAATCCCTTAAATAACTATGTTGATAATGCGAATAATCAGAAAGAGCTTACAAAAGAAGTCCATCTTAAGCTCGTACAGCTATACTTAGGCTATCTTGCTAGAAAACATACTGCTTTAGTTGGAGAAGGAAAGTTTAAGTAAAATCCTCAAACTTAATAGGCCACACCAAACCAAGGAGTAAATATGCATCGTCTTGTAATTTTTACCGTAGTAACTAGTTTGCTAACTAATGAAATAGAAGATGAAGATCCTAAGAAATGGATTTTAGATTTGAATGAAACAGCTAAATGGACTCAAGCAGAAATTGAAAAAAGTTCAGATTATTCTCATATTTCTTCCCAAATTATTGTGCCTTTGCGAAATAGACTGGAGAAGAAGTTAAATAATAGTGATATGTTAGGAATACCAGAAATGAGTGCTGATTTGAATGGCATTTATGGATTATATTATGGATTATATGATGAGCAATTCAGTAAAGGCAATCCAGATATGCATTTTTTAATTGCCACTGACACTCCACAGGGACAAGTCACAGCAAAAATAGTGAATAATTTCCTTTAGAATCAACGAATTCCTGTTGACATCTTTATACCAGAAGGATAAGGAGTTGACCATTTTTATGTAGGAAAACAGTTTAGAGTCAGTTGCAAAGTGGCTAAGGGAGTTTTGATACTACGACATTATGGACCTCACAAATATCTACAGGGTAAAGAAACAACATAATTAAATTATAAAACTATGTTTGACATATTCAAAAATCGCCTAGAAATCACAGGAATACTAACAACAATCACCGCATTAAGAATTAGTGCACGATGTTCCACTGAACCTATTGGAAGAGATTTACCCGTCATCAAAGATGCATTAGGACAACCATTAATACCAGGTTCTAGCTTGAAAGGAGCATTAAGATCCCGTCTTGAAAGTTTCCTGAGAGGAATTGATGATAAATTCGCAGCTAACCCAGCAATAGAAAGTGAATGGTCAATTACTAAGGACCGTATGAATGGAGAAAATGGTATTAAAAAAGAGGTTGATAAAGAACTAGAAGGATATCCAGAAGAAGAACGTGCTGCAAAAGAAGATCAGTTACTCACAGATAAAATTATTAATGAAACAGATTTAACCTCTCGTCTATTTGGTTCACCTTGGATAGCAAGTAAATTCCAAGTACGCGATTTAATCGTACTACCTGACACCTGGTTTGGACAATATCAAGAACGAGACGGAGTATCAATTGACAGAGACACCGAAACCGCAGTAGATGGTCAACTCTACGACTTCCAAGTAGTACCAGCAGGGACACAATTTGAGTTCCGTGCAGTGGTAGAAAATGCTGAAGATTGGGAATTAGGACTACTAATGATTGCTTTACATCAATTTAAAATAGAACAAATTGCCCTGGGTGGTGGACGTTCTCGCGGTTTAGGAGTGGTTAAACTAGAGATAGACAAAATGCGCTGGGTTGATGTTGAAGATAACCCTCAATTTCTCTTGCAGTATCTTCAAAAATTAGTTATGGCAGATGAAACCGCTTATGAAGATGCGGCAGAATATCAAGATGAATGGGTAAATCAATTAATTGACTATTTAAACAAGCAAATCCCTCAAAAAGCTACAAACCAAACTACACCTTAATTCTTCCGTAGGGTGAGTTATAGCGGAGCCAAACGCACCATTATCTCCGTGCGTTACGGCAAAAATAAAAATTTTCGCTATTTTTAGTAACTTTCTGTCGTAACACACTCTACCACCTAAAACAGTATCTTGAGGAAGTAAAGAATGGCTTTCAGTAATTACAAAACCATCTGTGAAGTCCTCAACGCATTTCAAGTTATTTATACAGAAGCCAATTTCATCAGCGAAATTACCTTTACTATTTCTGACTATTTCCGCGAAGACTTGGAACTAATTATTCGGCATGCTGTTGTTCATAACTCAGAATTTGTTATCTATGAAAATCTTATTTATCGCGTTCTCAAATAAGTTTGGAAAACCTACCACCAACATTTTGTTTTATCTAGTCATGAATCCTTAAACTATGATGAAAAATTATCAGGATTCCCTGAATATATTCAGGCTAAACGTTCCCCTTTAGGTAAAGTTATTTGTGACAAACTAACTTTATCTTACTTCAAGCTAAACAAGATCACTTTGAAGCAGGTTGGGAGCAATGTTTAGCAGAAATGATTGCTGCTCAAAGATTAAATGGAGAATATCAAATAATTATTTTTGGTATTGTTTCTAATGGTGCTCGTTAGCAATTTGGAAAACTAGAACGTGAAATCTTTACCAGAAATAGCATTTATTACACAATCCAAGAACTAGATAAGTTATTTGCCGCTGTAAATTTTGTATTTCAATAATCTAAATTACAGCTAAATAATTTAGTGTTAACTGCTACTTAACGTTACCTGAGCAAAATAACATCATGCACAAAAAACTTGTCAATTATTGCACCATACATTTAAGCATAATTCCCGATGGACCTATACTAATTAAATCAGGAAGAGAAGGAGCAGATCCCACAAACCCTGATATGGAATTTGTCAGAACATTTTATAAGGATGGATGGTCAATTTATTTACCAGGAAGCAGTTTAAAAGGTGCAATTCGCGCTCATGCTGAACGTATAGTTAGAACAGTAGGAAGTGAACAACGTCCACCAGACAATACTCAACAACTTTGGGCTAGTCATCTCTTAGATGAAAAGAATCAAAATAATAACCCGAACTTTTATTTAGAAAAGTGGAAAAATACCGAAAAAAAGAAGAAGCTAGAAGATAGACATCCTAATCCTGGCGCAGAATTATATAGACAATCCTGTTTTGTTTCTCAAATTTTTGGTAATACTGCTATTGCTAGTCGCATTCGTTTTGAAGATGCACATCCAGTAGATATCAAACAGTTGAGACTAGAAGAACGTAATGGAGTAGCAATAGATAGAATATTTGGGTCTGTTGCTGTTGGACCATTTAATTATCAAGTCTGTACTGCGGGAGAATTTAAAACTAAAATACATCTTAAAAACTTCACCCTTGCACAGTTAGGTTTAATAGGTTTAGTATTGCGAGACTTAAATGATGGTTGGTTTGGTTTAGGCTTTGCTAAATCTCGTGGTTTAGGTACTGTTAAAGTTAAATATGATAGCGCAATTGTCCAGTATCCCGGATGTCAATTTGACTCGGAAACCAGAAAGATTCGTCAAATAGGAAGTTCACAGGAATGGGACTCTAATTATTTATTGGGTGCAGGAGAATTTCTAACCAAAGAAGAAGCCCAAAAATATGGATTTCCTCAATCAGATAAACAATATTCTGAAGGGTTTGCCCAGTCACTGGACTTAGGAATTGGTGTAAAACTTACATGGGGAAATAACACTAGTTCTGGTGTCGAAGATTTATTTGCACGCGCTGTTAATGTTTGGGGTGAGGTTTTAAAAGCATGACTCAAGAACTAACACCAGGGTATGTATATCATGGAACATTAGTGTCATCTGAAGATGTCAACACTTTAATTATGGAAGTTTCCAACTCTCAAAGTTATTATTTTTTACGTTACTCTCATGCTGTGAGTGGAATTTGTCAGCAATTACCTTCTGAGAGAGGAGAAATAGAAGGACAGGTTTTTAATTTCCTCTGTGAAATGCGATGGAAAAAACATAAGTCTGGTTATGAAGTGTTAGTCCTTAGTAAACAGGAATTTAAATTAGAAGGGTTTGAAAAATTAGCAGGTAACTGGGAAATTTGTGATATAAATGCCTTTTGGCACAACCCAGAAGAAACAAGATTTCCTAAAGGTTTTGTTTTTAAAGGTGAAAATGATAAACCTATCAATCCCAAAGAAATAAAAATTAAGCAAAGATATTTCCAAGATGCTGATACAGCAACCATTCATTTTATTGCTTTAACGGTTAAATCAAATGACTAATATACCAAAACCTAAACCACGAAAACCAGTACCTTCTCAACCTCCATTCCATGATGATTATACTGTAAATAGCACACAAAAACCATATCAATTCGTTTCTTTTCCACAAGAAAGACCACGTTTACAACATCCTGCTGGACATGATAAATTTGATAAAAATCGTCTGCATGGAACCTTATTTTTAAATCTGATAGTTAAAACCTCACTTCATGTTTCTACTGGTATAGCTGTTCCTGGTAATGATATTGCAACTCGTGTACCTTTAATTAAGACAATGGTACAGGGAGTTGATAAACATTTGACAATTCAAGGAAGTTCTCTTAAAGGCTGCATTCGTTCAGTTTATGAGGCAATTACAAATAGTACCCTTGCAGTAGTTACATCAAAATGTGGAGATAAAATACCCAGTGAAAGATTACCATGTAGAAATAAACAAGAATTATGTCCTGCTAGTCAAGTATTTGGTGCTTTAAATTGGCAAGGATTAATTGAATTTAATGATGCTAAATGCGAAAATATGGGGTTTAATATAGGGTTTATGCCATCGTTGTATCGTCCCCGGCCTGAACCCGGAAGCGCGTATTTTAACACCAGAGAAAAAGTTGCTGGACGTAAGTTTTATTATCATACAGTTCGCGCTATTGAAAAAGGTCAAAGTCAAGGAATTCCAGTTCAACAAGCTGCTAGAGAATACACTTTTACAACTCAATTGCAATTTAAAAACCTGACATCTGAAGAATTAGGAACATTATTTATTGTTCTGGGACAAGATGCTAATTATCCCATAGCTTTAAAAATTGGTGGTGGTAAACCCATTGGGATGGGAACAATGACTGTAGAACTTACCCAAACTAAGATTTTACAAGATTTCGACGATTTGCGATCACACTACTCTAACTATACCCCTAATAACAATCATCTTCTCACAGGAGAAGCACTGCAAAGATTTATTCAAACCCAAATCAAAACTGCATATTCCCGACTCGTGCAACTTCCCCAACTCCAACAACTTGCTGAAGTTTTACGTTACCCCACCGACCGTGAACCACCAGAAGGAATGTATTAATGTTAACTACAGAATCTTTGACAGACACTGAATCTCAACTTGCACATAATTTAGCCATAACTTTAGTTAAAGAAGAAACTGATGTTAACGAAGTAGGAAAGGTAATTGCATATCTGCGTAGTATCGTTAACGAACCAGATGCAGGACGGCGATTTTTTAGTTACTTGAAAACTCTTGTTACTCATGGTAGGCAAATTGGACACAGTGGACGCACTGCAGGTTACTACCGCAGTATAGAACGTGCCTGTAATCAATATCTGCAAAACCAACAAACAAACGCCCAGACTATGTTAAAAATTTTAGGCTGGGCTATGCGTTTGATGCGCTATTACAAGGTTATTCCTATTTAGCTAATCATCGCTGGTATGAAGGAAATGTACCCAATTCCTATTGAAACATAAAAATTAGTTGAAGAACTGCTTGAAGAAATAGAAGAGGTAGAATGAGTTATAGCAATAGCTATAAATTTCCCTGATATTCATTGGATTTATTTTCAAATTAAGTTGAAAGATGATAACGAATTATCAGATAAAACCTGGGAAAAAGTTCAGGATATTGAAATTGAAGGTGAATGGAAATTAATAGATGATTCTGCTGACGAATGGTATTGTCGTCCTCAGATACTAGAGAGATGTTTTTTATTTAAACATGTGGTGATAGCTGATTCTGATAAAAGAACACAAAACAGTTAACATAGGGGAAATTTGATTAATGTTAGCAAACAATTTCCCAACTAGATTATCGTGAAAGTATAAACCCCTGCCATTTTACAAGCATGACTCTAACTAAAAACAGAATTACCTTTGATTAATTCCTTAACTATGACTTTCGCGAAGAAGGTCGTTATAAACTTGTCAATGGAGAAATTCTGCCTATACAAGCAACGAGAAAACATGAGAATCTAGCAGATTCTCTCACCAAAAATTATATCGAGACGTTGAACGTCTGAATCTCAATTACAGGGTATCGGGAAGAATAGCAATTAGAACTTTAACAGCAAGTGGTAAAGAAAAAGGTCGTGTTCCTAATGTCAGCGTTGTAGATAACAACCTCTGGGATGCTAAGGTATCTGCTTACATAGCTTTCGTTGAACCATTACAATTAGCAGTAGAAATAGTCTCCACAAATTTAGTTATCAAATTGGTGGTCGAGGACAAAAATTAACTGATTTATTAGATATAGTTGCCAAACTAGTCGATTTGAGTGTTCCTAATACTGAATTTTACTTGACTATCTTTTAAAAAGATGGCACACACAAAACCACAAAGTTGCCTATTGCTGATTCTAAACGCAAAACTGCCTACTGGCTGCTAAGAGGATGTTCTGTAGAGTGACTTTACCAGGAAATTTATTAGTCTTGGCAAGATTCAATTCAAGTCTTATTTAAGACTGAATGTTTAGAAATTCAACCACATCTAGACCATTTAGAAACTATTACTCAATCTCAAAATCGCGAACAATCTCTATCAAAATTTACGGTAAGCGGATATTACACCCTTAATCCGCTTGGTAAAAATTAGTTATCCTTGGCAATATAGTCAAGACCAATTACAGAAACGATTGTGGAGTTTTAACTTTTTTATTCGCTTAGTTTTGAATCGTTTATTGCCGTTTTTATTTAATCCCCATTCCTTCTTATTAATTCAGAATCATGAACTAAGTAGGTGGGCGGAAGAATTTATAACTATCTCATGGCGAATGCAGCAAAGGGGAATCAATCAATCCCAGGAGTTTCCAGTAATTTACATCTTGTTACATACTTATGTTTATTTGTGTTTACTTACTTCTCTTATTCAGAAATTCTCGCTAAAAGTCAAAGAACTACTCAAGTTTTAGCCATGCTAGGAGGTTTGGTAATATTTATTTTAATTATGAGTCTTAGCGGTTATTTTAAAAGTGGTTGACTCTGGTTTTAGGCACTTATTGATCCCCCCCTTGTTCAGTTAAGGAAAGTTATCTGTTTAGAGGGGGTTCGAAAAGTTTTGAGTCGTGATTTTAGGCACTTGCTGATCCGCTGGGGGAACTAGAGTCAAAGTGCCCCACTCTGTGATATGCTTTGCATAGCTTGCTTCTGTCTTGCTGAAAGCATATCACAGAGAAAAGAAGGTATCGCTTAGTAGAAGTTCAGAAAGATTTTTAGATTATGCTGTATACCATTCTGGAGTCAACTTATCTGCATCAGATATAAGATTCTCAGTTGCTAGAGTTCCATCCATATTCCAGATTTTGTCTGCACTGGTTTCTTGGTCTCTCCAGTAGACATCGGTTTTACCATCGCCGTTGAAATCACCAAGAGATGCTCTCAAACCGACGCTATTGCTGGGTAAAAACGCTTCTGAACTAACGTTTGTACCATCCATCAACCAAGCAGTATTTTCTCCAGTTGTAGCATTGTGCCAGAAAATATCTGTCTTACCATCACTGTTGAAATCACCAATTTTAGCATTCCAATCTGAGCAAAGTGTGTTAACGGTATCTTCAGTAACGAAAACGCCGTTCATTGTCCAAATTTTGTTTTCACCGCTTGCGGTGTTACGCCACAAAATATCTGTTTTGTAGTCACCGTTGAAATCACCAAGGGTAGTAGTCCAGGACGCATCCTGTGATTGTAAATCATACTTGGTGGCTTCGCTACCATCCATGAACCAAGCGGTATTTTCACCGGTTGTATTATTGCGCCAAAAAATGTCACTCTTGCCATTGCCGTCGAAATCAACGATGGTTGCAGTTAAGGCTAGATCTGTGGTTTCGAGAACAGTTGCACTAGTTACGGTTGTACCATCCATCTGCCAAATGGCGTTCTGACCTGTTTGTCCATTATGCCAGAAAATATCAGTTTTGCGATCGCCATTAAAATCGCCAATATTAGCAGTCCAACCTGGATCAACTCTATCTAAAGTTAAGTAAGTAGCAACCTTGGTGCCATCCATTAACACAACTACATTCTCGCCAGTTTGTTCGTTGCGTAGCAAGAAGTCGGTTTTATTATCACTGTTGAAATCAGCAGTTTTATAAGACCAGGTATTTAAGTCATATTGACCTAAAGAAGCCTGTTCAATAATTTGTGTCCCGTTCATCAGGCGAACTAAAATTTCACCTGTTTGTACATTTACCCACATTTTATCTGTTTTACCATCACCATTGAAATCAGGAACAATAGCAGCACTAGTTAAATAAGGATTAGGATTGGGATTGGAACTACCAACATATGGCAATGTTGGTAAGGAATCAGTTGGCATTTCTGGAAATAGTGATTCATCATCTTTTACTGTGACAGCAGAACTTCTATTAGTAGTTGAAGTATTAAGAGATGTTGTCAAAACTTCTGTTTTTTCTAGGGATTCTTTCGCCCAACTACTTGTATCTAAAGATAAGGCTGATTTATTCTCAAACATGGCGTGTTTTTATGTGTAATTAATATAAAGTCTTAGTTGAATTAAAATCAAGATTCTGTAAATGACGAACATTTACTTAAATAATTTCGCATAGATGTCAGGATTTTTGAAAATCTTTTCATGTTTTAGAATACTTCTTATTCTCAATATAAATAATATATAAGCAATCCAAAAAAGTTTCGTTTTTTACTTATTAATGTAACGATTTATGTATCAAATCCTATTTTGTTGACAATCTCGTTTCTTAGGAGACGGGAACTTCTGATTCAGATAAATTCAAAATTGGCTAAAATAATTAGGATTAGCAATTACAAACACACATACCTGTGTAGTTTTGCTATTCTTTAAAAGAAGACTATACTTTCAGCAATAAATCAGCTATGCAAACAGAATATTGTCAACGTCGTGAACAGTTAATGGCAAGAATTGGTAATGGTACAGCGATTTTCCCCAGTGCCCCCACAGCAGTAATGCACAACGATGTTGAGTATGTTTACCGTCAAGATAGTGATTTCTTTTACTTAACAGGTTTTAATGAAGCCCAAGCTGTTGCTGTACTAGCACCTCATCACGAAGAACATCGGTTTATTTTGTTTGTTCAACCCAAGGATCGGGAAAAGGAAGTTTGGAGTGGTTATCGTTGTGGAGTAGATGCAGCGAAGGAGATTTATGGTGCAGATGAAGCTTATCCCATTGCAGAGTTAGATGAAAAATTACCACAATATTTGGAACAAGCTGATCGCATTTATTATCATCTGGGACGCGATCGCAATTTTAATGATACTATTCTTAAACATTATCAAAGCTTACTACATACCTATCCCAAACGAGGAACAGGACCTATTGCCATAGAAGATACCAGCACTATTTTACATAGCTTAAGACTACATAAAAGCAAAACCGAATTAGACTTAATGCGACAAGCAGCCGACATTGCAGTAGAAGCACACAACCACGCCTTACAAATTACCGCACCAGGACGTTATGAATATGAAATACAAGCAGAAATAGAACATATTTTCCGTCTGCGGGGTGGAATGGGTCCAGCTTATCCTTCCATTGTTGCAGCTGGGACAAATGCTTGCGTACTGCACTACATTGAAAATAATTGCCAGATGCAAGAAAATGAATTACTGCTAATTGATGCTGGTTGCGCTTATGGTTATTACAACTCCGACATTACCCGCACATTTCCCATTGGAGGTAAATTTACACCAGAACAAAAAGCCCTATATGAAATAGTATTAGAAGCACAAAAACAAGCCACACAACAAGTCCAACCAGGAAACCCCTTCACGGCACCTCATAATACCGCAGTCCGTATCCTCACAGAAGGTTTAGTAGAACTCGGTTTACTCAAAGGGGAAATTGACAAATTAATAGAAGAAGAAAAATATAAACCATTTTATATGCACCGCACCAGTCATTGGTTAGGGTTAGATATTCATGATGTCGGTGTTTATCAATATGGACAAAACCCACAACTTTTACAACCAGGTCAAGTGCTGACAATAGAACCAGGTCTTTATATTGTTCCCGACACCAAACCCGCAGAAGACCAACCAGACATTGACCCCCGCTGGGTAGGTATTGGGATTAGAATTGAAGATGATGTCTTAGTTACCGCAGATGGACATGAAGTATTAACTGCGGGAGTTCCTACAGAAGTAAAAGACGTAGAGAGATAAACAAAATTGGGGGGGGTTGAAGAACAACCCTCCACAAATTCTACTTCTGGCAATTTACCCGATCTATATCTAGTTACACCCTGGCCATCAGTTTCAAAAATAACTCTATAATTCTGGTTAGCTTTATCTTTGGGGATTAAAGTTAAATAATGTCCATTTCTTACAAATCCATGAGGAGTAACTTTAATTTGTCCTGGATAAAGAGATTTAATTCGCGCTTCAGTATCACCAATTTTTGCACCAGAAGTAGTAAATTTTGGGTTATCTATCCCACCTTCCGCACCCTAACTGTCACACATCAAAAAAAGCTGGTAAAGTAGTATACAGGAACTAAAGCTCCTTCAAGGAAGAAAAGGGTTAATGAGAATAAGTATGATTAAAATGGCAATAGAGTGAGAGAATAAAGTTTTGTAAAGAAGATAAAAGAAAAGAAAATTTAATGATTTAAAAATTAAATTAGAACAGAAGAAGAAATGATTTAATCACAACAGGAGTTGTGGA
>ERZ1034411.97-NODE-97-length-29682-cov-22.075033_pt1 | contig 29682 bp, 44 predicted proteins | sample MGYA00520583_ERZ1034411 | MGnify/ENA primary metagenome ERZ1034411 (study PRJEB33736, sample SAMEA104288481) | Azolla microphylla | place: Ecuador | collected 1982 | study: EMG produced TPA metagenomics assembly of the PRJEB19522 data set (Is there foul play in the...
CATGGTTCACTCTGCTTTCCATACACCTTCTTTAATCCCTCTACCTTAGACCTGAGTCCTTAAGGGCAAACTAAAAGGATTGGCTTGTAACGCAAAATACAAATCCCTAAAAGCCCATTTATAAACTAAATATTCAGTAGGGTGTGTTACGGCTATGCAAGAATTTGGGAGTTTTAGAGAGTGAGAATGAACCGTTACGCACCGATAAATATGGTACGTTAAGCGTTGCTATAATGCAATCTACAATGTAGGGTTTACTTTATAAACTATCCCTAATAGGGATTAGTTGGAATTATTGCAATGCAATATTGAACAAATCTTTGTGTGGAGATGTGACTGTTTCAATCCCTAATAGGGATTAGTTGGAATTGCAATTTTCCCATTGGGTGGATGAATACAAATCTTGAGTTTCAATCCCTAATAGGGATTAGTTGGAATTGCAATAGCGGGAGGCTGAAAGCCTATATACTATATGTATGTAGTTTTCAAGGTTCGATTGCACGGATGGTATTATCATAGTCCATTCTAGAAAATGTGTCAAGGGCAAAAAGCGCTGAAACCCAGTGTGGGTAAGGTGCGCGGATAGGTGACTAACATTAACAGCTGCAAAATCAAGCCTATCAAGGGATACACCCATTTTTTCAGTTTCTTGATTTTTAACACCTATCCATCCGCGCAAAAAAGCTAGTTATACTGCAAACGGGTGAAACTTGAACTTATGTCATACTGATAGCGCAGTGTGGCGTAAGCCACGGGTAACATAGTGCAGCCAGCGTATGCCTTCGGGACACTGCGTTAACGCGTAGCATGCCGTAGGCTCTAGTATCTCGGAGATTCCTCAATATCTCTTTCAGAGACGCTCTGAGAAGGTTCAGAATAATACTTTTAAACCGTTTTTAGTATATCAACTATTCCCCATACTCTCCACCAGTCACCTTTCCTCGGAAGACAATATACTGATACAGATTATAAAACAACATCACCGGAATCAGAAAACCGATAAAAATGATCATTATTACCAAGGAACTAGGATCAGCAGCAGCTTCATAAATCGTAATTTGTCTGGGGATAATGTAGGGGAAAATAATCAAACCCAAACCCAGAAACGTAAGCACAAATAACAAAATAGTCCAGATAAAAGGTGCGCGTTCTTCCTTGCGGTTTAAACTTTGTAGAAGTTGCCAAATTAACCACACTCCCAAAACTGGAATCAAAGCAAAGATATAAACCAATGGCTGTTGAAACAAACGCATCCTCGCACCTTCATAAATTATGGGTGTGGTAATTGTAATAAACACTGCACCAATTAAAGTCGTCCAAGCTGCAAGTTTCCCGGTTTTATAGTGAGTATTTTGTAATTCTCCCGTAGTTTTCCAAACTAAATATGTAGAACCAATTAAAACGTAGCCTTGAATTAAAGTTAACGCGACCAAGATAGAGGGTAAACTTAACCAGTCCCAAGTGCTACCAATAAAATGCCCAGTTTCATCAACTTTGATACCTTTTAAAACTGCACCTAATGCAAAACCTTGACCTAGTGCAGCAGTGAAACTTCCCACCCCAAAAGCCAAATTCCAAAATATTTTACGTTGGGATAATTCCCGAAATTCAAACGCTACACCCCGGAAAATAAAGCCGAATATCATTATTAAAATCGGGATATACAAAGCATTTAAAATTGTGCTATAGGCAAGAGGAAATGCACCAAATAAACCTCCAGCCATGAGAACTAACCAAGTTTCATTGGCATCCCAAATATTACTTAAGCTAGTCATCAAAATTCCCCGACGTTGTTCATCAGAAGATGTGAGAGATAATATCCCCACCCCTAAGTCAAACCCATCTAGTATGACGTAAAGAAAGAGGAAAAAAGCTAAAATCACAAACCAAACTTGAGGGAGAAAATATTGTAGCGTCTCCATAGAATCTCCTACTTACTGTTGGGCTTCTACAGGACGTTCATCTGGCACAAATTCTGCTGGTGTTGTATCTACTGCCGGTTTGGTAATTTCTACACCAGGAATTGGTAAATCAAGATTTGGCCCGGTGCGAATAATGCGACTACTAAAGTACAAGGCGGCAATAAATAAAAGAGTGTAAACTGTAGTAAAGCTAGTTAGGGAAACTAAAACATTACTAGCAGGTAAATGAGAAGCTGCGTCTACTGTGCGTATTTGTCCATACAATACCCAAGGTTGTCTTCCTACACAACGTACTATCCAACCTGACTCTACAGCAATGTAACCTAAAGGTGCAGCAAATACCCAACCCCACATTAACCAGCGTTGCTGACTAATATTATCGGCTGAAAGTTTACCCCGTAACCATTGCAGGGAACTTAATAACATCAATCCAGCGAAGAAAAAGCCAATGCCGATCATGATGCGGAAGGAATAATAAATTAAACCTACCATTTTTGGTCTATCTTCTGGTTTCCACTCTTTTAAACCCCGTACTGGTTGAGAAAGATTTTGTTTAAACTCCAGAATGTAACCTAGTGCGTTGGGAATAGTAATTTCCCAGTCGTTTTTCTCGGCCTTTGCGTTGGGAATAGCTAATAAACTCCAATCAGCAGGTTTTCCCGCAGGTGAAAATTTCCATTGTGCTTCCATTGCGGCCAGTTTGGTGGGTTGATAGTGATAAACCTGTTCACCACTGAGGTGTCCGATATATATTTGTAGTGGAGCTACTGCGATCGCAGCTGCTAAAACTATCTTTAAAGACTTAGAAAAAAAAGCTGTATTTCGTCTTTGCAGAATATACCAAGCACTAATTCCCCCAATCACAAATAAAGATGTTTCCAGTGTGGCAAAAAACATATGCAGCACACTGTTAATCATGAAGGGATTTAAAATTGCTTCAAAATAATCATGGACAACAAATTTACCATTAACTAATTCCCCACCAGCAGGAGTTTGCATCCAGGAATTTGCTGTTAAAATCCACAATGTTGACAGGTTAGCACCAACAGCTACCAAAATTGTCGAAAGATAATGAATCGTTGGGTTGACGCGCTCCCAACCAAATAACATAATTCCTAAAAAAGCAGCTTCCAGCATAAAAGCCCAAGAAGCTTCAAAGCCAATAACGCTACCAAAAAAGTTACCTACAGCTTCCGAAAATGGAGCCCAGTTTGTTCCAAATTGAAATTCCATTGGGATACCAGTAGCTACACCAATACCGAAATTAAGAACATAGAATTTAGACCAAAAATGAGCGTGTAAATAATAATCTGGGTTACGAGTTTTTAGCCATAGTCCTTCAACTATAACTAGATAAATGCCCATTCCTGTAGTCAGAACAGGCCAAAGTATATGAAAAATTGCAGTGAGTGCGAATTGCATCCTTGATAAGACGATGGAATCGGATAAAAGTTCCATGAATTCTCTCCATTAGGTCGCTACTCTTTCTAGGATAAAGGTTACCTGCTGATGCGAATACCTCTAAAGTCTACATTTAAACTATGAAAACCAATTTTTTAGAACATGATTAATACAGGAATTTTCAATAAAATATGATAGACCAGCTTGGTGTATAATTTCTACGTCATTACACAAGCTATAGCCATACAAGAATATCCCCGATTTCTCTAAGAAGTCGGGGATCTGAAGCTTTGATTTGTGAAAATCAAATTAGTTGTTAGAGGTAACTAATTCTGCTAAACGCTCTTGTTGATATTGAGATATACAAGATTGGACTATGGTTTCTAAATCACCTTCTAAGACAGGGTTAAGGGTAAAGTTGTTACCTAAACGGTGGTCAGTTACCCGACTATCTTTATAATTGTAGGTGCGAATCTTTTCAGAACGGGAACCTGTACCGACTTGCGATCGCCTCATCGAAGTAACAGCCTCTTGTTGTTCCCGTAACTTAATTTCATAGAGTTTAGCCCGCAAAATTTGCATAGCCCGTTCTTTATTTTGCAACTGGCTACGTTCTTCTGTACAAAAAATTCTGATTCCTGTCGGTTTGTGGAACAAGTCAGCAGCCGTTTCCACCTTGTTTACGTTCTGTCCACCAGCACCACCAGAACGGGCTGTACTCATTTCAATATCTTTCGGGTCAATATGTATTTCTACATCATCCACTTCCGGCATAATAGCAATAGTAGCTGTAGAAGTATGAACCCTGCCCCCAGATTCCGTAGCTGGAACGCGCTGCACACGATGTACTCCCGCTTCAAACTTCAGCTTGCTGTATACCCTATCACCTTGAATTTCTAAAATCACCTCTTTGAAGCCGCCCATCTCACCTAGAGACTGACTGACTAGCTTCACTTTCCAACCCTGAGTATCAGCATAGCGGGAATACATCCGCAGCAAATCTCCAGCCCAAATACTCGCTTCATCGCCACCAGTACCAGCGCGAATTTCCAACATGATGTTTTTATCATCATTGGGATCACAGGGTAATAGCAACACCTTCAAGCGACTTTCTAAATATTCCAGCTTTTCTTCCAGTTCTTTGACTTCCAAAGCCGCCATTTCTTGCAACTCAGGATCGCTATTTGACTCTTTCAGTACCTGACGCGCCCCTACTAATTCTTCCTGAGCAATTTTCCAAGTTTCATAAGTATTAACTACCTCTTCCAACGAAGAACGAGACTTAGCAATTTTTTGATACTCATCAGGGTTTTTAGCCGTATCAGGGTCGGCCAGGCGACGAGTCAATTCATGAAAAGTTTGTTCAACAGATTGAAGTTTCTCCAGCAGGTATGTTTCAGCCATGAGTACAATCCCATTAAAATAACAAGTTGGCTCGAGCATTAAATGACAATCGACCCTGCATTAATGTAGGGTCGTCGTTAACAGCTACAGCCAACCGGCTACTTTTTGTTTTTGCCGCTCTGCTCGCCAGACATACCGTATTTGCGGAGGAAGCGTTCAACTCGACCCTCAGCATCAATAATTTTCTGTGTACCAGTATAAAACGGGTGGTTTCCAGACCAAACATCTACGTGCAGTTCGGGTTTAGTAGAGCCGATAGTCATCACAACTTGACCGTTGCAGTAGACCTTAGCCTCTGGATACCACTGGGGATGAATATCAGGTTTAGCCATTGTTCCTTTTGTAGTGAATCTATATCAATTAGAACTTTCAGGTTTCCAGCGGGATTAAGGATTAGAAGTGATGGGTACGGAAATTTGCCCAGTCCCCAGTCCTCAGTCCCCAGTCCCCTATCGTTTGGAGTATTGAGGTGCTTTCCGAGCTTTGTGCAAACCGTATTTTTTCCGTTCTTTAGCTCGTGGGTCACGAGTCAGATAACCTTCAATTTTCAAAGGTGAACGATTATCTGGATCTAGTTGACACAAGGCACGGGCTACACCCAAGCGGATAGAATCTGCTTGTCCTGTCAAACCACCACCTTCTGCTTTAACCAGAATGTCATATTCGCTTTCTAGTCCCAAAGTCTCCAGGGGCGCTTTGATAGCTCCGAGGTAGTTGGCATTGAATTGGAAGTATAATTCTCCTTCTTTACCATTAACCACAAAGTTACCTTCGCCGGGAACCAGGCGTACCCGTGCTACTGCTGATTTACGGCGACCAGTACCCCAGTAAACGGCGCGACCGCTATTGGCTTCTGCTACTTGCATTAGTTTTCTCCAGGAATTGTATTAACTATTAGTTCTTTAGGTTTTTGAGCCTCATGGGGATGAGTAGGTCCAGCGTAAACTTTCAATTTGGTAAATAATTGCTTACCTAAGCTGTTCTTAGGCAGCATACCTTTAACAGCGTGTTCTAAAATCCGTTCTGGTAGGCGCTGTTGCAATTTAGCAAAGGTCTCTGTTTTCATCCCACCAGGACGACCAGAATGGCGACGGTAAAATTTTTGAGTACGTTTTTTGCCTGTCACCGCTACTTTTTCTGCGTTGATGACAACAACGAAATCACCTGTGTCTAAGTGGGGAGTATATTCAGCTTTTCTTTTACCTCTTAGAACCATAGCAATTTCGCTGGCCAAGCGGCCAAGGCGTTTGTCGGTGGCATCTACTACGTACCACTCGCGCTCAAGAGATGCTTGAGGAGGAAGGTAAGTTTTACTACTCATTTTTATTTGTCCTTTGTCAGTTGTCAGTGGTCAGTTGACAGTTATCAGTGATCAACAGTTATCAGTGGTCATTCTTCCCTGTTCCCTGTTACTAATGACCAAACAGTAAATATGGTTGGGTGTCGTACCAAATTTCTTTGGGAAAAGGAAAATCTGGATACTCTACTCGCAACAAGCATAAGCCTTGGGGAGGCGCGGCATATTTCACTTTTTCCCGGCGTTCTTCTTTCCAGATTTCAGTGAAATTATCGAGTGTCACTTGTCCAGAACCTAACTGTACTAGCATCCCGACTAAAAGCCGCACCATCCCATACAAAAATCCATTTGCCTGAATTTCAATATGGATAAATGGCCCACTACGATGACACTCGGCTACTTGTACTTCTACCCAGGAATGTGATCTGGCTGATCCTGCACGATGAAAAGCAGCTAAATGATGTTTTCCCAGCAGAGGTTTAAGGGCAGCTTGGATGACAGATTCATCCAAGGGCGCATAATAATAATGCCAACTGAAGGGGTTTACGAACAAGTTCGGTAAAACTTCAGTGTATATTGTGTAGCGATAACGTCGAGAAACTGCACTAAAACGAGCGTGCCAAAAGTCATTTACACTGGCAGAAGCTCGGATTAATATATCCGGCGGTAGATAACTGTTTAGAACTGTTGCCCACTTGTGTGCGGGAATAAAACCAGTAGCATCAAAATGAGCTATTTGAGCCGCTGCGTGAACTCCGGCATCGGTTCTTCCTGCACCATGGAGTGTGACATGATACCCCAGAATAGTAGCTATAGCTGTTTCTATTTCTTCCTGGACGGTTCGCTGGCATGATTGCCGTTGCCAGCCACGAAAATGAGTTCCTCGGTATTGAATAACCAAGGCGACTCGATAAGTTGGTGTAGGCTGGCGGCTTTCTAACATACTTGTTTGTCAGTTGTCAGTGGAAGAAGGCAATAGGCAATAGGTGATAGGCAATAATTTAATCTTCTTATTTCCCTCTGTTCCCTGTTCCCTGTTCCCTATGACTAATAACTTTAAACTAGTTCGATAATTGCCATTTCCGCGTTGTCGCCCCGACGTGGAACAGTATGCAGAATACGAGTATAACCCCCTTGGCGGTTAGCATACCGAGTGGGAGCTTGCTCAAATAGAGCGTGAACCAGTGCTTTGTCGTACATATAGCCTAGTGCAGCCCGACGTGCTGGCAAAGAGCCGTTTTTAGCCAGGGTAATCATTCTATCAACTTCACTACGTACTACTTTAGCACGAATTAAAGTCGTAGTAATTCGACCATGACGGATTAGCTCTGTAGTTAGCGATCGCAATAGAGCGCGGCGCTGGTCAGCTGGTTTACTGAGTTTTTTGACTCGACAACGGTGACGCATAATAATGGACTACTTGTTATTAACGATTGTGGCTTAGGTTGGAGCAGAACCTCTTTCTTGCGGTAGGGTAATGCCTAAGCGTCGCTGTAAAGCTTCCACTACCTCTTCCGCTGACTTTTGACCAAAGTTTTTAATTTCTAGGAGGTCTTCTTGGGTGTAATCCAACAAATCTGCCACAGAGTTAACTTGCGCCCGTTTGAGACAGTTATAAGCTCGGACAGAAAGTTGCAATTCTTCAATGGGAATTTGAGCAGTTGGATCGTCTGGAATATCTGAACCTGTATCTGTTGGTTCCAGGGAGATATCTTTCAAGGGGTTGAATAAATCTACCAAAATTCCAGCTGCTGAGGATAGTGCTTCTTGAGGGGAAATACTACCATTAGTCCAAACTTCTAACAGCAGTCTATCTTTGAGCGATCCATCCCCACGAGCTTCTTCAACGCTGTAGTTGACTTTTCGCACTGGCATAAACACAGAGTCGATTTGGAGAAAGTCCAAAGATGTAGCTTCTTCTCTTCCCCTCTCTACAGTGCGATATCCTTTACCTCTCTCAATCCGAAATTCCATTTCCAGTTTGCCACCGTCTGCTATGGTAGCTACATACTGGGTTGGGTCAATGACTTCTACTTCACTGGGTAAATCAAAATGTGCCGCAGTGACTGTTACTGGTCCGTTAACAAGTAACCGACCAATCTGAGGCTGAGAAGAATAGTTTTTGAGTATGACTTCCTTCATTCGCATCAGGATTTCCAGCACGTCTTCTCGCACACCTGGAACTGTGGCAAACTCATGACTAACACCGTCAATACGCACTGCTGTAACTGCTGTACCCTCTAAATTAGAAAGTAAAACCCGCCGCAGCGCGTTGCCTACTGTTATTCCTTGACCACGTTCTAGAGGCTCAAGAACAAATTTACTGTAATGACTCCGACTTTCCTCTGTATTAGACTCTACACATTCAATTTGAAACTGCGCCACGGAGTAGCCTCCCTTGTTAAGGTGCTGCTAGCAGGCAAATAAATTGCCTCTCGAATTTACTTTATTGCCTGATCTGTTGTTAAGGTTGATCAAACTGCCAACATTTTAAAGTTGGTAAAGTTTAGATCCCGAATTCAGTACCACAGGCACTGATAATTTTGAGTATTTTCTAAAGTTGTGCAGCCCTCCCTATGGGAAGAGCTGACGTGCTTTTTCATCACGCAAGGGTTCTAAAGTTTACCAGCATTCACCGTGCAAAAGCAGTTTAGACTTTATATGACCTAGATGGCATTACAGGTGTTTTACCTTTGCTTCAATTTTCCACTTTCATCGCTCAACAGGTTTTGTCTAAACGCGACGACGCTTAGGTGGACGGCAACCATTGTGAGGGATGGGGGTAATATCCCGAATTAGGGTAATTTCCAATCCTACTCCTTGCAGTGCGCGGATAGCAGTTTCTCTTCCTGCACCCGGACCACTGACCATCACTTCAATTTGACGCATCCCTTGATCAATGGCTCGACGGGCTGCGCTTTCAGCGGCAGTTTGGGCAGCAAAGGGAGTTCCTTTTTTTGCCCCTTTAAATCCACTGGAACCAGCACTAGCCCAGGAGATGACATCTCCATTTTGATCGGTGATGGTGACAATGCTATTGTTGAAAGTAGACTGAATGTAGGCCATACCGTTAGGTACGTTCCGTTTTTGCTTTTTGCTCCCGGATTTTTTTGTTGGTTGTCTCGCCATATTTGTTTAGTGAATTTGGGGTAAAAAGTGCTTGGGTTAGCAAGCAAAAAACTTTATTTGCCAGGGGCTTTCTTCTTACCTGCCACTGTCTGCCTTCTCCCACGTCGGGTTCTAGCATTGGTGCGGGTTCTTTGTCCTCTAACGGGTAAGCCCATACGATGACGACGGCCTCGATAACAGCCAATATCAACGAGGCGCTTTATGTTCATCGCCTCTAAGCGGCGCAAGTCACCTTCAACTTGATAGTTGCTTTCAATTTCTCCTCGCAGAGCAGCTATATCAGCATCATTTAGGTCTTTAACGCGGGTGTCTGGTTTCACACCTGTTGCCGCTAGGATTTCTTGCGACCTTGATAACCCAATTCCGTAAATGTAAGTTAGACCAATCTCAATGCGCTTATCGCGGGGAAGGTCTACTCCGGAAATCCGTGCCACAATGAATATCTCCCTCTTTTGTTCTTAATCGCAGTTGCCAAAACGTGATTAATCGCGTCCTTGGGTGGTGAATTAGTCTGCACCAAGCTGTAGTAGTTAGAGTGTTTATCCCTGACGTTGCTTGTGCTTGGGGTTTTCACAAATTACCATGACGCGACCACGGCGTTTGATCACGTTACATTTTTCACAAATTTTCTTGACTGAGGCTCTGACTTTCATGCCTTTTTACTTGACTCCAAATAGTAAATTATAGCATTTCTAGAGAAAATAATTCAGTTAAGTAAATGGGGAATCCCCAAAAAATCTGGTTTATGGTAGGATTTTGGACATAAATTTACTTCTTCCGTAGCCGGTAGGTAATTCTACCTTTTGTGAGGTCGTAGGGAGTTAACTCCACTTTGACGCGATCACCAGGTAAAATTTTGATGTAATTACGGCGAATTTTGCCGGAAATGTGTGCTAGGACGTTAAAGCCGTTGTCCAGGTCAACTCGAAACATCGCATTGGGCAATGATTCGGTGACAGTTCCTTCCATTTCAATCAAATCTTGTTTAGACAAGTTTTTTCCTCAACTCTATAATTTATTGTTCCCTTGCCACAGATACAATTGGCACGAAAACACAATTTGCGAAATATATCAACAGTTTATTAATATATCTGAGCTAAAAGGGATTAAGGACTGGGGACTGGGGACTGGGGACTGGGGATTGGTAAAATAAAGATAAATATTTACCTTTGCTTGCCTTATCTCCATTGATCCTCTGCTTCCCCCTACTGTCCCCTTAAGCAGCTATGAGATTTTGTAATTCGGTGGTGACTTCTTCTGGAGACTGATTACCGTTAACTGTGAGGAGTTTATGGCGAGCGCCATAATAATCAATCAAGGGTGCGGTTTCCTCACGGTAGACTTCTAAACGACGACGAATCACATCTTCGCTATCGTCTTTCCTGCCGCGTCCCAGCAACCGAGAGATGACAGTTTCATCTGGTGCATCCAAGTTGACTACTTTTTCGCCACCCTGTCCTATAGTGGTCAGTAATTCCTCCAAAAAAGCTGCTTGCGTTACTTTACGAGGAAAGCCATCTAAAATCCAGCCATTTTGGGCATCTGCTTGATTAAGACGTTCTTTAACCAAATCTTCCACAAGTTGATCGGGAACTAACTCGCCCTTATCCATATAAACTTGTGCTTTGAGACCCAAAGGCGTTTGATCTTTAATCGCTTGCCGTAAAATATCACCAGTGGAAATATGGGGAATATGCAAGAATTCAGCCAAGTTTTTAGCCTGAGTTCCTTTACCAGCACCTGGCGGTCCCAAGAAGATTAATCGCGTCACTATTGTTTCACCATTCCTTCATACCGTTGAGAGATAACGTAGGTTTGGATTTGCCTTGCGGTATCAATCGCCACGCCAACTAAAATTAATAAAGAGGTAGCTCCCAAACCTCTAAAGGTTGGTACATTTAAAGTGCTTTCTACAGCAGTAGGGATAATAGCCACTAAGCCTAAAAAGAGTGCGCCTAAAAAAGTTAGTCTGGTGCTGACACGCTCAATGTACTCACTGGTAGCCTTACCAGGACGAATACCGGGAATACTCGAACCCATTTTCTTCAAATTCTGGGCTACGTCTACTGGGTTGAGAATCAACGAAGAATAGAAGTAGCTGAAGAAGACAATAGAAATCATGTATACCAAAGCATACACCCAAGATCCAGAACCGCTAGGACTCAGGTAAGTGTTAACTATATTGGCCAAGTCCGCATTTTTAGTGAAATTGGCAACTAGTAGTGGCAAACTGAGGATAGCCGCAGCAAAAATGATGGGCATTACGCCACCTTGATTCAGCCGCAAGGGTAAAAAGCTGCGCTGCTCTGCCAAGACTCGCCTACCTACTTGACGACGAGCAGAAATAATAGGGATACGGCGCATTCCTTCCTGAACAAACACAATTCCGATAATGGTTGCTAAGAAAACCAATACCAGGACAATGACGCGACCAACTATTTCCCTTCCGCCTACTTGTACCAAGTCGATGGTGTCACCCAATGATTTTGGTAGGGAGGCAACAATATTGACAAAAATCAACAAAGATGCACCATTACCAATACCCCGTTCTGTAATTAGTTCTGATGCCCACATGACAAACATAGAACCAGCGGTAAGAGCGATCGCAGTTTCTGCTACAAATATTGGTCCTGGGTTCAAGGCAAATTGTTGGAGGAATAATGCCGAAAAAGCTACACTTTGAATAATTGCCCAGCCTACAGTCACATAACGGGTAATTTGTGATATTTGGCGACGACCTGCCTCACCTTCATTTTTCTGTAAATTTTCTAAAGAAGGAATAGCAGCAGTCAACAATTGGATAATAATGGACGCATTAATAAACGGCAAAATCCCCAAGGCAAATACGCCTAAAGTAGAAAGTCCTCGTCCCGAAAATATATCCAATAAACCGAATATGGAATTATTACCCGATATAGCTTCGGCAAATCTCTCGCGGTTAATTCCTGGAACTGGTAAAAAGATACCCAGGCGAACCAAAATTAAAATACCGACTGTAACAAGCAGCCTACCTCTCAGTCCGGCTGCTTGCGCCATCTGCATAAAAGTTTCTTGAGCCGTGGGGGCTTTGTCTCGACTGATCATAGAGTTCTACCTTTGAAGTATGAAGTCTGAATTGTGAAGAATATGAAGTCTGAAGTGAGAAATAAATTTGAAGTATTAAGTTGTTCATTTTTTATCCTTCATCCTTCATCCTTCATCCTTCATAGGACTTCGCAACTCCCACCAACTGCCTCAATTTTGATACGAGCTTGTCCAGTGAAAGCTGCTGCTTGCACCTTGAGAGGAACATTCAACTCCCCATTGCCCAAAACTTTTAACGGACCTTTAACAGCAGTAAGAATACCTGCTTGTCTTAAAGACGCTAAAGTTACTTCTGTATTAGCTGGTAGGGAGGTTAGCTTCTCTACATTAATCGTAGTGTAAGTTTTACGATTAACGAGAGGGAAACCCTTCAACTTCGGTACTCGGCGGTACAATGGCTGTTGACCACCTTCAAACCCAGGTCTAGTACCACTACCAGAACGGGATTTTTGTCCCCGCATCCCTAAACCAGCACTAGCGCCTTGACCTGCAGAAATACCTCTACCTACACGCTTACGGCGTTTTTTTGAGCCTTTTTGAGGCTTAACATCGTTGAGTCTCATATTGTGATTAGTAGTTTTTTACACTAAAAAAGCATCCCATCTAATCTACTAGATGTAGAGTTTCTCGATCGCAATACCACGATCTTCAGCTACTTCAGCAAATGTACGCAGCGTACATAGAGCATTAACTGCAGCTCTGGCATTATTCAGAGGATTATTAGATCCGAGTTGCTTGGCGAGAACATTACGAACTCCTGCCAACTCTAATACAGTCCGAACTGCACCACCAGCAATTACCCCTGTACCTGGAGCTGCTGGTCGCATCATCACCTTAGCACCACCACCAATACCATCAATGGGATGAGGGATGGAATTAGATTTCGTAATGGGAATATCAATGAGATGCTTTTTGCCGTCAGCGACACCTTTTTTCACTGCACCAATTACATCAGACGCTTTACCCACGCCTACACCGACTTGACCGCGCTCGTTACCAACGACCACAATAGCCCGGAAGCTGAGTTTTTTACCACCTTTAACAACTTTACTAACACGGCGGATTTGGATGACTCGCTCTTGCCAGTTAGTTTCTTCTTTCTTTGCTCGGTTTGCTTTACGACGACCCGCTGCCATAATCAAAGTTCTCTCAACGTCAGTTGTTATTAGTCATTAGTCATTAGCCATTAGTTTTTCCCAATGCCTAATGCCCGATGACTTTAGAAATCTAAACCAGCTTCGCGTGCTGCTTCAGCTAGTGCTTTGATGCGTCCATGATAGAGGTTGCCACCGCGATCAAATACGACTTTGGTGATGCCTTTTTCTAATGACCGCACTGCTATCAACTTACCAACTTGCGCTGAAGCATCACAATTAGCCCCAGAAGCTAAATTAGATTTCAACTCTGGTTCAACGGTGGATGCTGCCACGAGGGTTTGATGTTGGGTATCGTCAATTACCTGAGCATAAATATGCTCATTAGAGCGAAATACAGCTAGGCGTGGCCGTTCTGGGGAACCACTGACTTTGCCACGCACGCGCCGATGACGACGATTTTTTGATTCTCTACGAGTAAGTTTCATGTTTACTTCTTACCTTTACCACCGGTCTTACCAGCTTTCCGTCTGACCACTTCACCGACATAACGAATACCTTTACCCTTGTAAGGTTCTGGTGGACGAACGGCACGAATTTTAGCTGCTGTGTTACCTACAATTTCTTTGTCATAGCCGCTGACTATGACATTAATAGTACCTTCCACTGCAAACTGAATTCCGTCTGGCGGCTCAATTTGCACCTGATGGCTATAACCCATATTCAAAACTAGGTTACGGCCTTGAACTTGGGCGCGATAACCGACCCCTTGAATTTCCAAACGACGTTGAAAACCTTGGGAAACTCCTTCCACCATGTTGGCCACCAAGGTGCGGCTTAAACCATGCATCTGCCTGGAAGTACGAGTATCATCACGACGAGTTACTAGTAATGTTTCCCCTTCTTGGGAGACTGTGACATGAGGAGGTAGATTGCGAGAAAGTTCTCCTTTTGGGCCTTTCACTACTACCTTAGAGCCATCAATCGCCACCTGTACTTTAGCGGGAACAGTAATTGGACATTTACCAATACGAGACATGACTTAATTTTGTCCTTTGTCAGTTATGAGTTGCGAGTGATGAGTTTTGGTTAATAACCCCTAAAAATTCTGATAGCGTGGCGTTAGCCATACTCCTGAACTCCTGAACTCCTGATAGCGGAGCTTGGCGCAGCCATACTCCTTGTCTTACCAAACGTAGCAAAGCACTTCACCACCCAAGTTCTGACGACGCGCTTCGCGGTCGGTCATGATACCACTGGATGTAGAAATAATGGCAATACCGATACCACCTAGCACTCTTGGTAATTCTTTTCGATTGGAGTAAACACGCAAACCAGGTTTACTCACTCGTTTCAATGCTGTGATCAAGGGCTGACGATTTTTACCCTTGTATTTCAAGGAAATCACCAGATTTTGTTTGATCCCTTCTCCAGATTCGGAAAATTCAGCAATAAAGCCTTCGTCCTGAAGGACTTTAGCGATATTGCGAGTCATTTTTGTTGCTGGCACTTGTGTAGTTTGATGCCTTGCCAGATTAGCATTGCGGATGCGCGTCAGCATATCTGCAATTGTGTCGTTAGCCGCCATCGTTCCCTCTTTAGATGAACTTATTGATCGCGAAAGGGCATTCCCATTTCTTTGAGTAAGGCGCGACCCTCTTCGTCATTTTTTGCTGTGGTGATAATTGAAATATCAAGACCACGGATTTGATCGATGCTGTCGTACTCAACTTCTGGAAAAATTAGCTGTTCTCGTACACCCAGAGTGTAGTTACCCCGCCCGTCAAAGCTTTTAGGACTAACACCGCGAAAATCGCGAATTCTGGGCAGTGCCAGGCTAACCAGTCGGTCGAGAAAGGCATACATCCGTTCGCCTCTGAGAGTCACCATGATGCCAACTGGCATACCTTGACGAATTTTGAAGCCTGCGATCGCCTTTTTTGCCCTTGTCACTACTGGTTTTTGACCAGTAACCAGTGCAATTTCGTTTAAAGAAGCTTCTAATGCTTTCGCATTTTGAGCCGCTTCTCCCAAACCCCGGTTAACAGTTATTTTTATGACCTTCGGTACTTGATGAACGTTGGTATATTGAAACTGTTGGGTCAGCTTGGGGACAATTGTCTCTTGGTATAAATTCTTGAGTCTGGTTGTCGCCATAGTTTTTCGTCCTGATTATCCCTGGTCTTGGTCAGGGAATTTTAGATTTTGGATTTTAGAATTTGAATTAAAAATATCTAAATCTATTCAAATCTAAAATCTCACCCTATTTACAGGTTATTTCTCTAAAATCTCGCCTGTTTTTTGGAGCATTCTAACTTTCTTACCTTCGGCTGTGAAAGTGTAGCAAACGCGACTGGCAATGTTTTGTTTGCTGGAATAGAGCATCACGTTAGAGCTATGAATAGGAAATTCCTGAGTAACGATTTTCCCAGATTCCCCTTCTTGCTGAGGTTTAACGTGCTTAGTTTTAATATTCACACCTTTGACCAGCACTTTGCTGAGTTGGGGTAGTGCTTTGATTACTTCACCAACTTTACCTTTATCCTTACCAGCAATTACTTGTACAGTGTCGCCAGTTTTGACGTGCATTTTATGAAAAACTTTCGGTTCTGGCTTCGCCATTACAGCACCTCCGGCGCGAGAGAAACTATTTTGGTAAAGTTTTTATCGCGTAATTCCCGTGCTACAGGGCCAAATACCCGTGTACCTCTGGGATTACCATCTTTGTTAATGATAACTGCCGCGTTATCATCAAAACGAATGCTCATACCGCTGTCTCTATTAATACTTTTCCTCGTACGAACAATTACAGCTTCGACAACATCAGACTTTTTTACAGCCATGTTGGGTTGGGCATCTTTAACAACGGCGATAATTTTATCGCCCACACCGCCATAACGACGGTTTCCTCCGCCTAATACACGGATGCACATTAACTTACGCGCTCCGCTATTATCAGCAACATTTAGGTAGCTCTGGGGTTGAATCACAATTAGTCTCCCGGTTAGAGTTGTTAATTTTATAACAACTATTTATGTTGTAGCTTTAGCATTGAGGATTTCTGTGACTTGCCAACGCTTAGTTTTGCTCAGGGGTCGAGTTTCCTGAATACGCACACGGTCGCCCACTTTGCAGTGATTATCTTCATCGTGAGCCTTATAGCGCCGGGTTTGAACTACAATTTTGCCGTACTTGGGGTGAGGAGAGCGGTTTTCTACAGCCACCACGACCGTTTTTTGCATTTTGTCGCTCACTACCAAGCCAACTCGTTCTTTGACTGCCATAATCTCCTACTTTTCTTCTTTAGTCGATTGACTTGCTACCCGGCTGCGTTCTCCCTCTACTGTTAATAGTTGGGCTAAACGATGACGGGCGTGTCTGAACTGGTGGGGTTTTTCTAGTTGTCGAGTGGCTTTTTGCAAGCGCAGCTGAAATAGTTGTCGTTTAATAGCGACAATTTCTTCAGCCAGTTTGTCGTCACTTAATTCTCTAGCTTCTGAAATTTTAGAAAGAGCCATATCCTACTCCTGCTCCTGTGGTTGAGAGCGGACAATAAACTTAGTTTTAATTGGCAGCTTATAGGCAGCTAATCGCATGGCTTCACGAGCTATTTCTTCAGAAACACCAGCGATTTCAAATAAAATTCGTCCAGGCTTGACTACTGCTACCCAAAATTCTGGATTACCTTTACCAGAACCCATCCGAGTTTCTGCTGGACGCATGGTGACAGGTTTGTCGGGGAAAATGCGAATCCAGATTTTGCCACCCCGACGGATATAACGGGTCATTGCCCGACGAGAAGCCTCTATTTGGCGGGAGGTAATCCAAGCTGGTTCTTGAGCTTGGAGAGCAAAATCCCCAAAGTTCAGGGTACTACCACGGTTGGCCAGCCCCTCCATTCGTCCGCGTTGTTGTTTGCGGAATTTAGTTCTTCTAGGACTTAACATGGTTTGCTATTTGTCGGTGGTCATCAGTTGTCAGTTGTCAGTTGTCAGTTTTTGCTACTAACTTATGACTACTGACTAACGACTATGCTTCATTTGATCTATCTTCAAACTGCTGGCGACGGCGTTGTTGTTGACGACGACGAGGTTCGCGTTCGCGTGTTGTTGGTTGGGCTGGTGTTTCTTCCTGTCCAGGGATAATTTCTCCCTTGAAGACCCAAACTTTGATGCCCAGAATGCCGTAAATTGTTTGTGCTGTACAGTAAGAATAGTCAATATCAGCCCGTAATGTATGCAGAGGTACTCTGCCTTCGCGTGTCCACTCTGTCCGGGCAATTTCCGCACCGTTGAGCCGACCACTGACTTGAACTTTTATTCCTTGTACACCCGCTCTTTGAGCGCGTTGAATAGCTTGACGAACTACTCGGCGGAAAGAAACACGGCGTTCTAATTGTTGAGCAATATATTCAGCAATCAGGTAAGCATCAGCATCAACTCGTTGAACTTCAACTACGTTAATGCGAATTTGGCGATTGCTGCCCAAAAGCTCTTGGAGTCCGGTACGGAGTGATTCTATACCTTGTCCACCACGACCTACTACAACACCTGGTCTAGCTGTCCGGACCTCTAGGTCGATTTGGTCAGCTTTGCGCTCAATACGTACTTCGGAAATACCAGCGTTGTTTTGAGCGTATCTACCCAGTTTTTGGTCTATGTATTTACGAAGTTTGTGGTCTTCTTGTAGTAGTTCTGGATAACGATCAGGAACGGCAAACCACCGAGATTGATGTTCTTGAGTAATACCCAGACGAAAACCGACTGGATGAATTTTCTGTCCCACAAATGCTTCCTCTAAAATTTCTTACTGACTGTACGCAATTAGTTGTGTCTGTCTCTTGGTTATTTGCCAGTGGCACCAGCGCCAACAGCGACAGTTATATGACACGTTGGTTTGCGAATTTGGTAAGCTCGACCCTGCGCTCTGGGTTGAAACCTTTTTAGAACTGGCCCTTGGTCAGCATACGCCTGAGTAATAACTAGTTCGCTTCGGTCTAACCCTTCGTTATGCTCTGCATTAGCAGCCGCGCTTCTTAGTACCTTTAATACTGGTTCACAGGCGCGATAGGGCATGAATTCTAGGATGATGAGTGCTTCTCGATATGACCGTCCCCGGATTTGATCGAGTACCCGACGCACTTTGTAGGGAGAAATGCGGATATAACGAGCGATCGCTTGAACTTCTGTAGTATCAATTGCCATAATTGTCTCCGTTTTTGTCATTTGTCTTTAGCTAATACTCCCTTCCCACTAAAAGAATAAGGTCATAGTAATTAATAGGGTAGAGGGATAATGCTTCTGCGTAAGTAAGGTGGAATCCCACACCCCTAATTTCATACTGGGAAGGGAGTAACTAATGACTAATGACTATCTCCCTGATTTTTTGTCACTTTTACCATGACCTCTGTAGGTGCGTGTCGGGGCGAACTCTCCCAACTTGTGACCTACCATCTGTTCATTGACAAACACTGGAACGTGCTGTCTACCATTATGAACAGCTATGGTATGACCTACCATCATCGGTAAAATTGTCGAAGCTCTCGACCAAGTTTTAATTACTTGTTTTTCGTTTTTAGCGTTCAGCTTTTCAATTTTGCTGAGTAGGTGATCAGCAATGAAAGGACCTTTTTTTAAAGAACGACCCATAGTTCGATTTTGGATTTTCGATTTTGGATTTTGGATTTAGAATTTCGGATTTTGGATTTTGGATTTTTAGGTTTCTCATTGAGGTTTCCCCAATTTTCGATGCCTACAAGTAGACCCGATCTAAAATCCAAAATTTAAAATCTCAAGTTCTAAGACTGACGACCACCGCGACCGCGCTTAGAAGACTTACGACGGCGACGTACAATTAATTTAGTGCTTGCTTTTTTCCGCTTGCGTGTCTTCGCACCTAAAGCTGGTTTACCCCAAGGTGTCACAGGACCGGATCTACCGATGGGCGCTCTACCTTCACCACCACCATGTGGGTGATCCACGGGGTTCATGACGCTACCTCTAACCTTGGGACGACGACCTTTCCAGCGGTTTCGTCCGGCTTTACCAGCACTCAGGTTTCTCGCGTCAGTGTTGCCTACTTGGCCAATGGTGGCGTAACATTCACGACGAATCATGCGAACTTCACCAGAAGGTAATTTGAGAGTTACATAATTACCTTCTTTAGCCACAACTTGGGCTGTTGCACCAGCGGCACGGACAATTTGACCGCCTTTGCCTGGTGTCATTTCTACGTTGTGAACGTTAGTACCCAAGGGAATTTTGGATAAAGGTAAGGCATTACCATCTTCAAAGGGAGCATCAACGCCAGCAATAATTGTTGTGCCGACTTTCAAGCCATTGGGATGTAACATATACCGCTTTTCGCCATCTTCATATTGAACTAGGGCGATTCGCGCATTCCGGTTAGGATCGTATTCAATTGCTGTGACTGTAGCAGCAATATCCCGTTTATCTCTCTTAAAGTCGATAATCCGGTATAGTTGTTTGTGTCCGCCTCCCCGACGACGGCTGGTTATCCGCCCTTGATTGTTCCGACCTTTGGGACGATGTACTGATTCGGTCAGTGATTTTTCCGGGTCAGTTTTGGTGATTTCCGCAAAGTCGGAGATTGTAACTTGGCGAGTACTAGGGGTATAAGGGCGATAAGAACGAGTACCCATAAGTAATTTTGGATTTCGGATTTTCGATTTGGGCTTGAGAATTTTATTGATTTCGATTTCTGATTTTTAATTGTTTTTTGGCTATTATTTACTAGCCCAATCTAAAATCTAAAATCTAAAATTCTTAGACATCTGGGAATAGAAGTTTTCTGATTTTGTCTTCATCCCCAGGTGCAACGGTGACAATAGCTCGCTTGTATTGGGGCTTGTAACCGATAAATTTACCAACGCGACGCTGTTTGCGTGGTGGTAAGGCAGTGTTTATTTTTACAACTTTGACTTGAAACAAGTCTTCAATTGCGGCTTTAATTTCTGGCTTGCTCGATTTTGGAGTTACTTCAAATGTGTATTTATTTTGCTCCATCAATATGGTCGCCTTTTCTGTCAGAATCGGTCGATGGACTAGGTCGGCAAGGTTGCGGGGGTCAAAGTTAGGCACTGTAGACCTCCTGAATTTTTTCTAAAGCTGCTGGTGTCACAACGATTTTGTCAGCGTGGAGCAAATCGTAAACATTTAACTGGTCAGCGGCAATTAGCTTTAAGTTCTCTATGTTGCGGGCTGACAAAAGTACGTTTTCTGCTATTTCAGACAAAATTAACAAGGATTTTTGTTCTTGTGCTGCTCCCCAACGGGCTAATGCTGCTACCAGGTCCTTGGTTTTAGGTCGTTGTAGTTCGTTGCTAAATTCTTCTACAACAATTAAATCTTCGGCGCGACTAACGAAGGCTGTCCGCAGTGCCAAACGTCTCTCTTTACGGTTTAGCTTTAGGTTGAAATCTCTCGGTTTAGGTCCAAAGATCACACCACCACCACGCCATAAGGGTGAACGAATAGAACCAGCACGGGCGCGACCTGTTCCTTTTTGCCGCCAAGGTTTGCGACCACCACCACGCACTTCGGAACGAGTTTTTGTGCTGGCTGTTCCTTGGCGAGAATTGGTCATTTGTCTGACGAGGGCGCGATGTACTATATGCGCCGCTGTTTCTTGTTTGGCAACTCGCAAGTCAAAGCTGGTTTCGCCAACTTGCTCTCCTTGCCAATTTTTAACTACACTCTCAACCATCTTTGTGTCCTTTGTCGGTTGCCAGTGGTCAGTTGACGCTGACAACAGCTAAACAACTAAAACTATTTACTATCTACCAACTTTATTTGTGGGTACGATATTCACTAATGCACCTGGTTTACCAGGAATGGCACCCTTAATCAGGATTAAGTTGCGATCTGCATCTAGTCGCACTATGGTCAGTTTGCGAATTGTGACTCGAGTACCTCCCAAACGTCCTGCCATCCGTTTTCCGGGATAAACACGACCAGGGGTTGTACCAGCACCGATGGAACCAGGCGCTCTGTGGTTTTTGGAACCATGTGACATGGGACCACGACCGAAGTGATTACGCTTCTGGTTGCCGGCAAAACCGCGACCGATACTTGTACCGATTACGTCTACAATCTGACCTGCACTAAAAATATCTGCTTTAAGTTCTTGACCTAAAGCATAATCACCGGAGGCATCAGTGCGATACTCGTTTAAGTGCCGCAATGCTGGAGCTGATGATTTAGCTAAGTGTCCTAGCAGGGGTCTGTTTAAGACCTTGGGTTTTACTACGCCATAACCAACTTGAATGGCACAATAACCGTCAGTCTGTTTTGTTTTAACTTGTGTAACAGTGCATGGACCGGCTTGAATTACGGTAACAGGAATGGCTACTCCTGCTTCGTCAAATATTTGGGTCATGCCCAGCTTGGTGCCGAGAATACCTACAGACACAGTAACCGGTTCTCCTTTCTACTTGCTGACCTTGGAATCGGATTTTTAGAGACAAGTTTGAATAACGTCATCCGAGAGAGTTTATCCTCCGAAATTTGGACTGGCCTTAGACAGTGCAAATTTTTCGTGACGTAACAACGACTCTGCTGTTTGGTGAATCCGTTTGTGAATCCGTTTATTGTTCACTCACTTGGTTACCAGAACAGTAATAATTACCTTCCTTATGAAAAGGTTTTACTAAGGTGACTAAGGTGTTACTTCTGAAATCAATCAAGACGTTATTGCTTTGCGCTGTGTGCAGCAATGCTTTCGTCCAAGCGATTGCTCGGGCACTCTCCGATTGTAGTGGGACTTAAGTGGGGAATTACCGCTCAGTATCCGTTTCCTGAAAATTGTTATTCAGGCTCTACTTCTCTAAATACCTTAAACTATTGTTTGAGGATTTGCCTTTTTTTAGGGGCTGCGGGAGTGAACATGGGCTGAAGCTTTTATTTTGGCTTTGGGTTGATAGCCATTAGCTTCTGAGTTTGACCTGAAAGTTTTTCTAGTTTAGCAGTCTCTTGTACATTTACACCAGATTATATCTGGGCAAATTGTGAGGGCATCAAATCTTCGATGCTTAACGGGTTGAGGGTGCTAAGTTAAGAAACTATGCTTAATTTTAGTATTTGGTCACAATCCTCAATCTAATACTATAAATCATTAATTTATTTTTGTCTAGTAATTTAGTGCTCAGGTTTTGCGTGGGGGATCAATAAACAAGGGAAATTACATGATTGCCTACGCTTGATGCCCGATATTGCTAAAATTCTGTGACTTAATCTAAGTTAATCTACCATCAAAGGGTGAATAATAGAGATATCTAAGTGGGATAAGACGAAAATCTATGGCACTAATTACCACTGGCAATGGTTTAATCCGCGATTTGGAGAAATTTGGCGCTCTGGGTGTATATGTTCCTCTGGAAGGAGGCTATGAAGGTCGGCATCGTCGGCGATTGCGGGCTGCTGGCTATATTAGCCTCCACATTACTGCCAGGGGACTAGGAGACGTTGCTGCATATTTGACAAGAGTTCATGGAGTTAGACCTCCTCATCTGGGCAAAAAAAGCACTGGTAGTGGTGCAGCTGTGGGTGAGGTGCATTATCTACCACCGATGATCAGTTCTCATCTAGAACAGCTACCACCTAAGTCTAAGGGTCTATTGCTATGGATTATTGAGGGACATATTCTTTCTGATCAGGAAGTTGAGTATTTGGCTAACTTGCCGAAGTTGGAACCACGGGTAAAAGTTGTCATTGAACGGGGTGGCGATCGCTATTTCCGTTGGACTCCTCTAGAAAAGACGCTGTTAGCTAGTTAGTCACTGGTTAGTGGTCAGTGGTCAGTTGTTGTTTAACTGACTGCTGACTCTAATCATTTGTGCTTCAAAAGCTGATGGTGTAGATTAAATCAAATTCTCGATAGATGCCCAGACGGCAAGAATGAGCAGGTTTTTCTTGCAGTTCGTAATCTAAACGACCTATAATTTGTGTTACTGGTCGCCGCAAGGGTTTCTCAAATTGATACCATTCGCGGTTACTCCATTCAAAGATGGTTGCGTCTAGGGAATTTTGTAATTCTGATGCTAAAAGTAAGAGTTCTAATTTATCTTTGCTACTACCAGTGATAAAGCATTTGAGGGAAACTGATTGAGTAATTAGAGGTCTAGGTTCGTTTGCGGCTATGGTGTTGCATTCTCCCAACTCAATATCATAAGGCTCTAAATGCAGATTTTCTAGTTGCTGCCAGGAGTTGGCTATCTCATTGAGGCGGTTATCTAGATATGGTAGCAGTCCTAGTTTGGCATCAGTTAACAGTTGGCGGATATTAGAAGGCTGGGTCATTACTGGGTTTTTTCTCCACTATGCAGTCAGATTATCGTTTTGTTGAGTAGTTTGGGAGATAAACTTTGGAAAACTTTGTTTATGAGAATTTTTTGAGCAAGACTCTGTTGGTAAGTTAGCGAGCGCGCTGTTTTAGCCAAAAGTTAGAGTTACAGGGTTATGTTTGAATTAGCGAGCCCAAAGAACACCAAAAATACATAAAATATAAGACTCTCTATCATAGCACAGAAACAATTTTGCAATAGGTCTACTATGAAACTAAATCTCGTTACAGCATTAGAGTTCAGACTTTAGATGGTAATAATTTGAGCTATCAAAAGCAGTTTGCAGTTACCGTTAATGATTTAACAGAAAATCAAACTACACCACCGACTGATATCAGTTTAACTTCCACATCGGTTAATGAAAATGTTGCAGCTGGAACGGTGATTGGTAATTTTATTTCTACTAGTTTTAGTTCAACTAGTTTCACTTACACATTAGTTAGCAGTATAGGTAATGCAGATAATAATGCTTTTACAATTGATGGCAGCAGCCTGCAAATTAATGCTTCCCCAGACTATACAACTAAGTCTATTTATAGTATAGTATTAGAGTTCAGAAGTTAGATGGTAATAATTGGAGCTATCAAAAACAGTTTGCCGTTACCGTGAATGATTTAAAAGAAAATATTACCGCACCGATAATCAGCCTGTTTGGAAGTGGTAACGCACTGGTGAGTTCTGGAAGTAGAATAGATAAGTAGGTGGGCAGAAAAATGTATAACTATGTCATGGCGAATGCAGGAAAGCGGAATCAATCAATCGCAAGGATTTCAAGTATGTTACATACTTATGTTGATTTTTGTCTACCTACTTATGACAATTACTGATGATGGAACGAGAATAGATAATAATGGCATTATGTTTAACGACGATTCAATAACCTTAGAAAGCGCACTAACCGGAATCGATCTGAATAGTTATTTTATCTTTGAATTGGATCTGACAACGAATGCTTCCGATGGATCATATACAATCACTGATTTCAGGCAATCGATACAGTTCTCAACACCAATGATAGCAATAGGTACAAACTGGGATACATAGGAGCGACTTAGAACTTAAAATTTTGATAAATAATGAAATAAATAAAATTATTCCTACCAATATCACCTGGCACTATTAAGCTGTGTTTATCAACGCATTCAAGGAATGAATAAGTTAGTCGTCAATGAAGTAGAAACTGATGATTATCTTGATGATAACCAATTTTAGCTAACTCCTATAATTAGGCTAGGCAGGAATATTACTGGAACATGGCCACTTATGGATTCAATATTAAATAATATAAAATTAATAATTCTTTAGATACTTAGAACTCCAGCCCAACCCAATTTAACAAATATCGGAGGTAGTTTTTATGCAACTCCTGCCACACCGCAGCCGCCAAATTACTCAGACCCATTTGCAAGAAAACCTATTGGATTTGAAATCAAAATAGTTGATGATGAATGTAATAAAGGCATTCAGATAAGTGGCGTTCTTTTATACATGAGATTACCAGCTTTCCAGTTTGTTTGGAGAAATCCAAGATATTCTCTCCCAGAAGATCCATTTAAGCTTCCCCCTGTATATTCAGTTCCTTGTACTTCTGACCTTTTTTGGCAGCTAAAATATTATCGGCGTTATTATGTGACCTGTCCTGAGCAAGTACCTTTTTGCTATCCAAACTTAATTGTTGATGGACTCAGCTATAATTTCAGAACTCAGAATAATGGTAATTGGTGTTTGGAAAACAAGGGATTAATAAATACACAAATTCCCTCTGTGATAGTAAGGAATGAAAGAAGGTTCTTTGGTGGTATTAGTTGGATAAATCTTTGATTTGGTAAAGTGATTTATCGATCCGCAATAAGAAGGTATCAGGTGAGATTTCCTTATTATGGACTTAGATATAATATTTTTGGAGTGGGATTTGCTTGGGATGAAAGGACATAAAATCATGATATTGATAAGAGTTTTTCGGGTATTTTTAAAACTCAAGATACATATATTGGATGGATGTTTGCAGAGTGCTGATCAGGGAGACGACAACAACACATTAAAAGCAATTACTCTAAATTTTGGGTTGGTAAATCTTAATCCAGCCGGAACGATAACACCAGATCAATTGCCAGATACTATAAAACAGTGGGATTCACAGCAAAGAAAATTTCGTGAGAAATTTTATCATGAAGCTTATTTTGGAAATCTGACTTGGACAGCATAAGCAGCGGCTAAAAACATCAATACTCATTTTAAATATTTGGATGGAGATGGAAAAATTAACTTTTGACTCCCTTATTCATTCATAACAACTAGAACTTACACCTCTACTTATATTTATTTAAGTGCAACGTACCAAAACCACCCGCACCACTGCCACTAATGAGAGATAATTGTTGCGGCAAACTGAGAGAATATTTGGCCTTACTATTAAAATGAGTCGGACTATCCCCTACTCAATTCCCAAATACTTGATTCACAGAGAATGCACTCCAGCCAGAAGAGTTTGGCAGAAAAATAGACTCTCTCAGCGAGTTTATGAAATGGCATTATGAACAGCTTGATGAATTAATGGGAGAGTGGGAGTCTACCGCAAAAATTAAGCATGGGGAATCGGAAGAAATTGTTCGACTTCCGAATTTGGCTGAAGCAATTAGAGAAATTTTTACATTGATTCTCCACAATCATACTAGAGTCGATACCACTTTAAATATAGTTACGCACATCATGATAGAGAATGCGGCTATTAAGCAACAGGGGTTTAAATGCTTTAAGGCAGTTATGGCTATCATCGACTGGATGAGTCTCCAGCACAAAGAAGAGATAGAGGAAATACCGCTTACTTTTGATCCATCAAAGTCAGGGAAATTTAAAGTCAGCCAAAAAGCGATATGCCACCGAAAGGGACTTTGCACATTTACGCACCAATCAGACACCAGCAATTTTCCTTGGGATATTGCTGGTGTCTGATAAGTTGAAAGAGCATTTCCAGACTTTAGGTAGAGATATTTTAGAAATCAAGCTTTATATAGGGAAGGGAGCTAATAATGGGTAAGGTCCTGAATCTTGATAATTTTGATTTTCATCGCCGTATGTTACTGGCCGATTTCATCACCGGGCTTGAAAGCCACAGGAGACTTGAGCCAGATCCTTAAACTGCGTGTGCTTTGGGTGCGGAGTTCATAACTGCGGTGATGCTCATGAAGCACGGTGATAGAGTCGCCCTTTTGAAGCAGGTAGTATTGGGACTTTAGAAAACTGAACTTAAGTGTTAAGTGAAATACGATTGCTTTTAGTAGATATGCTGATTTCGTTGTAAGTTCTCTGGTACAGGATAGGTTTATCCGTCACACTTGTCACTTTCCTTATACAGTAGGAATTTTGACCCGTCACCTTACCTGTCACTCGACCCGTCACCTGTCACCTGTCACCCCCGAAACGCGCTCGCTTTTTGATTGTCATTACTATTATCTTTGCAGTGTGACTTCAATATCCCCGACTATTCCATCATCATCTACATCCACCCAGTGATTAACTCGAACAACTTTAAATATAGTTCCCTTGATTCCAATTCCTTCCCTGAAGGAATTGGAATCAAACATAATCGTTTCTCCAATACAGGGGACTCTGGTTAATTTGACAGTCATACATTTATTTGTTACCGTCTGCATAAAAAAAATACGAATTTGGATCTTACGTTTTGCCTTCATTTTTTTATTTTGCCAAACTGGTGTTCCAAAAACTCATAATACTGTTTCAGCTTGTGAAAAGTTTTACCACCAGTACTACATCTAAAAACATCTCTACTAGCAGCAGTAAGACCCATCATTAGAACACCTAACCCTCTCCAAATTGCATAATCTGCATTTGTGGGGATGAGCGATATTACTTCACTTACTTCACCTGGTGCTTCATTCACTTCACCAGTTTCCTTACATAAAGGTGGGTTTTTGAGAGGTGGTGAAGTGTCATCCGGTCTAAAAAGTGAAGTAAATGAGGAAGGAGTCAGGTGAGGCAGAAAATTTGGTAAATTTAGGTGTCAGTTTTGGTAACTCAACATCCAACCATTCCTTAGAGCTATCAAGCTTCACCCGTGCCTGACCTATTGCCATTGGCTCTAAAGTTACCTTTAGTTGAATTTAGGTGTCGAGTTGAGCGATTGCCTCATCTCTCTGATCAATAAGAGGATCCCATTTAGCTTTTTGATTTTCAGCAAACTGCAACTGCCTAAGCATCTAGTCGGCCATAGCAAAACTGACAAAACCCCATCCTGGCTGAATGAATCGGTTTACCTCGATTGCTAGGGAGTTCCAATCTTTTGACAACCACGTGCTTAGAGCGTCCAGCCAGTTCCCACTGCTCCCAATCGTGACGAGTCATTCTAAACGGCCTGTTTTTTTCATCAGGGCAAATTTCCCCCGGTGGGGATTTGATACAGAAGTAAATTCTGGCTGATCATGTCCCGTTCGATGCCATTGAGCTGGCGGTTATTCGAGAAAATAGAGCAGTGGCGATAATTCCTACCCCTACCCGTGTGTCAAATCTCAGTATTGAAATTCTGGCTCCAAAATTGGACTCTTGGAATTTGCTTAGATATTTGTGTTGTTCATTTATATATTTCATCTGCAAAATAAATAATGATTTTCGTTTTGAACGTAACGAACATAACGAACGTCACTTTCCTTATCTGGCAAGGGTTTGACAACATCACTTTGACAGTCACTGCGAACGTCACTAACCGTCACTTTTTCAAAAGTATCTTGGAAAGTGCAACTCTCCCCCCAAAAATGATGAGAGCGATCGCAACTCGACCTGATTGGTTAGGTGGATCATTTATTTTTAGGGTTGTAAATGCGGTCAATTTCCACAACGGTAAGATGTACAGAGGTTCGAGCCTCAAACTATTCCCCCGTCGGTTCAGAAAGAGGGCACAAAACTGATAACAAACCGCGGTACCACTAACTATTGCAGTTGGGAATAACTTTTCACCAATAGGAGTGGCGGTAAAGTAAAAATGACAAGTACCAATCGCCAGCAGTAACCCGGCTGAGTCAATTTGCAATAGATGGAAGGTAAATTATTGTTGAGTTTAGGCAAGTTCCGGCTGCAATTTCACAAGGATTAGCCGCACGTCTCAAAGTTCGCTCACGGTTGTTTTCAGATTTTATCCCTGTTCACCGTTCCTGTTGTCTGTTTTTCACTCAGTCCTTTAAAATGAAAGGAGCTGGTGTTAGCAGTTCTAGAGTCCCTTACTAACATCAGCCTTGCTCCTTTTTAGTGAAAATTAACCAACGTTGATTTTCTCTTCTGGGGGATTGCGCCCACGACTACCAAGTTTTACTCTTTGCATCAGTGATTGGCGTTTCTCCCTAACAGATTGCTGAATTGCTTGTTGCTCGGATTGGACCTTCTCACGACTAGTGATGTTAGCAATTTTGTTTTGGTGGCGAAATAATTCAGCGTGTAAATCATGCTCCAAGCTGGTAGCAATTTCAGTTAAAGCATTTTTACGTTTGGCTTCTGATTTTCTTCGGTCGCTTCTATGCTGAGCGAATTGACGCTCAGCATAGAAGCCAAATTCGGAATCAAATTTTCTGATTTTAGCTAGTGAATCAGCCACTTTAGAAGTGAACTTTCTGCGTAACTCTGTCTACTTAACTTGACCATCTGACATATTCTCCATTGCATCAAAGTATTTTTTAGCGAGCAATTGAGTCAAAAGTCTGCCAGCCCTCATCATCAAGTTCATGTAAAAAATCAAGTCGTTCTTCATCATCTATTACTGACTGAGACTCAATGCTATTACCTAGCATGACATTGGGGAGTGGGAGAGTAACTAATTAATGGAAGAAATTACTAAGGTTGATTAATCCCCCGAATGCTTTCTCCCCAAAATTTTTTGGGAGGATCGAGTTTTGGCAGAAAGACTAAAATAGGAAGCAAACCATTGAGACAAGCACAAGGAAGGGAAAGGATTTGGTAGACACTTTCAACATTCCACTGTGGGCC
>ERZ1034411.98-NODE-98-length-28643-cov-11.347593_pt1 | contig 28643 bp, 32 predicted proteins | sample MGYA00520583_ERZ1034411 | MGnify/ENA primary metagenome ERZ1034411 (study PRJEB33736, sample SAMEA104288481) | Azolla microphylla | place: Ecuador | collected 1982 | study: EMG produced TPA metagenomics assembly of the PRJEB19522 data set (Is there foul play in the...
CCCCGGCCCGCATCTCGTGACGATCGCGAAGCGCCCCTCTGGCAGGGCCGGGATGGCAGGTGTATGCCACAAATCCGAAATTCGGAAAAGCGATATATTTTTGACGGGTGGGGTTGACGGGTTTTGGGTGTTTTGCCCGACGCCTCGGCAGGGGCTTATCACGCCGTAGGATGGGTAGAACCCTTGTGAAACCCATCGAGTTCGTAGCGCATGAGTCGAACCCCAATATGGGCGTTGAATCATGGGCGTTCAGCCAAACGCAACGTCTTGGCTGGCGATGGTTAGGCACTTTCAGGTCAAAGCGGACATCAGCCACACGAGGCCCTCCGCTGAAACCTTCGAAAATGACCAAAGCGGACGTTAGTCGGACCGTGCGGCCGACTCGTCAATTTTCATGATCGGCTGGCCTGCCTTGACCTGCTGGTCGATTCAGTCACGCACGCTTCAAATTTTGTTTTTTGACCTTGAGGCAGGCAAATATCCGCCCGCGTGGTCGTTCCCACCGTGCGCGGCGACGAACATGGCGACGGCCGACCGGCAATAGGATTCGATTTCCTTGTCGTCCTCTGCTTTCGCCTGATCGAAGCGTGCGATCATCAGGAGATCGGATCCTTTGAAAAGCGCAGCAAACAAGCGGGCGGACCGCAGAGGATCGGGCACGTTCAGATCCGCCTTCGCGTGCAACTGACGCAACAGGGCCTCGATTTGGGCGATGACATGGGCGGGGCGCGCTTCGTAATGGAGCCTGCTTAATGACTTTTGATTCGTCTTGTCGGCCATGATCATGTCTTCAACACCGCGGACGTCCGGCCTCAACAGCGTGCGAAGCAGGGATGATCCCACCGCCATGAGCTGATCTTCGGCCGAAACGTCGACGCCTTCAAGAAGGGCCTGTGGTGCAAACAATTGTTGGCAGCCGGCCGCCATTGCCGCGCCGAACAGCGCCTCCTTGTTCTCGAAGTGCCGATAGATGCTGAGCTTGGATATCTTCGCTCGCTGGGCGACCTTGTCCAAAGTCGTCGCTTGAAAACCCAATTCCACAAAGAGTTCGCGCGCGGCGTCGACGATCGTTTGGGCAAGCGCCTCGTTGGCGGGACGGCCGCGCCGGCCCTGGCTGTTTTCGGTCACGGCAATTCCAGTACTTGACAGTATTCTAATTCTCGAATTACGATACCATGAAGTATCGGAAATGTGCAAGCCAATGCGTAGGTTTCAATTTGTCCCGCAAATCAAACTGCCCTGGCCGCCCGGCGTTGCAACGACGAGCCCTGCTGAAGTTGGCTGCGCTTTCCACCATCGCCCGCGCCCAGGCCACCGCCAAGCCCAACCCGTCTCCCTCCATCCACAGCACGGAGCCCAACACCATGGATGACGTCATCATCATCGGCGGAAGCTTTGCCGGTCTCGCCGGCGCCCTGCAGCTCGGCCGCGCCCGCCGCAAGGTCACCGTTCTCGATACCGGCCTGCCACGAAACCGCTTCGCCGGCCACTCACATGGCCTGCTCGGCCACGATCATAAGCCGCCGCTGGACATTCTGGCCGAGGCGCGACGGCAACTGGCGCGTTATCCCGCGATCAAGCTGGTCAATGCCCGGGCCGAAAGCGTCTCGGGCGCCATCGACGATTTCAAGGTCCTTACTGGCGATGGCGAAAGCCTTCGGGCGCGTCGCGTGATCCTGAGCTATGGCGTCGCCGATCAGATGCCTGATGTTCCGGGTTACGCTGAAAGCTGGGGCACGTCGATCGTGCCTTGCCCCTATTGCGACGGCTTTGAAGTCGCCGGCCAGCATTGGGGCCTCGTGTGGTCCAGCCCGCAGTCGCACAATCAGGTCAGGCTGTTCCACGATTGGACCGACAAGTTGACGCTCTTCGACGATGGTCACGACATTCCGCCCGATGTCCAAGCCGATCTGGCGCGCCGCAACGTACCTCTCGTCGATGGCCGGATCGTTGAGATTGCCCACGACAAGGGCCATATCGCCGTCAATCTCGATACCGGCCGCAAAGTCGCGGTCGACATCCTGTTCGCCAATCCGCGCAACAAGCCGTCCGCAAGCCTGCATGAATCACTGGGCCTTGCCACCGTGGCTACGCCCGCCGGCATCGTCCTCAAGGTGGACGAGCGCCGTCAAACCAGCACGCCTGGCATCTACGCCGCCGGCGACCTCACCACGCCCTTCTTGCCTTCCGTCACCCAGGCATCATCGCAGGGCGCGATGGCGGGCATCTTCGCCCAGCAGTCGATGGTGGTTTGAGAGCAATGAACAGCTTCGTCGGAAAATGGGCTCTGATCACCGGGGCGTCGAGTGGCCTCGGCCTTGACTTCGCAGATCTTCTGGCTGCGCAGAAAGTGAATCTCGTGTTGGCGGCCCGACGGCAGGAGTCGATGGAAAAGCTTGCCGCCGATCTCCGCCGCAAATACGGCGTGGACGTGCTGGTCGAGACGATCGATCTTGCCGCGCCGGGTGCGGCCAGCCGCTTGAAAAGCAGTCTCGATGCGAGGTCGGTGACGATCGACATCTTGCTGAACAATGCCGGATACGGCTTGCACGGCACTTTGTTGGACACGCCGATCGAGCGCACGACAGACATGATCCAGCTCAACATCACGACGCTGACAGAGCTGACCTACCTGTTCGGCCGCGACATGGCCGCGCGGCAATCCGGACATATCCTTCTCGTTTCCAGCCTCATGGCCTTCCAAGCCGTTCCCACCTACGCGGCCTATGCGGCGACCAAGGCATATGTACTCGCTCTTGGCGAGGCCGTGCACGACGAACTTCGCTCGCATGGTGTGGTTGTCACCACTCTCTGCCCGGGGCACACCGCGACGGGCTTCGATGCGGCAGCCGGCGCAGCCACAACGGCCTTGCTGCGCCTCCTCACCATGAAGCCGCGTCCGGTCGCCGCGAGCGGTGTTCGGGCGCTTATGGAAGGAAAGGCCATGGTGATCGCGGGCCTGACGAACAAGATGGCAGCCTTTTCAAATCGTCTGACGCCGCGATCAATGCAAAGGGCCACGTTGAAAAGAATAGTGGACGGTTAACTGCAGGGGCGCAGGCATGCGGAGCTCATTGAACAAGCGGGGTCTCTGAAGGCTGACGATGTACAGGGAGCTCCGATCCGGAACTGGTCGTTCCTCTCAAGGATCAGCGGAGAATGGATCGCTTCATCCCGTTCGCCCTCGCTGGTCGCTGGAGACGATGCGCGCTTTGACATCGGACAGTTTAGAGAACAAGGATATCTCATGGCACAGCACAATGCCGATCGAGCCGCCGGCTGGAATGACCAAAGCGGGGAGCGCTGGGTCGCCTACCAGGCCCAGCTCGACGCCAGGCTGGCGGTGTTCGGCGAGGCCGCGATCGAAGCCGCCGCGCCCGCGGCGGGCGAGCGCGTGCTGGACATCGGCTGCGGCGCGGGCACGTCGAGCCTGGCTCTGGCCGCCCGCGTCGGCGCGGAGGGCCAAGTGCTGGGCGTGGACATATCCGAGTCACTGATTGCCCGAGCGCGCGCGCTTGCGCCACAGGATATGCCGGTCGTGTTCCGCGTGGCCGACGCCAGCAGCGCCGAGCTGCCAGAGGGGGTGTTCGACATTTTGTTCTCGCGTTTCGGGGTGATGTTCTTCGGCGATCCGACGGGGACGTTCGCCCATATGCGCCGCGCGCTCAAGCCGGGCGGGCGGGTCGCTTTCGTCTGCTGGCGCGGCGCGGCCGAGAACGATTGGATGCGCCTGCCGATGGGCGCGATCAGAGGCATCGTCGCGCCGACGGCGCCGCCCGATCCCGAAGCGCCCGGTCCATTCTCGTTCGGCGACCCGAAGCGGGTGGGGCGGATCCTGACGGCGGCCGGATTCACCAATATCGCTATCGAGCCCTTCGATGCTCTTACCCCGTTTGGCGAGGGCGCGACGCGGGACGCGGCGATCGACGACGCGGTGAAGATGGCGATCGAGGTCGGCCCGCTGTCGCGCGTGCTCGCCGATCAGCCCGACGACATCCGCGCTCGCGCCTCGGCCGCGGTTCGTGCCGCTTTCGCCGGTCGCCCCGGTGATCGGTCGCTGCTGATCGAGAGCGCGACGTGGATCGTTACGGCGCGCAATCCCGCAAGCTGAGGGATTAAGAGGGGAAGACGCCCGGGGACGCTACGCCCTGGCCCGGCCGGCCTTGCCGGCGAAGTGCTTGCCGTTGAGCTTCTTCTTGGCGGCCCTGGTCTTCGAACCCTTCGCAACCACCTTCTTGGCCTTGCGCGCCTTGACCTTGGCGGCTTCCGCCCGCGCCTCGGCGCGCTGCTTCTTGCGCTTGTTCTCGCAGGAGGGGCACTTGCAGCCGATCGGCTTCAGATAGGCTTTGAAATAATCGGTGCCGTAATCGTAGTTGATCTCGTCGCCCGGCTCGATGTTCCTGATGGCGCGGATGAAGACCTTGCGCTCGCGCGGACGGACGTCGGATTCCGCGTTGGGCCGGCAGGAATGATTGATGTAGCGCGCGAGGTTCTTGCGCACCGAGCCGTCGATGGTCCAGCGGCCGTTGAGCTCGAACAGGTACTTGTTCTCGATGTCGTCCTGCTCGGGGATCCGCGAGTCCAGGATCGGCCCGAAATAACGGATGATCCTTGTGCCCTTCTTGATCGGCTGGGTGGCGAAGAGGCCGAGTCCGGTCTTGGAACGGCCGACGCGGTAGGATTTGCTGGAAGCGATGGCTGGCATGATCGAGAGAAATGAGAACGCGAACGAGGCCCGATGCCTCAAGCGAAGCCGCTCTTCTAGAACGATTCCGCGCCGCTGTCAGGTCTATCCCACCCTTGTTTGAACCTTGCCCACAATCAAGACGTCTGATGGGAGGGAGTTCCCGCACCATCGAAGCCACATGATGAACCGCATCACCTGCATCAGCCTGGCCGTCTTGATGACTTGCATCGGCCTGAACAGTGCCGCCGCCCAATCCATGGGCAGCGCCTACACATCGACGGCGCCAAAGGATTGCCGCCAGATCGGCAAAGCGAGCGAGCTCGACGGCAGCACCACGCGGGCATGTCCGGGCAAGGCGGGTCTGGTCGTGCTGATTGCCGAGGACGATCTTCGCGAAATCGTCTCGGTCGGCCGCAATCGCAAGGCTGCCGCCGAGGAACCGGCGGCCAAGGTCTGGTTCGCCCCGTTCAACTCATCGGAGACCACGATCGAATGGCGCACCATGGGCGCCAGGCCGTTCGCGATCATCCAGCGCTGGCACATCGCCGACAACAGCGATCCCGACAAGCAGGGTCGGCCCAACACCAAGGCCATGCTGGTCGTGACCCGGCTGCCGCCCGGCCCGGTCTGCCATGTCGCCTATGTCGATGCGATCGCCAACCCGACCGCCAATGAGCTGGCGCGCAAGGCCGCGGACGATTTCGCCCGCGGCTTCACATGCGGCAAGGACGAGGTGAAGATCATCGGCACACGCGGCCGCGCGGTCGAGCTGGCGACGATGCGTTAGCCCTTCGCCTTGGCACGCCGATAGCGCGCCAAGAGCCGCTCGCCCTTCGCGGCAATGCGCCGCGCCGCCGCCACTGTCTTCGGAACAGGCTCGCCCCAGGCATGCGCCGACAGTGCGTGGCGGGTCGGCTGCCCCTTGGCATCGACCAACGGCGGCAGTTTTGCGCGGCCATAAAAGCGCACGGCCCAGCTGCCTTTCCGCCGCATCTCCTGCGGTGTCATCTCCTGCTGTTTCTTGGTGACGCCGGGCCGCAGATGAGCGCCCTGCTTGCGCGCGAACGCCCTGCGACCCGCTGCGGTCAGGCCGCCCTGCGGATCCCTTTCGCGCGCGGACGCGCTGCGCTTGCGTGATGACTTTGCCGTCTTCTTCGCGGTGCGCTTACGCGTCTTCCTCGCGGAGGTCTTCTTTGCTTTCGATGATTTCGACTTCGAAGCTTTCTTTGAAGCCTTCTTCCTGGAGGTCTTCTTCGCTGCCATGCGCATGTTGTCCACGAGGTTGGGATAGGGGCGGCCGGCACGGCGGGCGCGCGCTTTCGCCGCCGATTTCTTTGCGGGACTGAGATGCGTGGAGGCCTTGCCGGCCCGCTTGCGGGGATTGGCGCGTTTCCAGGGCGCGCGTGATGTTCTTGCCATGCGGCGTCAACGCCTGATCAGGGCAAGGGTTGCGTCGGTCCCTGACGATCAGGGGCCGGGCAGCTTTCCCGAGATGGGCGCCGTCAGCATCGCCTCGAGCAGGCGTTCGGCCGTTGTCCCCTCCGGCAGACGCCCCAAAATGTCCGCGAGACGCCCGTCGAGCAGCAGCGTGGTGAAGCCGTGCACCATCGACCAGGCGCGTGCGATCGCGGCGCCCTGGTTCAGCGTCAGCGCATCGCCGCTGATCTGTTCCTGCCGCATCATGCCGATTGCATTGGCAAGCCCGGCGAAGGAGGCTTCAGCCGCCTCGTGCAGCGAGGGTCTTGAATAATCCAGCCGCTCGGTGCGGAACATGATGCCGTACATGCCGGGATGGGCCTGCGCATAGGCGACATAGGCTTTCGGCCGCGCCAGCGCGGCTTCGAGCGGCGTGGTGGCGGCATTGCAGGACGCCGCCATCGCCGCATTGAACTGACGGAAGCCTACCGCGGCGAGTTCGCTGAGCAGGCCGGTGAGGTCGCCGAAATGATGCGTCGGCGCGGCGTGCGACACACCCGCCTCCCGCGCCACCGCGCGCAATGTGAGGCCCGCAAGCCCGTCGCGTTCCAGCACCCGTTCGGCAGCCTCGAGCAGCGCATCGCGCAAGGCGCCGTGATGATACGGCGTCTCGGCCTTCGCGCTGGTCGCGCGGCGTGCCGGACGCGACGCCGCTGCCGAGGTCTTTTTTCCAGGGGTACGCGAGCTTCGCGCGGTGTCGCTCTTGGTATCGGTCTTGGTCATTTGCAAGCTATATGACGCAATATTGACAGTGTAAAGATTTCGCTTGACCGAAGTGGCAATCGGCGGTATCTGATCTTTACGATGTAAAGATAGAGAGGCTACGCCGTGCAGCACGACGCCATCGCCGAGCGCCGCAACAATATCGGGCCGATCCCGTTCGAAGCCGACGCACCTTTCCTCAAGATCATCGGCGAATTGCCGCGTGAGCTGAACGGCGTGCTCTATCGCAACGGTCCCAATCCGCAGTTCGAGTCTCCCGGCGCGCACTGGTTCGTCGGCGACGGCATGCTGCACGCCTTCCATCTCGAGAACGGCCGCGCCAGCTACCGCAACCGCTGGGTCCGCACCCCGAAATGGCTCGCCGAGCACGATGCCGGCCGCGCGCTGTTCGGCGGCTTCGGCCGCAAGCTTCCGGATGCGCCTGCCAACCTCACCGACGGCGGCGTCGCCAACACCAACATCATCTTCCACGCCGGCAAGCTGCTGGCCCTGGAAGAAGCCCATCTGCCGACCGAGATCGAGCCCGGCACGCTGGCAACGCGCGGCTATCACAACTACCAGGGCCGCGTCGCCGGCAGCTTCACCGCGCATCCGAAGATCGATCCCGTCACGGGTGAGTTGGTGTTCTTCGGCTACAACGCAGCGGGGCCGCTGACGCCTGCCCTCTCCTACGGCTCGATCGACGCAACAGGCAAGGCCACGCGCTTCGAGCGGTTCGAGGCGCCCTATGCCAGCATGGTGCACGACTTCATCGTCACCGCGAACCATGTGCTGTTTCCGATCCTGCCCATCACCGGCAGCATGGAGCGCGCGATGAGCGGGCGGCCGCCTTACGCCTGGGAGCCGGACAAGGGCGCCTATGTCGGCGTGATGAAGCGCAGCGGCACCGCGAAGGACATCGTCTGGTTCCGTGGTGAAGCCTGCTACGTCTTCCACATCATGAATGCGTGGGAGGACGAGAACCGCATCGTCGCCGACGTCATGCAGTTCGAGGAAGCGCCGTTGTTTCCGCATCCCGATGGACGGCCGACCGATCCCGAGAAGTCGCGCGCCCGGCATTGCCGCTGGACCTTCGATCTCACAGGCAATACCGATCGCTTCCAGCAGACTTACCTCGACGATCTCACCGGCGAATTCCCGCGCATCGACGACCGCCGCGCCGGGCTGAAGAATCGTCACGGCTGGTACGCCTGCGCCAATCCGAAACTGCCGATGTTCGGCGCACTCTCCGGCGTCGTCCATGTCGACGGCAACGGACGGCGGCTCGGCCATTACCTGCTGCCCGCCGGCGACACCATCTCCGAACCCGTGTTCGTCGAGCGCGCGAAGGACGCGAGCGAGGGCGACGGCTGGCTGCTCGCGGTGGTCTGGCGGGCACGCGAGAACCGCAGCGACCTCGCGGTGTTCAATGCCACCGATGTCGAAGCCGGCCCCGTCGCGTTGGTGCAGCTCGGCCATCGCGTGCCGGACGGGTTTCACGGCAATTGGGTGGGCGCACGATAGCGCCCGTCTTTTTCCCAAAGCCACAGCACGGATCTGTCACCAAAGAGGCCCCCATGCAGTTGCCCTCGCTCACCGCAGACGTCCTTGCCCTCCTCGCACTGATCTGCGCCGTGGTCGCCGTCCAGATGATCCGGCTGCGGCGGAGCGGCCAGATCATCTTCAACGGCGGCATCCTGCTCGGCCTTGGTCTGGCGATCGCCTGTTCGGTCCCGGTCCTGTCGCACCTGCCCTGGGCCGAATTGGCCGAGGAAGCCTCCGACCAAGCCATTGCAGCAGCTCAGCTTCTATATGCCGCTTACGTGATTTTGACATTGTAAAGATTTGACTTGACCCGGCGCTCCGCCTGAACTATTTATCTTTACAACGTAAAGATCGGCCAGACCGAGGCGGCCCATGACGATTTTCCTGATCCTCGCCCCCTACGGCGCCTACAGCCTCCTGATGCTGGTGACGTCGGCCACGATGAGCGTATTCGCGGCCGCCGCGATCTGCCTCATGACCATCGCGATCGACGTGGCGTACGGCCGCTCGGTGAAGATCCTGGCCGCCGGCTCGGCGGTCGTGTTCGCCGCAATCGGCCTCTATTTGACGCTGCTCGATCCGCAGCTCGGCACGCTCGGTGTCAAGCTGTCGGTCGATATCGGCGTCTTCGTCATTTCTCTCGGCTCGATCCTGTTCCGCCGTCCCTTCACGCTGCAATACGCGCTTGAATCGGTGCCGGCCGAGACCGCGGCGATGCCCGGCTTTCTCACTGCCAATTACGTCATCACCAGTGCCTGGACCGTGGCCGCGCTGTTGATGGCGGCGGCCAATCTCGTGCTGCTCTACGTCCCCGGCCTGCCGCTCTGGTCGAGCCTTGCGGTGGCCTTCGCCGCCCGCAACAGCGCGATTTACTTCACAAAATGGTATCCGGAGTATCACCAGATCAAGTACGGTGCGCCTGCCCGCGCCTTGCCCACGGTCTTGCCCAACGCCCGCTAGACAGGATTGACGATGAAGGACGTATTCGCCCGCCTCGCCTCCGACCTCTTCTCCGCGATTGTCTTCCTGGTCGTCTATCTCGTCACCGACAACGTCATCCTGGCAACCTCGGTGGCGATCGCCGGCGCGATCGCGCAGGTGATCCACGCCCGCATCAAGGGCCAGCAGCTCAACTACATGACCTATGCGAGCCTCGCGCTCGTGGTCGGCCTCGGCACCATCACGCTGCTGACCAACGATCCCCGCTTCATGATGGCAAAGCCCTCGATCGCGCATTTCGCCATCGGCGCGATCATGCTCAAGCGCGGCTGGATGCTGCGCTACATGCCGCCGATGGTCGTCGAGACCGTTCCGGAATATGTGACGGCTGCGGGCTATGCCTGGGCGGTGCTGATGTTCGTGATCGGCGCCGGCATGATCGTGGTCGCCTCCACCGGCGATCTGAAGCTGTGGGCGTTCTATCTCACGGTGGTCGCCGGCGGCGCCAAGATCCTCGCCTTCGCCGTGCAGTACGTCGTGCTCCGCCTCATCGTCACCAGCCGCCGGCGCGCCGCCGCCCGCGCCTGAAGCGCGACGTGATCGCGCTTCAGGTCGTCGTCTGAGCATGATCTTAACCGAAAACCGCTGCGCACTTTTCGGGATCATGCTGCTATGCCCCATCGAAGGGGGTTAGGCAGGCGCTGCGAGTTGGGCTATAGGCTCGCTTGAGGACTGGCCGCGGATCGTCGCGGTCCGCCGGGATTTGTTCGGGAGACGGGAATGGCCGTAGACGGCAACTGGAATCTGACCATGACGACGCCGATGGGCGAGCGCCAGGCGACGCTGAGCCTGAAGGCCGCGGGCGGCACGCTGACGGGCTCGCAGGGCGCGGAAGGCAATACCGCCGAGATCTTCGACGGCACCGTCTCCGGTGACAACGTCTCCTGGAAGGTCTCGATCGACAAGCCGATGCCGCTCACGCTCGAATTCACCGGCACCGTCTCCGGCGACAGCATGAACGGCGAGATGGGCATCGGCCCGATGGGCAGCTTCCCGTTCACGGGCGCCCGCGCGTAAGGCCGCGCAGCCATCATGCGCACGCTCCGTCTCATCGCGGCGACGATGCTGTGCGTCGCGACACAGGCGGCACGCGCGGACGACACCGAACCGGCGTGGCGCGCAAGCGCGCTCGCCATGGTGCCCGCGGGCTATGTCGCCGGCCTCGCCTACCGGACCGATGGATCGACGGGCTATCTCGCGGTCTATCCCGCGACGTCGAACGATCCGAAGACACCGGCGAGCGTGTTCGCGGCGCGGCAGGCCCTCGTGGTCACGCTGACACCGGATGCGACACGCGCCGTCTCCGCCGAGTTGAAGCCGCGCGCCGAGCCCGATCCGGACAATGACGAAACCGATTTCGCCAAGCTGCACGCCGAGCTCGCGGCCAAGCGGGCAACGCTGCCTGAGGGCACCGAGCCCTGCAGTCTCGGCGCCTGGTCGATCGACAAGGATCCTGGCGGCCTCAACGTGCGCGCCGAACCGTCGACGTCGGCGCGTGTGCTCGGCACGCTGCCGCCACCCTATCGGCTCAAGCTCGGTGGTGCCGAGAACACGCCCGACGGCGGCTGGCTCACCGAATTCCGCATCGTCGGCTTCAAGAGCGGCTGGTTCCTGATCGAAGGCGCAAGGCCCCCGGGCAAGGACTACGAGGACGAGAAGCGATACCCGCGCAGCGCGCCAAAGCCCTATCCCGGACGTGGCTGGGTCGCCTCCAACAAGGTCGGTGCGAACTTCGCCAATGGCGCAACGCGCCAGGGCGGCCTGTTCCAGGCGCCCTTCGTCGACGCCAAATGGATGCCGGCCCAGCGCGAGCTCGGCGGCCCCATCGACGGCGACGGCGGGCCGAAGCGCCTCTTCGCCTGCAGCGGCTTCTGGGGGCTGGTCGAGAGCCACGACGGCGTCCGTGGCTGGTGGCGCGCGCTGTGCTCCAACCAGGTCACGAATTGCAGCTGAAGGACGCGGGCTTCGCGAGGGTCGCTCGACCGCGAAGCTTCTCGCCCTGCCTCAAGGGTCCGATGGCCCAAGACGGTTCGCGATCAAGTTGCACTTGATCGCAAATGCCGACATACTCCCTGAGATTTATTATTCCAAATTCTGCAATCCAGACTTTTACAGTACATCGGGGACATTTCATGTTCACACCGCTTATTCCGATCGCCATTGATTCCATCTACGACGGAAAGCCGCTGCCGAAGCGGATGGCACACTGCACGCCGGACATGTACGCCGCGATCTTCGCCACAAAGGCGGACCTGCAGGCCCAGCACGGCGATCTGGTCCTGAGCGATCTGTTCAGATCGTACGATATGCAGTTTCAGGCCCATCTCGACTACACGTCGGGGAAGAAAAAAGCCTTCAGCCCGCCGCCGGGCGGCAGCATGCACGAAGCCGGACGTGCTTTCGATCTCGATCTCGACAAGATCAAAAAGCTGACGCTGCCGAAGTTCTGGCCTCTGGCAAAGGCACGCGGCCTAAGCCCGATCATCGACAAGCCGGACCCCAAATTGAGCGAGGCCTGGCATTTCGATTGCCGTGGCAGCCACGACCTCGTCTATCAGTATTACGCAGCCGGACATGGCGATAATTTCAAGTCGGCCTACACCGCGATGGCGGCGAGCGCGATCGTGTCGGTGGGCCAGAAGGTCGATGCCCTCGGCGAGGATGTGCGTCCCGCCTATATTCAGTCGGCGCTGATCCGGCTTGGACAAAAGATCGGCGATCTCGATGGCAGCATCGGCCCGCAATCGCGGACTGGCCTGACAAATCTCGGCATCAATCCCGCGCTGGAACTCGATGCTTTGGTGGATGCCGTCGGCAAGGCGCTGGAAAAGAAATTTCCGCAAGAGTTCTTCATACCGGGAGCCGTGATCGATCACGGACCCGTACCGGCCCACCTCGTCAGTTGATCTGCCGTGCTGCCAGGTGTGCCCGGGACACCTCATCGGATCCCGGGCCTGATCGCGATGTGCCGCCGGATCGACCTGCACCATCATGGCGCTGCAAAAGCGCGTGACGTCTGGTCCGATCCGGGAAAGCAGGGCTAGCCCAAATTCAATTCCTTGAAGAAGTCGTTGCCCTTGTCGTCGACGATGATGAAGGCCGGGAAGTCGACGACTTCGATGCGCCAGATCGCTTCCATGCCGAGCTCGGGATATTCGAGCACCTCGACCTTCTTGATGCAGTGCTCGGCAAGGTTCGCCGCGGCGCCGCCGATCGAACCGAGATAGAAGCCGCCATATTTCTTGCAGGCCTCGCGCACAGCCGGTGCGCGGTTGCCCTTGGCGACCATCACCATCGAGCCGCCCGCCGCCTGGAACTGGTCGACGAAGGAATCCATGCGGCCGGCGGTGGTCGGACCGAACGCGCCGGAGGCATAGCCTTCGGGCGTCTTGGCGGGACCGGCGTAATACACCGGATGGTTCTTGAAGTAATCCGGCAGCGGCTCGCCCCGCTCCAGACGCTCGCGCAGCTTGGCATGCGCGCTGTCGCGCGCGACGATCATGGTGCCGGTCATCGAGACCCGGGTCTTGATCGGATATTTCGAGAACGTCGCCAGGATGTCCTTCATCGGCTGGTTGAGGTCGATCTTGACGACCTCGCCGCCGAGCGCCTCCTCGACCTCAGGCAAATACTGCGCCGGGTTGTGCTCGAGCTCCTCGAGATAGACGCCGTCCCTGGTGATCTTGCCGAGCACCTGACGGTCGGCCGAGCAGGATACGCCAAGCCCGATCGGCAGCGAGGCGCCGTGACGCGGCATGCGGATCACGCGCACGTCGTGGCAGAAATATTTCCCGCCGAACTGCGCGCCCACCCCCAGGCTCTGCGTCATCTTGTGGATTTCCTTCTCCATCTCGACGTCGCGGAAGGCGTTGCCGTCGGGCGAGCCGTGGGTCGGCAGCGCGTCGAGATAGCGGGCGGAGGCGAGCTTCACGGTCTTCATGCAAAGCTCGGCCGAGGTGCCGCCGATCACGATGGCGAGGTGATAAGGCGGGCACGCCGCGGTGCCGAGGGTGAGGATCTTTTCCTTCAGGAATGCGAGCAGCCGGTCCTTGGTCAGAACGGACGGCGTCGCCTGGAACAGGAAGCTCTTGTTGGCGGAGCCGCCGCCCTTGGCCATGAACATGAACTTGTAGGCGTCATCGCCCTCGGCGTAGATCTCGCACTGCGCCGGCATGTTGTTGGCGGTGTTCTTCTCCTCGTACATCGAGAGCGGCGCGACCTGCGAGTAGCGCAGATTGCGGCGCAGGTAGGCATCGCGCGCGCCTTCCGACAGCGCCGCCTCGTCCTCACCGTCGGTGATGACGTTGCAGCCCTTCTTGCCCATGATGATCGCGGTGCCGGTGTCCTGGCACATCGGCAGCACGCCGCCGGCGGCGATGTTGGCGTTCTTCAAAAAGTCCAGCGCGACGAACTTGTCGTTCGGGCTCGCCTCGCCGTCTTCCAGGATGGCACGGAGCTGCTTCAGATGGCCGGGCCGCAGGTAATGGTTGATGTCGCCGAAAGCCGCCTCCGACAGCGCCCGCAGCGCCTCGCGTGACACCACCAGCATGTCCTTGCCGAGGACCTTCTCGACCCTGACACCCTCGGACGAGATCTTCTTGTAGGGCGTCTCGTCCTTGCCCAGCGGGAACAGCGGGGTGTGCTTGTAGGGCGGAACGGGTTTCGAGGAGTCGGGGAAGGCGGTCGGAGCGTTCATGGGGCGAATCTCGGGGTTTTGGGGCCCTGGCGGGCCTCTCGGCATAGAAGCGTTCTAAGCCCATTTTGAACGGAAAAGGAAGTGTCCCGAAGGCCCGCCGGATCAATCGGCAAGCCCTAGATTTCGCGATCCCTGGCGCCATGAAGGATGGCCAATACGTCGATCAACTGGTTTGGCTGATCGACCGCGTAGACGATGGCGTAGGGAGGCTCCACAAGCTCTCGCGTCCCTTCAAGCACGCCCGGACGACCGATGTTGGGTAGGCCCAAAACGGCAAGACGCTCGATCTTCGCTCTGATGCGATCGGCCACTCTGGCTGCTGCGTGGGGATTATCCTGTGAAATCCAGTCAATAATCTCGTCGAGATCACGAGCCGCTGACTCGTGAATGACGACCTTATTCGCCGAGGCGCTGCTTTAGGCGTTGCGTAAACTCCTCGAGCGTGAGCCGGCGCGCGTTCGGATCCGACCGACGGCGGCGAACCTCCTCGACCTGCTCATCGGTGAGCCGATAAACGCTCTCGTCCTGCGACTCCATGAGCATCAGCATCTTCGCTGCGTCCTCCTGGCGTTCGGGCGGCCAGGTCAGAACGCGGTCCAGGACGGCTTTTACCTGCTCCTTGCTCATGTGCCCTTTATATCACGCGCCGGCCAACAAGAAAGGCCCCACCCTTGCGCTTCGCGCTCGACGACGCTTGAATGCACGCCCTAAGGGGCTTTTCATCATGACATTGAACTTGAACGTCCGCGGCGCGATCCTGGTCGCCGCCGCCATCACCGGCCTTGTGACCCTCACTTCGCCCGCGCGCGCCGATCGCTGTGACGACAGCGCCAAGGAACTGGCGAACCAGGTCGAGCGCCTCAAGGTGAACTTTCGCGCTGCGAACACCGTCTACCTGACGCACCCGGCGGCCAAGGAGCTGTCCGTGAGCTGCCGCGGCGACAAATACTCGATCGAGCTTTATGCCAAGGGCGATCGCAAGCCCAAGCCGGAGTTCTACACATTGGTGGGCTCGATGGCGGCGATCGTCTTCACCGTGACCAAGGACGACACCACGACGGGCGCGACACGCTGCCTGAAGCGGATGGGCCTGCTGCGCGGCGACAAGGTCAACATGCGCTACCGCCGCCTCAACATGGAATGCACGCGTACCAAGACGGACGCGTCGATTGCGATCACGCGCGGCAAGGACGAGTAGGAGGAGCTCTTCCTCTGCTTGCTACGGATGCGTTGCGCGTTTGGCGCGACGCTGCCCGCCACATACTCCGTCATTGCGAGCGAAGCGAAGCAATCCAGGAATCTCTCCGCGGAGACAACCTGGATTGCTTCGTCGCAAGAGCTCCTCGCAATGACGGGGAGGGATTTGCGGTCCCCTTTGGCGTCGCGTGGATGAGACGCAAACAGTCTATCTAACGCACCAGATCCCTCGCATTTTAACGATTGGCTTGAAGGAATTTTCGCTCCTCGCAGCGCAGGCTCAATTGTTTCCATGTGTGAGGATTTGCGGATGAAGGTTTCTACCGTTGCCCCGCCGCCGATCGCGATCGTGGTGCCAAGCTACGACACGACCAAGCAGCAGGACGATCAAACCAAGACCAAGGACACTGATCCGACCTACAAGCCGCAGCCGCCTGCGCCGCTGCCGCCGGGTCAGGGCACGCGGATCGATCAGCTCGCCTGAGCGGCCCCGCGCGAACGGATCGCCCGATCCGGTCGATCGGGCTCGTGTCGCATCCGGCCGCATCTTTGCCGGATAGCTGAATCAAACTCGTGCGCGGCCCCCCGGGACCTGCGCATGATCGCAAGATTGCCATCGCCGAACACGATCCTGCTCGCCGTGACAGGCGCGCGGGTTCCGTTCGCGCGTATGTTGCATCGGCTCTCCCAATTCCTTGCCCTTCACGCGGCCCTTCGCGCATCATTGGCGCGGATATCGCCCGCCTCCGGATCGGCGCGTCGTTCCAAGTGTGATCCGGCTCATCAAACTTCCGCATCCGGCGTGCTCATCTGCGAGACCGAACCAACCCATCCAAGCGTCCGATGGGCAAGCGACTGTGGGACAAGCCAATGGAAATGAATGAAGAGCTGCTGTCGCTGGTGGCCGACATCTATGACGCCGCGCTCGACGATTCCAGATGGTCGGCGACGCTTGGCAGCATCGTCAACCTTGCGGGCGGCCAGAGCGGCGGCCTGGTGCGGATCGGGGCAGCCGGCGAGCCCGTGATCTCGCATGCCGTTGGCGTCGACCCGGCCTATATCCAGTCTTACATCCAAACCTACGAGCCATTCGATCCGTCGCGCGCCGTGCTCCACGCGCCGGTCGGCCAGATCCAGACGATCAGGGACTGGATCGACGTCGACGAATTCCGGACCACCATGTTCTACAACGAGTGGACGCGCCCGCAGGGTCTCGAAGACGCCGCCAATATCCTGCTCGACAAATCCTCGACGGGAATATCCCGCCTCTCGATCATGAAGGCCGGCGGCCCCGTCGACCGCAGGATGTACCAGGTGATCTCCCACCTCACGCCGCACGTGCAGCGGGCCATGCTGGTCAGACAGAAGCTGCAGCAGCAGGACGCATTCGAGACGAATTCGGTCCGCACGCTCGACGCCTTGCGAACCGCCGTGCTGCTGCTCGATGCCGAGGGTCGCATCACGCACTTCAATGCGAGCGCGCGCGACATGCTGGACGAGGCCGAAATTCTTCGTTCGGTCCACGGCCGGCTCGTGACCTCGGACCTGAATGCCGATCGTGTGCTGCGGCAGGCACTGGCGGGCACGGTTCTCGGCGACCGGGCGATGACGAGCGCGAGCATCTCGCTGCATCTGACGGCCCGCGACGGCTCGCATTATGTCGGGCACCTCCTGCCGCTGACCGCCGGGCGCCGGCAGAGATTCGGGGCTAGCTACGACGCCTGCGCCGTGCTGTTCGTCAGCAAGGCGGCGCTCGATACAATCGTCGCGCCCGACCTCATCCGCAAGCTGTTCAAGCTAACCCCGACCGAGTTGCGCGTCTTCCTGTCCATTGTCGAGATCGGCGGAGTTCCTGACGTGGCCAGAAGCATGGGTATCGCCGAAACCACGATCAAGACCCATCTCGCCCGGATCTTCGTCAAGACTGGAACCAAACGACAGGCCGATCTGGTTCGGCTGGTGGCGGCCTTCACGCCGCCGATCAAGGTCTGAAGGCGGTCGCGACCGCCTTCCCGGCCGCATGTTTGCCGGAAAGAGATGCTGTCAATGCGCTGGCGTCTGATGGGACAAGATCGACAATGATCGCCAGACTGCTGCTGCAGAACACGATCACCACCGCGGCGATGGGCGCGCTGCTGTTCGCCTCCGCAGGGACCTTGCGCTGGCCCTCGGCCTGGGTGTTTCTCGCGACATGCATCCTGCTCGGCCCGCTCTGCGGCTGGTGGCTCTACCGGATCGATCCGGCGCTGCTCGCCGAGCGTCTGCGGCCGCTCCTGCAGAAGGAGCAGCCTGCCGCCGACAAGGTGTTCGTGACCGTCCTGATCGTTGCGATGCTGGCCTGGATTGCGCTGATCGGCGTCGATCGGCGCCTTGAAGCGTCCGACATGCCGGCCGCGTTGCAGGCGGCCGGCTTTGCGCTGTTCCTGCTCTCGACGCTGTTCACACTCTGGGTCTTTCGCGAGAACTCGTTCGCGGCCCCCGTGGTAAAGCTGCAGGCCGAGCGCGAGCAGCGGGTGATCTCGACCGGCCCCTACGCCCACGTGCGTCATCCCATGTATAGCGGCATGGTCCTGTTCTTCACCGGCGTGCCGCTGCTGCTGGGCTCGTGGTGGGGCCTTGCGATGGTCCCGGTCCTGGTCCTCCTGTTCGCGATCCGCATCGGCATCGAGGAACGCACCTTGCGCGAAGGCCTGCCGGGCTATGCCGATTACGCCGAACGGGTGCGTTATCGCCTGCTGCCGGGTGTCTGGTGAGGGCGCCTCGCCCTCTCTCCTGCACGACACGGAAAATCGTTTCCGCCTCCTCCAAACGAGTGACGTCGCGGCAAGCGAACTTCGCTAAGGGAGCCCGCACGACGTAACGGGAGACGACGATGTTCTGCAAGCCGCCCTGCCCCGACGAGAACGACTTCTCTCCCGACGATTCCAACAATCGCTCTACGCCGGAGCGTCCGCTTGCGCTGCCCGGCCAAGACGCATTCGGGCGACAGATCGCGCCCGAAGCGGCCGGTCCGGAACGGGGGCTGCCGCCAGCCGCCGTCCGGACCGGCTAATTGTCCAGCTCCTTGTAGCGGCGGAAGATGCCCTGCTCGTTGAAGGGGATGCGGCGCGGGCTTGCGAGATAGGCCTTGATGTTCGGCCGCGCGGCGATCCGGTCGTGCAAGGCGACGAGGCCCGGAATATCCGCCTCGAACGCGGTCATGCGCTTGGGAAAGGCATAGCGCAGACCCGCGACGATCTGGAACAGCGAGAGGTCGACATAGGTGAGCCGGCGACCCGTGACATACGCGCCGCCGTTCTCGCCGAGGAGCTGCTCGAAATAGCCGAGATATTTCGGCACCCGCTCGCTCCAGAACTCGGCCGTGCGTTTCTTTGCCGGCGGCTTCTGGTCCTCGTAATAGAGCGAGGGTCCGAGCGGATGATGGGTGTCGTGGATCTCGACCACGAGATCGGTGATGGTGAGCTGAAGCTGGTGCACCCAGAGTTTTCCGGCCTCCGTCTTCGGCGCGAGGCCGTGCCGGCTGCCGAGATAGAGCAGGATATTGGCGGTCTGGCCGATGACGAGCTTGCCCGCTTTCAGGAACGGCGGTGCAAACGGTGGCATGTCCTTCTGCGGGTCCATCATCTTCATCATCGCCCCCGTGCCGCGCGCTTCCCGCGCAACATCGACGTAAGCGGCCCCCGCCTCCTCCAGCGCCAGCCGCACATATTCGCCGCGGCCCTGGATCTCGGGCCAGTAGTAGAGCTCGTATTTCATGGGAGAGGTCCGTGAGCGTGGATGCGGTCGGACCAATGTAGCATGCGGCTGAGCGTTCCGTCAGGGTGAGAACGGACGCTCTTGCAACATACTCCGTCATTGCGAGGAGTTCGCGCAAAATTGCGAAGCGATTTTTGCGCTTGCGACGAAGCAATCCAGGCTGCCTCCGCGGAAAGATTCTGGATTGCTTCCGCCTTCGCCAAGGCTTCGGCGGGCAAGTCGCTGCGCTCGCAATGACGGAGGAGAGAGAGAACGTCGCGCCTCCGCTCAATTCGCGGCGAAACAATACAGCAGCCCGTCGCCGCCCGTGCTCTTGAGATCGGCCTGCGAGCAACCGCCGTCGGGACCCCGCGAGGGGTGCGAGCTGTTCCAGGACTTTGACGGCTCGTCGTCGCGCAGGCCCTGACGATCGGCGTGACCGACCACCGCCGCGCCTTGCGTGCTCGACGTCCAGTTCTTGCAGGTCTTGTCGTCGCCGGCCGCGAACGCGGTGCCGTCGGGCTGCGTTCCGGTCAGGATGTCGTGGCGGTTCGGCGTGTCGCCGCGGCCGTTGATGACCTCGCCCTTCTCGCTGAGCGCGGTCTGCTTGGTGAGATTGTTGGAAGCGCCATGCAGGTCGGCGACGTCCTTGGCGATCACCGTGCCCTTGGCGTTCTGCCACGGCCCCTTGCCGATGCGGTCCTTGGCATTGACGGCCGGCTTGCCGTCAGCCGCCTGCGTCGAGAGATAGGCGCGCCAGCTCTTGGCGCTGGCGCCGCCGGCCTGTGCGAGCTTGGCGCACTGCGCGTCGGCGCCCTCGAGGCCGCCGAGATCGGCGCCCTTGCCCGGGCCATTGGAAGTCACGAAGAACGTCATGTCGGCGGATTGCGCCTGCGCGGATGGCGCCGCAAGCCATGCAAGCGACGCCGCGGCGAGCGCTGATATCGTCGTGGATCTCTTGATACGGATCATCTTGTGCTCCCAATTGTGTTTCTCGTTGGCCGCCTGAATTTCAACCCGAGGTGCATCCGCTTATTCCAGTGCCGCACGAGGCACCCAAAAGAAAAAGGCGCCGTGCCGGAAGCACGACGCCCTCATCTTCAATCGCTTGGCGATCAGTTGGTCTGCTGGATCGCCGACAATTCCCAACCGCTGCCGGGGCGGCGGGCGAAGGTCCAGACTTCGGTAGCCTCGCCGGGCTGCTCGCTGCCGGCGACGACCGTGCCGCTGTTGCGGTCCAGCGTCTTGTCGGTGAGCGCAAAGCGCAGCGCCACCGTGGCGTAGTCGGTCTCGCCTTCGCGCCAGGCTTCCGCGAGGTCGCCCTGCAGCAGCTTGACGTTGGTCACCTTGTTGACGACGTTGCGCGCGCGGTTCTGGGCGAGGTCCTGCTCGAAATAGGAGACCATCTCCGGCGTCGCGAGCGTGTGCAGCTTGGCCACGTCCTCGTTCGACCAGGCGGCCTGGACCTCGCCGAGCAGGCGCTCGAACGCTTCATAGTCGTCCGGCTTGATCTCGAGCGGCGCGTTGTTGGCGCCACCGAAGCCGAAGCCACCGAGGCCGCCACCAAGACCACCACCAAGACCGCCGCCGCTGCGATAGTTCGTCTGCGGGGCCTGAGCGCTGCCAGCGTCGGCGTTGGCATAGGCCGCCTGCGGGGAGTGGCGGCGCTGCCACCAGGACATGGCCAGCCGCACCACGAACACCACGAGCACGATCTGGATGATCAGGCCCAGGATCGAGGACAGGCCGCCGAGGCCGCCGAACAGGCCGCCACCGAACAGCATGCCGAGCAGGCCGGCGCCGAGGAAGCCGGCCGCAAGGCCACCCATGAAGCCGCCGGCACGGCCGAACAGGCCGCCGCGCGCGGGCGCGGCCGAGTTCATGCCGGCGCCCGGCTGGGTATAGGTGCGGTTGAATTGCGAGGCCGAGCCCGGCGCGGTCGTGGTCGACGGCGGAGCCGAATAGGTGCGCGAGCCGCGCGAGCCCGACGACATGCCGCCACCGACGCGCGCGTCAGCGGACGAGATGGCGAGCGCGGTCGGCAGCGCAAGCGCCAGCACGACGGCGAGCGTCTTGAAGAGACTGCGGGAGCGTTGCGAGAAAGTCATGTGCGTTTCCCATATCCCCGGCATGGGGACGTGCCCCTAACATGGGCAGACTTCCCGAAAAGTGAAGACGCATTCGGAACCCGCGACTGCGGCCCTCAGTCGCGGGGATGTGGCAAAAGCCCATATTTGGCGGGGGTTTGGCCGGATCCAGGCGGGGAACTGTGGTCGCCGGCTACCGGCGGGTTTGGGACGAGATTTCAGCTTTTTCCCCGTCATTGCGAGCGTTGCTCCCACCCCCGTCGTTGCGAGGAGCCCTTGCGACGAAGCAATCCAGAATCTTTCCGCAGAGGCAGCCTGGATTGCTTCGCTGCGCTCGCAATGACGGCGTTGAAGCAGTCGGGCCCAATCAAGGAGAAGGCTGAACAGGCGAGCCCCGCGCGCCCTCACCCCTGCTTCGCCATCGTCTCCTTCACCGCCGCCACCAGCTGGCTCAGCGTAAACGGCTTCGGCAGGAAGTCGAATTGCTGCCCCTCGGGCAGGCTCTTCTCGAAGGCGTCCTCGGCATAGCCGGAGACGAAGATGAACTTGATGTCGGGGTTCTTCTCCCGCATCGCCTTGAGCAGCGTCGGGCCGTCCATCTCGGGCATCACGACGTCGGAGACGACGAGATCGATCGCCCCGCTCTGCTCCTCCAGCATCTCCATGGCCTCGACGCCGTTCTCGGCCTCGACCACGGTGTAGCCGCGCGAGCGCAGGCCGCGTGCGTTCAGCGCGCGCAGGCCCTCTTCGTCCTCGACCAGAAGGATCGTGCCCTGCCCGGTGAGATCGGTGCGCGGCTTGGCCTCGACGGCCGCAGCTTCCTTCGCGGCGCCGTTGGTCGCGCTGACCGCAGCCGCAGGCTGCTCGACCTGCGCTTCGGGCTCGGCATGGTGACGCGGCAGGAAGATGTGGAACGAGGTCCCCTGCCCCGGCTCGGAATCGACGTAGATGAATCCACCGGTCTGCTTGACGATGCCGTAGACCGTCGAAAGACCGAGGCCGGTGCCCTTGCCCACTTCCTTGGTCGAGAAGAACGGCTCGAAGATCTTGTCGCGGATGTCGGCAGGGATACCCGTGCCGGTGTCGGCGACCTCGATCCGCACATAATCGGCGGCCGGCATGCCCTTGTAGGCGAGCTTGCCCGCGTCCTCGGTGTTGACGTTGGCGGTGCGGATGATCAGCTTGCCGCCATCCGGCATGGCGTCGCGCGCGTTGACCGCGAGATTGACGATCACCTGCTCGAACTGGGAGACGTCGACCTTCACCGGCCAGAGGTCGCGGCCATGGACGAGGTCGAGCTTGACCTTCTCGCCGATCAGCCGGCGCAGCAGCATGGTGAGGTCCGACAGCGCATCGCCGAGATCGAGCACTTGCGGCCGCAGCGTCTGCCGCCGCGAGAACGCGAGCAGCTGCCGCACCAGGGTCGCGGCGCGCGTCGCGTTCTGCTTGATCTGCATGATGTCCTGGAACGACGGGTCGGTCGGCTTGTGCGCGTTCAGCAGGAAATCGTTCGCCATCATGATGGCGGAGAGCACGTTGTTGAAGTCGTGGGCGATGCCGCCGGCGAGCTGACCGACGGTTTCCATCTTCTGAGACTGGTTGATCTGGTTCTCCAGCGCGCGCCGCTCGGTGGTCTCGAGCATGTGCACGATGGCGGCTTCCGCCTCGTTCTCGGCCGCATCCACCGGCGTGACGAAGAATTGGCCCCAGCGCTCCTTGGTGCCTTCCAGCGCCACCTCGACCGGGGCGATATCGGCCTGGCCCTCGGCGGCCTGGTTGATGGCCGCGATCAGGAGGTGCCGGTCGCGCGAATTGACCGCGCGGAAGATCGACTTGGAGGCGCTGTCGAGCCCCAGCGCCTGGCCGAGCTTGGCATAGCGCGCATTGGCACGCACCACGTTGCCGCCGCGGTCGACGGTCGCGATCGCCATCGGCGTGTGGTCGAAGAAGCGCATGAAGCGCACTTCGGCAGCGCGGTCGGGGTCGCTGCGCTCGTCCCGCGCGCGGCTGATGACGAGCGTGCGCGACGGCCCGGGCGCGCCGTCGGCGCCGAAGGCGAGCTTGTGATAGAGCCGCACCGGCATGGTCTTGCCGGTGCGCATGCGCAGGTCGATGTCGAAGACTTCCGTCTTGACTTCGCCCGGCACCGCCACGATCGCGGTGAGCAGCGAGGCGCCGTCCCCGGAGACGATGTCGGTCAGCTTCAACCCGCCCGAGCCGATCTCGGCGAGGTCGTAGTCGAGCCAGTTCGCCAGCGTCGCGTTGACATAGGCGAGCTCGCCGGCCGGATTGACCGAGAAGAAGCCGCAAGGCGCGTGATCGAGATATTCGATGGCGTGCTGGAGCTCCTGGAACACGTCCTCCTGGCGCTCGCGGTCGCGGGTGATGTCGGCGATCGACCACACCGCGTATTTCCCCTCGCGCTTGCCGGTACCGAGCGGGCGCACGCGCATCCGCAGCCAGCGGCCCTGGCTGCCGTCCTGGCCGGCGATGCGCACCTCCTCCTGCTGCCGCTTGCCTTCGCGCGCGGCTTTCAGCAGCCGGAACACGGCTTCGGAGACATCGGGATTGCCGATGAAGACGCGTTCCACCGGGCGCACGTCCTGCGGGCCGCTGGCGCCGGTCAGCGTCAGATAGGCCGCGTTGGAATAGACCACGTGGCCGCGGCTATCGGTGACCGCGAGCCCGTCGAAGGCGTGATCGGAGATGCGGCCGATGATGGGATCGTCGAGGTTGCGGTCGGCAAAGCGGATGATGCCGGCAGCGAAGGCAAACAGGTTGAACAGACCAACCATCGCCAGCACGGCGAGGATGCCGAGGATATAGGGCTGGGCCTGCGCGCGCCCGAGCGTCATCAGCCCGACGGCGACGGCGACGAGGCCGGCAGCCACCAGCAGCACCAGCGCAATGCTGCCCGAGCGCGGCGACGGCTCGTGCGCCGCAACGGGCTCGCGTGTGAGGTCGTGGTCGGTCTCGGCGGTCATTCTCGAGCTGGCGCAGCCTGTGGGCAGAGAATCAACGCGCTTCGAAGCGCGCGGGGTCCTCCCTGCCTGAATCGGACCCTGAGGTGCAAGGGCAGCAGGGGCGAAAGGTACGCTGATTCCCAGATTACGGCCATTTCCGGTACTTTCGGGGGTTTTTAGCCGCGCCCGGCGCGGAATCCCTGTTTCAGCCGCATGACGTAGCCGATCACCTCGGCAACCGCATGATAGTGCTCGGTCGGGATTTCCTGGTCGATCTCGACGGTGGCGTAGAGCGCGCGGGCGAGCGGCACATTCTCCACGATCGGAATGTCGTGCTCGCGCGCGATCTCCCGGATCTTGAAGGCGAGGTTGTCGACGCCCTTGGCGACGCAGATCGGGGCCGTCATGCCGCGCTCGTAGGACAGCGCCACCGAATAGTGGGTCGGGTTGGTGATGATCACGGAGGCCTTGGGAACCGCCGTCATCATGCGCTTCTTGGCGCGCTGCTGCCGCAATTGCCGGATCTTGCCCTTGATGTGCGGGTCGCCTTCGGACTGCTTGAACTCTTCCTTGATCTCCTGGAGCGACATCTTCTGCCGCTGGAACCAGCTGCGATACTGGAAGAAATAATCGGCGATGGCGACGATCGCGAGCGCCGCGACCACCGCGCCGAGCAGGTGAATGGTCATGCTGGTGCTGGCGCCAAGCATGGCGGCCGGATCGAGCCTGACCATCGCCTCCATGCGATGCCGCTCCGGCCACAGGATCATGGTCATGACCACGCCGAGCAGCACCAGCTTGCCGATGCCCTTGAGGAAATTTGCCGCCGCCTGCTTGCCGAAGATGCGCTTGAAGCCGGCGCCGGGCGAGATCTTGCTGAACTTCGGTGTCAGGGATTCGGTCGACCAGACCAGGCGGTGCTGCAGCATGTTGCCGGCGATCGCCGCCAGCATCAGCATCAACAGCGGCACGCCGATCGCCGCGAGAATGGCGATTTCGATGTGCTGCATCAGCGCCAGCAAAGCCTTGCCGTCGGTCTTGATCATCCAGGAATTGGCGAGCAGATTGCGCATCGGCGTCAGCAGGCCGCCGCCGACCGAGCCCGAGAAGGTCGAGACCACGAGCGTGCCGCCCGCCATCATGAACCAGGTGTTGATCTCCTGGCTCTTGGCGACGTCGCCGCGTTCGAGCGCATCGTCCAAACGCTTTTGCGTCGGGTCTTCTGTTTGACTCTCTGGATCGTTGTCTTCCGCCATCGACCCCTCTTATTTCAGCGGCATCATCTGGTGCATGACACCGATGAAGTAATCCAGATAGGTGCCCATCATCGCGGTGAGCACCACGGCGAGCACCAGGAAGCCGGCGAAGATCGAGAGCGGCACGCCGACGAAATAGACCTGCATCTGCGGCATCAGCCGCGCCAGGATACCGAGGCCGATGTTGAAGACGAGGCCGAACACCAGGAACGGCCCCGACAGCTGCAGTCCTAAGCGGAACGCGGCGGAGAAGGCGCGCGTTGCGAGCGCGGCGACGTCGCCGCTCGACACGGTCTCGCCCGGTGCGAAGATCGTATAGCTGTCGTTCAGCGCCGCGATCACCAAATGGTGGCTGTCGGTGGCGAACAGCAGCGTCACCCCGAGCATGGTCAGGAAGTTGCCGACCAGCACGCCTTGCTGGCCCTGCGTCGGATCGACCGAGGTGACGAAGCCGAGCCCCATCTGCTGCGCGATCACGGATCCGGCGACCTGGAGCGCCGACAGCGTGACGCGCGCGGTCGCGCCCAGCACGATGCCGATCGCGATCTCATGCAGCATCAGGACGAGCAGCGGGGCCAGCGAGCCCATGTCGACCTGGTAGGCGTTGCGGTGCAGCGGCAGGATGATCAACGTCAGCAGCAGCGCGATCGACAGCTTGATCCGGGTCGGAATATTGGTCTCGCCGAGGCCAGGCAGCAGCATCACCATCGCGCCGACCCGGGCGAAGGCGAGCATGAAGGACGCGGCGAGCGCCGGCAGCAGCGAAACGTCGATGCGCATAATCGCAGCATCTTGCCTCAGCCGCCGATGATTCGCGACGAGATCCGCAGCATGTGGGAATGAAGCGCATCCGCCATGAAGGGTAGCGCCAGCAGCATCGTGGCAAAGATGGCGAGGATCTTCGGCACGTAGATCAGCGTCTGCTCCTGGATCTGCGTCAGCGCCTGGAACAGCGACACGATGACGCCGACCACCAGCCCCACCACCATCAGGGGGGAAGACACGATCACGATCGTCCAGATCGCATCACGCGCTACGTCGAGAGTTTCGGGGCCGGTCATTGGGGAATTCCTTGTTTAAGCTTCATCCTCACCACTCGCGGAAAGGATCTCCGGCCCCTCCCCGTCATTGCGAGGAGCCCTTGCGACGAAGCAATCCAGAATCTTTCCACGGAGGCAGTCTGGATTGCTTCGCTGCGCTCGCAATGACGATTGGGACGAGCGCCGGCGCCGAAAAATCAGATCGGCATCTTCAGGATGTCTTCATAGGCCGCGATCACGCGGTCGCGGACCGAGACCAGGGTGGACACCGCGACGTCGGTGTCGGCGACCGCCGTCACCACGTCCATCACGTTGGCCTTGCCGGAGGCCATCGCCACCGTCTGCGCATCCGATTTGCGGCCGGATTCCATGACGCTGCCGACGGCGTCCTTGAGCAGCGCGGCGAAGGACTGCCCGGTGGCCTCGCTGCCCTTTCCGGCACCGGCGCCGGTGTTTTCCAGCACGCGGGCGAGGTTGGCATAAGCATTGGCGGCGACTGACGGTGATGCCATGGCTCAATTGTCCTGTTCAGCTCTTGAGAATGTCGAGCGTGCGCTGGATCATCCGGCGCGTCGCACTGATGATGTTGAGATTGGCCTCGTAGGACCGCTGCGCATCGCGCATGTCGGTCATCTCGACCACCGAGTTCACGTTGGGGTATTTGACGTTGCCGCTGGCGTCGGCGACCGGATTGTTCGGCTCGTATTTGACGCGGAAGTTCGACTGGTCGGGCTTGATCCTGCCGAGGGTGACGACCTGCGCGTCGAGCGTGCGGTCGAGCGCGGAGGAGAAGGTCGGAACCTTGCGCCGGTAGGGATCGCCGCCGGCGGTCTGCGCGGTCGAATCCGCGTTGGCGATGTTTTCCGAAATCACCCGCATGCGGCCGGCCTGCGCCCGCAGACCGGAAGTCGCGATCGCCATCGAGCGGGCGAAGTCGCTGCTGTCATTGGCCATGATGTGCCTCCTCTAGCGCTTCTGTTCGCGGGTCATGCGACTAGCCCTTGCCGATCGCGGTCTTGAGCAGATGCAGGCTCTTCGAATAGAGCGAGGTCGCCGCCGCGTAATCCATCTGGTTGCTGGCGGCCTTCATCATCTCTTCCTCGAGATTGACGGCGTTGCCCGCGGGACGGGTTTCGAAGCCCGCATTCTTGTTCTGGTCGAACCCGGAGGGCGCGCCCGACGGGGTCATGTGCGAGCTGCTGGTGCGCATCATCGCCAGGGGGCCCATCGAGCCCGTGACGGCCCCGGTCTTGTCGAGCTTCGGCTCGACCAGGTCGCGCGGCCGGAATTTGGGCGTGTCGGAATTGGAGACGTTCTCGGACAGGACGCGCTGGCGTTCCTGGTGCCATTGCATCTTGGTGCGAAGCGCCGACAGCACCGGGAGGTCGTTGATGGACATCGTCGCGGCTCCTTCCGCCTCTTGCGGACCTCGAGGTCCGAAGCTAGGCAGAATTTGCCGCCTGTATGGTTAACAGCTGGTTAAGAACGCGGCCGGCGCGTGTCCCCGCGTGGGACACAAGTCGGCACCCCCGTGATTCTACGCCTCCAAAAGTGGCATTAACCCAACCGTTTGGCGGCGCATGCGCGGGCCAAGAAGTCGTTTTGGATCGAGCGATTCATAGGTTATTAAGAGTTGGGGACGGCAAAACTTGCCGTGGGACGTTAAGAAATCGCAGTTTGGGGCATCGTTAAGCCAATGGTCGGCGCATCCGGCCATGGGCACGAGAAAAGCGCCATTTGTCGGGGACAAGTATGCAAGGCAGCCCTATCACCTTCATCGTCGCGTTCATCGTCGTCCTGGCGTTGATCGGCGTCGCTGCTTGGCTGGTTCGCCGATTCGCCGGCAACCGGCTCGGCGCCAACACCCAGCGCGGCCGGATGCCGCGCCTTGCCGTGATCGACGCCGCCGCAGTCGACGGCCGGCGCCGCCTCGTGCTGGTCCGGCGCGACAATGTCGAACATCTCCTGATGATCGGCGGCCCCACCGATATCGTCGTCGAGCCCAACATCGTTCGCGCCGCGCATGGCCGCGATCAGCTGCCGCAGCGTCCTAACGCCGCCGAGCCGCCGCGCCTTGCCCCGATGCCCGATGCCGCCGGCTGGGCCGACGAAGCGCCGCGCCCCGAGCTGCTCGATCATCCCGAGCCGCAGATGCCCGAGCCGCCGCCGCGGCCCGCGCGCCCGTCTTTCGCCGACGAAATGCGCCGGCCCGCGCCGGTGCTGGCCGAACGCCGCAGCGAACCGCCGATGGGTGGCTTTC
>ERZ1034411.100-NODE-100-length-27836-cov-22.852777_pt1 | contig 27836 bp, 30 predicted proteins | sample MGYA00520583_ERZ1034411 | MGnify/ENA primary metagenome ERZ1034411 (study PRJEB33736, sample SAMEA104288481) | Azolla microphylla | place: Ecuador | collected 1982 | study: EMG produced TPA metagenomics assembly of the PRJEB19522 data set (Is there foul play in...
TGCAATGTTGGTTTGGATTAGATTAAAGAATTTAGCCTATCAAACTGGTCAAACTCTTTATCAAATCAAGCATAGATTCCTTTCTAATTATTTAATTCAGCAACTAAAACGCCCAAGTCTTCCTATGTGCTTGGTTTGAGTCCAATTGTTCCGTGCCAGGGCTACATCCCGCCCCCTATTTGTGCCAGTTCCGTAAGTCCTGATTAGAATATAATTTATTACCATAGTTGATATAACAACAATAATGATAAATAAACAACCGATTTCTATCTCCCTTTTTACAGGTGTTTATGGTTTAGACTGAGGTCTAGAACAAGCAGGATTTCATAGAGTAAGTGTATTAGAAAAAAACCGGGATGCAACCAAGACAGATCCAACCAAGACAACTGGTATGAATAGACCTTATCTCCAAGAAAGTGCTATTCCTAGAGCAATAGAAAAAGTCAGTTCCCAAAAGTTGCTTGAAGAAGGGGGAAGAGTTTTAAATTTAGGTCGCGCTTTACGGGTTGGTGAGGTAGACTTAGTAACTGGTGGTCCCCCTTGTCAACCATTTAGCACCGCAGGAAAACGCGGTTCAATTATGGACCCTAGCGGTAGTTTATTTATGGACTTTATCCACATTGTTAAAGAAGTCCAACCCCGCTTTTTCTTGATTGAAAATATCAGAGGTTTACTTTCTGCTTCTCTTCATCATCGGCTAATAAACCTTAGAGCCTGATGAAATGAATGGTGCTGCTTTGAAAGTAGTATTAAGAGAAATGAAGGAATTAGGCTATAACCTAGTTTACAACGTTTTAGAAGCAGCGGATTATGGAGTCCCTCAAAATAGAGAAAGGGTTGTTTTCATTAGTTATAGAGATGGTGAATCTGTTACATTTCCTCTAGCTAAATAGAGCAAAAATGGTAAAATTTTACCGAAATGGTGGACTTTAAAAGATGCGTTCACAGGTTTAGTTGATAATGAACCAGAATTTATTGCTTACGAGGAAAGTCGTTTTAAGTTTTTGAGATTATTAGAAGCGGGATAGAATTGGAGATATTTACCAGAAGAATTGAAACCAGGAGCAATGGGAGGTGCTTATAATTCTGGTGGGGGAAAAGTTGGCTTTTACAGAAGATTATCTTGGGATAAACCTTCACCAACTATTACCACCAGTCCCCAGCAAAAAGCAACTGATATGTGCGACCCTGTAGAACAGCGTCCTTTAACTTTGAGTGAATCTGCAATGATTCAAACTTTTCCTGACGATTGGATTTTTTATAGTTCAGTAACTTCTAAATATAAACAAACTGGTAATGCAATTCCTGTATTGCTTGCTAAATAAATTGGTGTTTAGCTTTTAAATTTAATGCTAGGAAATCAGACAACAGGAAAAGAAGTGGCTGGATAACTTTCTTTATTTTCTCTATAAAACTTAATTGGTAGCTAAATCTGCAAAAGCTATATCAATCTTGTGTAACAGATTTCTCACATGGTTCTCAATTAGGTTATAACCCATGTGAATTTTATACCAAACTTGCCAGCTATGCGAGGAATTCTAGAATAGTTAAATTTCCATCTACCCAAATTAAAAGCTGCTATAAATAAGGGAGAGTCATAAATTCCTAATTCTTTCTTAGATCTATTTGTTTGCGAACCATTCAAAGTACCTTTTAAAGTTTTTAATTGTGCAAACTTAATTTTTTCATCTATTAGTATAACAATATCTATTCCTTTAATTTTCACTCCAAACTCAAATTCAGGTATAATTATATAAGGGCTTATATCAGCTATTTCTTCCCAAAGGTGACCCATTTTTGGCCTAAGGCTTATTGTGACTGAATTACTAGTTACTAGCAATTTTGCTCCACAGAGTTCAAAAAGACTTTCCAGGTTAGGATGATGATCAAGAATTTCACTTTTCTTTTCAAAATCTGCTTTTAAGGATTCAATAAAATTATCTCCAAATTTCTCTGTCTTCTGGCTGATTAATAAGGACAGAGACATTCTGATGATCTTGTTAAATTTGATATTCAGAATAGTCTGATGCTATTGAGGAAATGACTTTCCCATGTTTATATGCTGTATACGAATCTTCATCCGTTATGTGAGTAGCATCAATTAATGAAGCATGATGTAAAATTAGTTCTTTTCTTTCTTTTATAGAAAGTGGTATGAGAATCTCAGCAGTTAACTTGATCAGCATAAAATACCTGTAGTAAACTTTTTTTATATAAATATCATATAGTGGTACTGATATATGAACATCACAGAATTAAAACTAGGTAAATATCTCATATTAACATTAGAAGAATTCTACACCTGCACCCAGACATATCATAAATATGCCCGAAATATTAACCCATTTCCGCAAAATATCAAATAAGTAATTCCCGCATTACAAGAGCTAAATAAATATATCATTGACCCAATTATTGATAATTACTGAATCGCCAAATTTTATCTTACCTATGGCTTTTCTCCACCAGACTTAAAAAGATATCTTGAAAGGAAAAGACCCAGTGACAGCTAGAAAGAATGGTAGTGTTGCACCTAATTTAGATCAATAAATAAGTCATGGAATTAATAACAATGGTAAATACTCTTGTGAAAGATTAGGTGCAGGTTGTGATTTCTTTATTGTATATTTACCCACTCAATAGAGTGTATAATGGATTTTCCACACTAAATTACTCTTGAGTTTTCTCTATCTTTACGGAAACAAAAGACTAATTCATATTAGTTATAGACTCCAGCATAAACCAGATATTTGGACATTCAATCAATCAGGAATACCCACAGAAAAAGGAATTGAGGATTGGGTTAAGTTAGCTAAAACGTACAGCTATAATTCCTGATTTAAAAATTATTCTGACTCCTGACTCCTGACTCCTGACTCCTGACTCCTGCTGAATTTTTACGACTTCTAATAGAAGATTGTAATATCTTCACCTTATATGGATCAGCATCTTTACGCCAAGATACCTTATAACCGTGAAGAAAAGCACAGTGGTCTTCTAAAGATTTATTCCACCCAGAAAGAAAGATGACGGATACTACGCCAGTTTTCCAACAGTCCCCAATCATCCTCTTGACGAGTTAACTTAGCAAATTTCTCATATTGGGGATAATCAGGAGTTACCAAACTATCTATTTGGTGTAAAATTAACGGATCATCATTACCATCAAAATCTCGATAAGTTACGTGCAAATTTCGTAAATCAATTTCCATGGGTCTATATAATCTGGGATGGGGATTATCATCAAAATCAGGATAATATAAATAGTAAATTCTCGGCGTTTTCAAATAAAATTTAATCACATTTGCTTCTTCTAACCGCCCAATAGTGCGACTATGCAAAACCTTCATAAAGATCTAACAAAGGATCAAGAGCTTGCAATGTAGAAATATGAACCCAGAGAGAATTAGGTAGTTTTTTACCAATCTTACTTTCTTGATAACGTTTGATAATCAGTTCTGTATTTCCCCAGCTGCGTAACATTTGGTCAGCATCCACACAAGCTTATTTATAAGTGCTATATAAACCAACTATATCTTCTTGTACTGTTGGTGCTAATTGTCCTAACTTGGGACGACGACTAAAATTGCATAATGCTAAATAAACCATTAAATCTTGACGACGTTTATCTGGGAGCGCATCCCATTCTTCTGAGTCAGTGGCCTATATAATGACATGGAAAGCACGTCTTAAACTCCCAAACTCTGCACAAATTTCTGCTTCTTGGACTAGTTCACCCTTGCTAGGAATTCGTCCCCGTTCAGTGATAAAATCCATCAGCAGTGTTAAAAGTTCTCGAAATTATTCAAACCGCTTCACACAAGCCGTAACTTCAAGCCGTAACTTTAGGAGTAGTAGCAGGATAACGGAAACGAGAAGCCCGAAATAACTCCGTTTCAGGATCATCTCGCAACACAAAATACACACCCAAAGCCACAGGAATAGCATCAACCCCCAGCACTTGGTCAATGTAAATTTTTAATTCTTCCTGTTCATAATATTTCTGAAATGTGTTCCGACTAGTAATAATCCCATCACCATAAGCCACAACACCTCTTTGACTATCAGCAATTAAAACCTGAGGCGATACCAACAAAACTTTCTGTGTTAACTCCCAAGCGTTAATCAACGCTTCCCGTCGCTCACTTTGGTTCTCAATGACATTAATTACAAAACCAATATTGACAACATCCGCAGATCTACAGGGAGTTTCTGGTGAATAATAAGGGTCCCAGCCGGAACTAATATAACCCTGTTACGCAATCTGGTTCACATCACCACCATGTCCACAACGATAATCAAAAAACGTAGTTTCTGGACTAAACAAACCAGCATCCAAAGCTAACCCCACAGGACGGGATAAATCATGACGAACAATAGCCGCTTTATGTCTTTCTATTTTTGGGATTAAATGAGCGGCAATAAAATTTATAGGTTTTTGAATCAAGCTATGTCGCTGTATTTCTACACCATAAGCTTGTAACCGCTTTTCCCAACCCGACCTTGTATCAGTAGCTCTAGTGTTATCTAGCAAACCTAAAGCCTATTAAGCGCGTGTTAAGGCCGCAAATTCTTCGTAAAGGGGATAATCAGGAGTAACAAAAGTTTCTTTCCGATGGAGAATAGGAGGATTTTCTGTGTCTCTATAATCTCGATAGTTAACAGTGACAGTTTCTACGTCAACTTGAATACTCGCTTGTAACGCTGGATGAGCATCAGTCTCAAAATCAGGATAAAACAAGTAGGAAATCTTGGGTTTAGTAGTGGTAAATTTAACTAGTGTTGCCTTCTCCCCTTGAGGTACAGTACTGCGATCGCGGTTTTCATATTTCTGAAGGTATATATCAAGGGTATGCAGCGCCAAAATATCGATGTAAAAAGCATCAGGTAAAAGTTTACCAAACTGGCTGTTGTAGCAATAAGCCGCCATGCCTGCGGGGTTCCCGGAGCGTCTCGAAGAGAGCCAGGTGATCGCACTAACCTCAATCTGCTCTGAAGGAAGGAAGGCAAATTTCCTCAAGGGTGTTCAAGCTGTTGTCAGACTTAACCATTGCACTCAATAGTAGAAAACTGCCGCGATCAATAATCTTAAAAGCGACATTTTAATCTCAACTTTCTTATCATAATGATGATTTGATATTTTTGTGATCAATAATATGATTTGTCAAGTTACCCACAACTGAGATTCCTGGAACCAGGATTATAGCTATTATTTCACTCTGACAGATAAATATTATCAATATAATTGCTGAAATTTTCTGTAAGATCAACTACTTTTATTTCTAGTTTGTTAAGCTCCATTTATAGTAAAAATACTCTAGTAAATTCTTGCTAAACTCAGATTATTATTGACATAATACATTATATAAATGTTGATTGAAATAACCGAAAAAAGGGAATAGCTCAGTTATAATTAGATACATCTCTATTTTCTGACCAATAACTACAAGTCAACCCTAAGTTAAGTTAATTTTCGTTAACTTAAATGATCAGAATTTACCATTCTTAATCTTTATCAAGATATAAATCTGTTTATTAAGTTTTTGATAATAGTTGTCTCAACTTGTGGATTAATTGCGTCAGCTAATATCGAAATTGTGTAATCTGGAAACAACTAAGCTAATAATTTAATAGAGGTCTGATGACTCCTACGATTATGCGTCAGCTTTGGTCTATAGTTGAAGCCGCCCAAACGGTAACTCTTTTGCAGCTCGACGATGCCAGCTTGGTACAGTGGTTAGTTAAACAAACCACAAAACAAGCCTTATTAGACCCCAATGAAACGGATTTTCTTTGTGACTACATTCGCGCTCGGCTCAGTCTCATCCGTGATCTTGCTTATGAACGTCAACAGTCATAGGGGACTAGGGACTGGGGACTGGGAAAATTAATTAACTTTTGCCTTTTGCCACTGACAACTGACAACTAACTATTGACTTTTTTCTGGCAAATAACCTTCTACTAAACAGTCCGAACCCACCACACGCCAACAAACTTTTTCTAAACGCAAAGCCTCTGTCATGGTGGTAAAACCTAAGTCACCTACTGGTGTGGGAGCATGACTACCACCAATGATTTTGGGGGCGATAAAAGCCAAAATTTTTTGAACTGCACCTTGAGCGATCGCACTAGCAGCTAAAGTACCACCACATTCCCACAGCACACTACAAAAACCACGCTCATACAAATGAGCCATAACATGATCTGGTGTGAGTAAGGGCAATTCTATCACTTCCACACCTTTGCCATGCAACATCTTTTGGAAATCTGGGGAACTGCCCACCTCAGTCAACACCAAAGTCGGAGCTTCAGCAACGTTCCACAACCGAGCATCTTCTGGCAAATTCAAACTACGACTCATTACCACCCGCAGAGGATTATTCCCATCCCATTGATGACAAGTTAAAAAAGGATTATCCTGCCTGACAGTATTTCCACCGACAATTACAGCATCACAAGCCGCCCTCAGTTGATGAACCTCACTGCGAGCATCTGGATTTGTAATCCAAGCACTATGACCAGAACTAGTAGCAATTTTGCCATCCAAAGTCATAGCATATTTCAAAATTCCCAAAGGTTGTTTGTGAACAATACGATGGATAAAACCTTCATTCAACTGTCGACAAGCAGCTTCTTCCACCCCCACCAGCACTTCAATTCCCGCCGCACGTAAACGCGCAATACCACCCCCAGCTACTAAAGGATTAGGGTCAACCATACCCACCACCACCTTAGATATACCAGCCGCTATCAAACCTTCCGAACAGGGAGGAGTGCGTCCATAGTGATTACAAGGTTCAAGACTGACATAAATCGTAGCTCCATAAGCCTTTTCTCCTGCTGCTCTGAGGGCAAAAACCTCAGCATGAGGTTCACCAGCACGGGGATGAAACCCTTCTCCCACAATCTCTCTATCCTGAACAACCACCGCCCCCACTAATGGATTTGGTGAAGTGCGACCCAAAGCACGCCGAGCTAGTTGCAAACACCATTGCATCATCAGAGAGTCAAATTCACTGCCTACCATATTTGAGGATACTGCTGTTGGGGTTAACATCCCTATTTTCCACCTACTAATTACTAATTAATAATTAGTAATTAGTAATTACTAATTACTAATTACTAATTAATTTCATCTGTTGCCACCAATGATTTAGAGGATAATAAACTACAGGAGCCCACAAACTACTAAGAATCGCCGAAGCTAAAGCAACACGCTGGTAATAAGTCCAGATATCTTCAACTTTGCGGATGCATTCTTCCCCACAGCTACCACCCATTAAAGATAACTGCACAGCAAAAATAGTATCACCTATAACTGCCATCCCAAACACGATTAAAGCAATAGAGATAAAATCTTCTTGAATAAAACGCTGCTTCTGAATCAGACTCGTCAACATTCCTACTATTCCTAAACTCAGAGCATGGGTGGGATTAGGGGCTGTCAAGGCATCTTGCAGTAGACCTAAAACAATTCCTGCTACTGCACCCTCAAAGACAGAACGTTTCACACTCCAAGCCACCACCCAAATTAGTAACCAGTTTGGACCAATGCCTAATAATTCCATACCTGGGAGTCTAGTAGGCAACATTAGTAAACATAACAGCACAGATCCAAATGTCACGAAACAATCCAACAATTGACGCACACGCGGATGCCAAAGCTTCCACTGCAGAATCAAAGATTTGAATTTTCGATCTGGCTTTGTGGCTATCTTATTTTTGTTGCCCAGAAACCCAGGAATCTTCATTGTTTTACAAAATCTTCAAGAATTAAGAAAGATATTTTTCTGCTCAGAATCCAGAATCTAGACTGGAGTTTAGCAGCCAGCATACTGACTCCTGAAACCTGACTCCTGAAACCTGACTCCTGAATTCTTAACTTTTATGGCTGTTTATTTTCCACGTTTGGTTTTTCCGGATCTCTGTTTTCTGTCTTTGGATATAGAGTTACCCAATCCAAATAACGAATGGGTGGAAATAGTTCAACTTTGGCTACTGATGCCGGAAGTTTCTTTAAATCTAAAGACTTGATTCTTCCCACCGGCACACCAACAGGAAACTTCTGACTATAAGTGGAAGTGGAAACTAAATCTCCTACTTTCACATTAGGAACTTTTTCATAAAACTCTAGCACTCCTTCAACGGAAGAATCACCACGCAAAACTCCCTTCGCTGATGTCCGGCTAATAGTAACACCCACTTGACTTTTCAAGTCACTAACCAATAAAACACGACTGGTATTAGGAGTAATAGTTTCTACTAAACCTACCAAGCCACCATCAGCCTTGACAACAAAGCCTTCCTTAATTCCAGCGTTTTTACCAATATTCAAAGTTACTTGCTGCCACCAATGGTCAGCACTGCGCCCCACTACCCGCGCTATAATCGGACGTTCTGTCAGCGGTTCTTTTTCTATGTAACCCAATAAACTTTGCAGTTTTTGGTTTTGACTTTCTAGATCAACTATCCGCGTTTGTAACTCCAACAACCGGGCATCACGAATACGATCTTCAGGACTTATCCCTGGCTGTAACGTCTGCAAAGGACGGGTAATGCCTTGATATATTTCCATTACCACCGCACCCTGGGTCTGTCGTACCATCCAAGCACTACCCACAACCAGAGTTAACAAACCTATTTGTAATGCCTTATGTTCCCACCGACGGCGTGTAGTAAACATTTATACCTGTATATACTTGCTAAATTATTCTAGATAAATAATGGATGCCATATTTCCTGGATACAGAATCCATCATCTTTTTAACCTTTTGGTTACATATTGCGAGAACGACCACTGAATACTCGTTCTAGCTGCTTGAAGTTTTCTAACACACGACCAGTTCCTAAGACAACACAACTTAGGGGATCGGCAGCAATGTGAGTGACAATACCCGTTTCATGACTAATTAAGGTATCTATACCTTTAAGCAATGCGCCACCACCAGCTAACATGATTCCCCGGTCAATAATATCTGCTGCTAATTCGGGAGGTGTGCGTTCTAATGTCCGTTTGACCGCTTCTATAATTATTGATAGCGGCTCTAACATACTTTCTCGAATTTCTCCACCTTTAATAGTAACTGTTCTCGGTAAGCCAGAAAGCAAGTGTAAGCCACGAACCTCCATAATTGCGTCATTATCATCGTTGGTCGGATAGGCCGAACCAATGCGAATTTTGATATCTTCAGCAGTCCTTTCTCCAATTACCAGGTTATGAAGTTTCTTCATGTACTGGATAATTGCTTCTGTTAATTCATCTCCAGCAATACGTACTGACTCGCTAATCACAGTTCCTTGCAGACTGAGTACAGCGACTTCTGTTGTCCCACCACCAATATCAATGATCATGTTACCAGTGGGTTCAGCCACTGGTAAGCCTGCACCAATCGCTGCTGCTACCGGCTCATCAATTAAATAGACTTCTCTAGCCCCCGCTTGAGTAGCTGCATCCATTACGGCTCGTCTTTCTACCCCTGTAACACCGCTGGGAATGCCAATCACAATCCTTGGTAATATTAGGGATCTGCCCTCGTTGACTCGCTGAATAAAGCTTTTGAGCATCAATTCAGCGGTATCAAAATCAGCAATAACACCATCACGCAATGGACGGACGGCTATAACATTGCCTGGAGTCCGACCAAGCATTTTTTTGGCATCTTCTCCTACTGCCAGTGCTACTTTTTCATTTTGATCAATGGCAACTACGGAAGGTTCTTGAAGTACAATTCCTTTACCAGATACATACACTAGGGTATTAGCTGTACCGAGGTCGATACCCATATCCCATGATGAGCGAAAGTTCCTAAACAGGCCCACGCGTCTCTATGCCCCCTATTTGTTCTAATTTGTGAGTAATGATAACACTGAGAATTTATTGTGCTGGATTCTATGATGTTTTGCTGCCTGACTCCAGCAAACCAAACTATTTTTTTCTATAATTTTTGTCAATCTTAATGGATGTTTTAGCCATCTTATTTTCTCTATTCCAAAGTTACTCAGTATAACCGTATAATTTTGACAATTATGACAAGTAATTTTTAAATCATTTTTTTGATTCAACAATATATATTGCTAAAGGATTAACATATTTTAAAGAATTTTACAAGATAACTTAAGAAGGGAGAAGAAGGAGTTCAGGAATCAGAAGGATAACTGCTAACTTGGGTTATTATAGAGTTCAAAATAAATAAGTACACCTGTACTTGAAGGTAAGATCCATGAGCATCAATGTTGTCACCCTTGTTGGTCGTGTAGGCGGAGACCCAGATATAAAGTATTTTGAGTCGGGTACAGTTAAATGTCAATTAACATTAGCAGTCAACCGCCGATCGCGTAACAATGATAAACCAGACTGGTTTAATCTAGAACTCTGGGGTAAAACCGCTGAAGTTGCAGGCAACTATGTCCGTAAAGGTAGCCTAATCGGGGTTAAAGGTTCCTTGAAATTTGATTCGTGGAGCGATCGCCAAACAGGTACACTCCGTTCCTCACCAGTTATTAACGTTGAACAACTGGAGTTACTAGGTTCTAAACGTGACGGAGACGGCGGTATGTCCGATATGTCTCCAGATAATTTCTAGTTTGTCAGTTGTCAGTTGTTTTTTCTTTACTACAGACTACAGTAGGGGCGGGGTTATCCCGCCCCTACTGACTAATAACTAATTTGCAACGTTACTGATGCTTGTACTTGCTGCTCACCAGCAACTATTGGGGTAGAAGCATCAGCACTAGCCAGTTTCATAGCTTCAGCCCTTTGTAGCATTGGTGGTGTTGGCGCACTTGCACCATTAATTTGAATACCAAGTATTTCTTCCTGTTGTAATCCTAAACTGCTGAGAACAGCTTCAGCTTGCTCTTGAGCATCCTGGGTAGCTTTTTTCAGTGCTTGTTTTTGGGCATTTGCGATCACTTCATCACTAGCCACAAAACTCACACCAGTAATTTGTGTTGCCCCAGTTTTTACAGCTTCATCCAATAATCTACCAGCTTGCTCAGTGGGAATGCGAAAACTCACACAGTTGCTGGCGGCATAGCCAGTAATTCGCTGTACATTATTGGTGTAGCTATAAACTGGGTTAAGACGAATACCTGTCGTTGTCAATTTTTCTACATTTCTGCTTTTCAGGAAAGCCACCACATCTGATGACCTGCGAGCCGCTTCTTTTTGTACCTCTTGGGCTGTTTTTCCTTGAATTTCTACACCTAAACTAACTTGTGATAAAGTTGTAGGAATGGCTTCCATACCACGACCACTTACAGTCAAAGTCCGCCAGAATTTTTCTTTTTCTTGGGCTGAAGCAGGCAATGTAAACATCATAAATAACAGTAAAATCAAAGACAGTTTTTTCCCAAAGTTACCAGGATAAAAACGAGAAGCAGATAAAGTATTTCTAAGCATTAGATATACACTCCTCAAAAACTTATTAATCTATAATGTAGTGGCTATAACCGTTACAGGATAACTAGCCAATGGAATTCCTTGATTCTGAACTCCTTCCTTATAATTTGACACTGCTAAACTCAAAAAGTTGCTTGGTTACAATTTTGGTAACTAAAAAAATCACATCAGACTCGTTAATTTATTAACGAGTCTGATGCACCTATTGTTGTCGAGGTTGAGAATAATGCCCAATGCCCCATGTCCTATTTATTGTTGCTGTTAGGACTCCGAATAATTTTATAACCCCTAAGATGGAAAAATGAATCTTTTTTAAGTAATGCTGGGGAAAAGTTACCGGAGGCTAAATTTCATCCCCGACTTAAAAGACTATATAAGGGTAAAAACTTTTTGGCCTTTTAGGGTTCTACTCGGGGGTTTTCGGCCTCTTTTTTATAAAAGAGTAGTAAAAATAAAGAGAAGGATATTCACAGAACCAATGCAGTTTTTCAGCACAATAAATTTTACTGTTCCCCTGTTGGCTAGTGCCACAGAGTCAGCAGACAGTTCAATGGTGGTAGCAGCCGTACTGCTGAGTTTAGTAGTAATTTACTTCGCCAGCAAAGTTGGTGGCGAATTATCTAACAAAGTAGGTTTGCCCCCTGTCTTAGGTGAACTTCTCGGTGGCGTGATCATCGGCACATCTGTATTACATCTATTGGTATTCCCAGAAGGTGGTACAGACAGTTCTAGTTCATTAATTATGACTTTCCTGCAAATCACTGCTGGTTTAACTCCAGAAGCCACGCCACAGGTGTTTGCCGCAGAGTCAGAGGTCGTTTCTGTTTTAGCAGAACTGGGTGTGATTATCCTGCTATTTGAAATTGGTTTGGAGTCCAATTTAAAAGACTTAATGGCAGTTGGTATCCAAGCCGTTGTTGTGGCAGTTGTGGGTGTAGCAGTACCCTTTGCAGCAGGTACTTTTGGTTTAATGACTTTATTTGGTATCAGTGCTGTACCTGCTATTTTTGCAGGTGCGGCTTTGACTGCTACTAGTATTGGTATTACCTCCAAAGTCCTTTCAGAAATAGGACGCTTGAATTCTAAAGAAGGCCAGATTATTCTCGGTGCGGCGGTGATAGATGACATATTGGGAATTATTATCCTGGCTGTAGTTGCCAGTTTGGCGAAAGATGGTGCAGTGGATGTAGGCAATGTCATTTATTTGATGATCAGTACCACTGCTTTCCTCATCGGTGCCATTGTTTTGGGCAATGTTTTCAATAAGTCCTTTGTAGCGATCACAGAACAACTCAAAACACGCGGTGAACTGGTTATACCAGCTTTCATCTTCGCCTTTGTGATGGCCTACCTAGCCGACATTATTCACCTAGAAGCAATTCTTGGCGCTTTTGCAGCAGGCTTAGTCCTCGAAGAAACAGATAAACGCAAAGAACTGCAAAAGCAAGTAATTCCCATTGCCGATATGCTGGTGCCAGTTTTCTTTGTCGCTGTCGGGGCAAATACTGATTTGGGAGTCTTAAACCCAGTAATTCCCAGCAATCGGGAAGGCTTAATTATGGCAATCTTCCTGATTACAGTCGCCATTCTTGGTAAAGTGATCACAGGTTTAGCCGTGTTTGGTCAACCTGGAATTAACCATCTAGCAATTGGCGTGGGTATGATTCCTAGAGGTGAGGTAGGTTTAGTATTTGTAGGTGTTGGTGCAGCTAGTGGCGCTTTTCCAAAACCACTAGCTGCAGCAATAATTATGATGGTAATTCTCACTACCTTTTTAGCTCCCCCTCTGTTAAGATTCGTCCTTCCCGAACCAAAAACAGCTGCTGCTTTAGATAGTTCTTCTAACACATCATCACTCTAGCAACAGCAAATTATGACAGGAGTTTGCCAGTTACGTCAGATTCTCAGGATAGCCTAAATAAGTACAACTAGTCTTCTTCTGATATTTACTTGTCCATTGTTGATTATGGACAAGTATATCTTGGTTTATTGTCTCAGTGCCTGCTATTTTATAGCAGTAGTTAGGAGTCAAAGTCTCTTTATATATGATGGCTTTTTACGTAAATTTTGTACCTCTTTCAAGTGCATACTGCTATAACTAGCACCGCCGTGAATTCAAAATTTAAAATCTCTGAAAAGCTCACGCCGTATTCATTTTAAATTTTGTTCGCGTAGCGTCTCCGAAGGAGATATTTTGAATTCACAGCGGTACTAGTTCTACTCACCTGTTATATCCTGAATATTTATTCAAAGATTAGGAAGTAATACCCAACAACTGGACTTCATCAGTATTATTGAAGTTGGGACAAAATCAATACTATATTTTGCTTGTCTTTGCTGTAGACTGTTGTTAGGTATTAGCTGAACGCTGAATACTGATAAATTGACTCTTGATCAATTATCTTGTTTATTACCTACAGTGAATAACTAGCAACTGGAGTTATTATTTAATAATCATTTATTATGCCTTTGTATTTCATTCACAACAATTCTAATATCCAACTTTGTCTGCCGAGAATAACCTTGTAGCAGAGAATTGTAATTTAAAATCTCCCATCCAAAATTTAAACTTGTTACAAGTGTTGACAGTGTGTAAATTTGCCAAAATTTTGAGATATTGATCGCTTCTATAAATGCAATTCAGGAGAAATAACTGTGAAATTACAGTGGTTACTACCCGGTACTTTTGGAACTGTTTTACTACTATCTTCGCCAACTTTAGCTGCAAAGTTGGAATCTTGGCGGTTTGATAAAAATCAAAACAGATTAGAAATTAACTCTTCCGGTCCGGTACAACCCCAAGCACAATTAATTTTTAACCCAACTCGATTGGTAATTGATTTGCCCAACACTCAATTCGGGCGCTCGCAGTTAACACAACCAATAGGTGGAAGTATTCGGTCAATTCGAGTTGGCCAGTTTGAAAAAACAACAGCCCGCTTAGTAGTTGAACTCGCACCTGGTTATACCCTCGACCCCAAACAAATCAAATTTGTCCCCATAACTGCTAAACGATGGACAGTACAATTACCAAAATTAGAAGCAGAACAACTACTATCCCCGACCAGCAATAAAAATAATAACAGTTATAGTTTAGCAACCATAGAATCCCAGCCTAAACTTGAATTTTCCCCAGCAACCACCATCTCAACCGGCATAACCCAAATTCAGAAATTACAAAGCACAGGAGACGGGTTTTTTATTCGCACCAGCGGTGGCAATCCTCAAGTTCAAGTCAATCGTAGCCTTGATCGGACCACCATATTCATGGATATTGCCCCCGCTACTTTATCACCACTGCTGTCCCAAAAAGATTTACCCATCAATGAGCATGGTGTTAGCCGCCTCGAATTTACCCAACTGCGAACAAGACCAAGCAGTGTCAGATTCACATTACGGGTGGATAAAAGTAGTCCCGATTGGCAAGCAAGTACAAGTAGTGTTGGTGGACTGGTGCTACTACCGAGCAAAGGTGTTGTCCGCTTACCTCAAAGTCTTAATTCATCAAGACCTATTATCACCTCTGAAAACCCAATCGTTACTAACTCCCCAGCTACCATTGAGTCTGTAGAATTAGCTGGTAATAATACACAACTACTGATTAAGTCCGACCAAACTTTATCTGCTCAAGGTAGTTGGCATAGAATTTCTGGACTATTTCGCATCACCATTCCTAATGCTAAATTAGCTCCCAGAGTCCAACGGCCAACTTTTAATGCCAATAGCCCTGTTCTTAGGGTGCGTTTGCAACCGCAAGCCCCCAACACAGTAATTATTTTTGTCCAACCAGCTTCAGGAGTTACAATTGGAGAACTCAACCAGGTCGGCAATCAACTTTTAGCTCTACAATTACAACGATATCGTCAAGTCAGACCTCCAATTAGTTTACCTCCGTTACCATCACTCAATAATGTAGAACTGCCAAACCCAAATATCAGAACTCCCCAGCCCCGTATCCGTTCCATTGTTCCCAAAGGAAAATTATTGGTGGTCATCGACCCCGGACACGGTGGTAAAGACCCAGGAGCAATTGGTATCAGTGGCTTAGAGGAAAAAGATATAATTTTACCAATTGGTAGGAGAGTGGCAGCAATTTTGCAGCAAAATGGCGTACAAGCAGTAATGACAAGAGATTCTGACTACTTTGTCAGCCTCCCAGGACGAGTAGAAATGGCAGAACGAGCTAACGCTAATGTATTTGTAAGCATCCATGCTAATTCAGCGGGTGCAAACCGTCCCGAAATTAGTGGCTTGGAAACGTATTATTACGACAAGGGATTGAGCTTGGCTAGAACTGTCCACAATAGAATTCTTCAAAGTCTCAATATCAAGGATAGGAGAGTCCGAAAAGCTAGATTTTATGTTCTTAGAAAAAGTTCTATGCCCTCAATTTTAGTAGAAACAGGTTATGTAACAGGCAGAGAGGATGCAGCCAAGCTCAGCACTTCAGCTTATCAAAATCAAATGGCAGAAGCGATCGCTCAAGGTATTCTCCAATACTTAAGGCAAAGATAAGTCATGAAGCTTCAAGACAGGAACTGAAAAGTAACAACTGACAGTAGGGGTTTAGCAATGAATGCTGAACCCCTACAACTGATGAATGCGTAAAGCTAATTTTGATAGCTATTTTTTGCTGTAATCTAATGCTTTGCAGGTTAAATTGGTCTACGCTCATAGCATGGCAAAATTCTGAGTATATGCTATAATTTGACGCCATTAGTTAGTTGTATCCCGATACCACCACAAAGCCAAAGTTTGGGCGGTAGAGGTGTGAGGATTTGCCAAGATGTTGAGATATTGACGACTCCCATGAATGCGAATCAGGAGAAATGACTGTGAAACTACATTGGTTAATACCCAGCAGTGTTGGAACTATCTTCATGCTATCATCGCCCGCAATGGCTGCAAGATTAGAATCATGGCGGTTTGATACCAATAAAAATCGACTAGAAATTAACACATCTAGTCCTGTCCAACCTCAAGCACAACTGATCTTTAACCCGACTCGGTTAGTAATTGATTTGCCAGGTACTACCTTTGGCCGTCCGCAGCTAACCCAACAAGTAGGTGGAGCAATTCGCGCTCTCCGCATTGGACAGTTTGACGAACAAACCACACGCCTAGTTGTAGAACTGGTGCCACGTTATACTCTAGACCCCAATTTAGTAAAATTTACAGCCAATACTGGCAGTCGCTGGCTAGTACAATTACCACAAATAATAGCTCAAGCACTTCGTTCCTCTGGAAATGTAGGCGAACAAGCAACAGAAACACCTGCATTTATACCCCCTCAATCACCCTTTACTCCAGCAGCCACCACCAGCAATACTTACAATATGGTGACAACATCTCCTGTCACCCTGCCTAATCAAGAAGTGGCTATCAGTCCCACAGGAAGGGTTACTCAAATTGAGAATTTGCAAGTCACAGGGGATGGTTTTTTTATTCGTATTAGTGGTGGAAAACCTCAAATACAGGTTAATCGCAGCCCAGATAACCGAACTATAAATCTAGAAATTACAGGGGCAGCTTTATCATCAAATCTAAGACAACGAGATTTGTTAATTAATCGCTATGGTGTTAGGCGCATTCAATTTACCCAAGTCTCAAGTAGAACCCCTACTGTTCGCATTACTTTGCAGGTAGATAGCAACAGCGCCGATTGGCGAGCAATAAGTAGCGGTAATGACGGTTTTGTTGTACTGCCTAATCGTTTTACCAGATTACCAGACAGTCAACGCTCTACACAAATTCTCAGTAACTCTCCGGCGACAATTCAGGCTGTGGAATTGGCTGCTAATGGCACGCAATTACTAATTAAAGCTAACCAATCTGTATCTGCTACAGGTGGTTGGGATAGAAGTTCTGGTTTATTTCGCATTATTATTCCTAATGCGAAGTTAGCTAGTAGAGTACAAGGGCCTGCTTTTGATGCGAATAGTCCTGTTCTTAGGGTGCGTTTCCAACCACAAGTGCCTAACAATGTAGTTGTATTAGTTCAACCTGCATCGGGTGTACAAATTGGCGAACTCAACCAAGTGGGAGAACAAATTTTAGCTCTGCAATTACAAAACTCCCGTCGTTTACAACCTCCTATTACTCTGTCTCCCTTACCAGGAACTAGAGGACAGCTACCATCTATTGAAGAAAATCCTCAACCACCTCAACAACCCCGTTTATCAGTTCCCAGAGGCAAATTAATAGTCGTTATTGACCCCGGACATGGTGGTAAGGACTCTGGGGCTCCCGGTATAGGTGGGCTATTAGAAAAAGATGTGATTCTTCCAATTGGTAGGAGAGTGGCTGCAATTTTGGAGCAAAATGGCGTACAAGCTGTCATGACGCGAGATGCTGACTTTTTTGTGGAGCTGCAAGGGCGGGTAGATATAGCCAAGCGAGTAAATGCTATTTTGTTTGTTAGCATTCACGCTAACTCTGTTGATAGTCGTCCTGATGTAAATGGATTAGAAGTATATTATTACGACAGTGGTTATGATTTAGCAGAAGTTGTTCGCAAGACTATTCTCCAAGATATCAGTACTATCAAAGATAGGGGAACGCGCAAAGCCAGATTTTATGTGCTTAGAAAAAATACTATGCCCGCAATTTTAGTGGAAACAGGCTATATGACAGGTCGTGAGGATAATCCTCGCTTAGCATCACCAGAATACCAAAGTCGGATGGCTGATGCGATCGCTCGTGGTATTCTCAAATACCTACAGCAAAGATGAAAAAATAGGGGACTGGGGACTGGGAAGAAATGAATTCAACAATCCCTACACCCTACACCCCATAACCTATTTCCTATCAAAAGTAGTCAATTATCAGATTGTCTGCTAAATTCTGTATTTTAAATAGCAAACTCTAAATCAATATTATTTGCCTGTGTATTCATCTTCCATTTTTGAAGGTAATTTTGACGATTTTTCTGACCAAAACTCTCAACCTGCCATTGGGGTGTTTGATAGTGGTGTCGGAGGTCTAACGGTATTACGACAAATTTATAAGCAGCTTCCCAATGAATCTATTATTTACTTTGGAGATACTGCTCACCTACCTTATGGTATTCGTTCACAAGCAGAAATTTTACAATATGTGAGGGAAATACTGAAGTGGATGCAGCAGCAACGGGTGAAAATGGTGATTATGGCTTGTAATACCAGTTCTGCCCTAGCTCTAGAAAATGTCCGCCAAGAATTTGACTTCCCCATTCTCGGAGTAGTGTTGCCAGGAGCAAGAGCCGCAGTACAGCAAGGCAAACGAATTGGTGTCATTGCTACTCCAGCTACTGCTAAAAGCAATGCCTACCGTCAGGCTATTATGGAAATACAACCTGATGTTCAAGTCTGGCAAGTTAGTTGTCCAGAATTTGTGCCACTAATTGAACAAAATCGCATCCATGACCCCTACACCACAGAAGTAGCTAAATCCTATCTAGAACCTTTAATAAAACAGGAAATTGATACTTTAGTTTATGGTTGTACCCATTATCCACATTTGGCACCTGTATTGCGAGCGCTCCTCCCTTCCTATGTTAAATTAGTTGACCCATCTGTTCATGTTGTGGCAGCTTGCGCTCAAGAGTTAGACCTATTAAGCATCAGAAATACTCGCTTACCAATGCCTACTCGCTTTGCTGTCAGTGGTTGTCCACAAAAGTTTGCTCAGTCGGGATTACAGTGGTTAGGCTACACTCCTCTGGTAGAGCAGGTCTACCTGACTGATGCCACAGTCTCATAGTCATTCGTCATAAGTCATTGGTCAAAACATCAACCAATGACCTATGTTATTGGCTATTAGCTACCTCAGTCACCTTTGTTCTTAACCCTCTTTCCTGCTTGTGCTGTTCCTGGATAACACAATTCCTACTTTTAATAACATTATTTCTACCTGTTCGTTTTGCTAATGCTAATAATAAGTAGACAGTAAATAAATATCCAGAAGCTAAAATAAATATGATCATAGGCATATTTCCATAAATCATTGTTCTACCAACTCTGCTTTCAAAAGAAGATAAAATTTCATACGAAAATAGCAGAACCTCAGCAAATCAAGAGTGTGCTTCATTGCTGTAGTTGGCTACGGAAAGCCAACCAGTAGAGTCATTATCCTCTCCGGTCAAGCAATTTATTATTTAATTTGCTTGTTCGCAGACCACACATCCGACAGCAGTAAAATTGCTGTTTAGCAATTTTAAACTGCACTCCTCAGCAGTCTACCCAGTCTGCGTTATTTACCCTCACACCAATCAAGTAAGACCTACACCCATACTCAACTTAAGATTAATGAGTGTAGTGGCTTCCCGCACAGGAAACACATAATCCAACCCAAGAGGTCTTCTGGCCGGACATCAAACAATCAGGAATCATTCCCTTCATTCTGTCGGCAACTGGTTATTTTAGACTCACAAGTCCAATGAGTAATATCACCTAAAGATGTTTTACTTTCTTGGGAGTGAATATCTGAAAAGATTTAAAATTCCTATAATCTAGCGTAACACAACAGACCTGCATTTTTAGCTAACTTCTAGACTAAATTTCAAATTTTCTCAATGTTGACACACAAGCTTTTCTAATTTTTCATAGTGCGCGAAAAATTATCAATAAAACAAGGTTAAAGGGAAATTATAAAACGTAATATTCTGTATCTAAATACACCATCATAATGGATAAGCTGAACTATGTAAAATTTTGTAGGGGATAAGGAGAATGCTTCAAGGGTAAAGGTTTTCCCTTTACCCTTGAAGCATTCTTAATATAGTTATGATTATTTACGTCTACCTACTTAGGTAGTAATTGTTAACTTTTCGCCTACTGTTAATTAACCTTCGTTTTGACCCAGACGACAAGGGAAGTTATTTGTACTAATCTGAAAAGTGGGACATGGGAGTTCCAGATGAAAACTTTGCGCTGGCTATGGTTTATCTTAAAATGAGTAAAGGATATGTAAACTTTCGTAACCTAAGTCAGAGTCCGCCCATCCATGACCCCAGCCACCTCTCTGTTTACCCCTGTGGAAGCAGACCTGCGAATACTAGCAGATAACCTCACACAGCTAGTTGGAAATCGCCACCCCATCCTCTATGCAGCTGCCGAGCATTTATTCGGAGCTGGGGGCAAGCGTATCAGGCCAGCAATAGTGCTACTGATATCGCGGGCAACCATGCTAGAAAAAGACATTACACCCCGTCATCGACGCTTGGCGGAGATTACGGAGATGATTCACACAGCCAGTTTGGTACATGATGATGTAGTCGATGAATCTAATGTACGGCGTGGTGTGCCTACAGTTCATAGTTTGTTTGGAAATCGGATTGCTGTATTAGCAGGAGATTTCCTTTTTGCTCAATCTTCCTGGTATTTAGCTAATCTGGACAATTTGGACGTGGTCAAACTGCTTTCAGAAGTGATCATGGATTTGGCCGCAGGGGAGATTCAACAGGGTTTGAATCGTTTTGATACAAATCTTTCTACAGAAACGTACCTCAAGAAGAGCTATTACAAAACAGCCTCATTAATTGCTAACAGTTCTAAAGCTGCTGGCTTACTCAGTGAAGTTTCACAAAAGAGTGCTGAAAATTTGTATAACTATGGTAAGCATCTTGGTCTGGCATTCCAAATAGTAGATGATATTCTAGATTTCACCGGTTCGACAGATACATTGGGTAAGCCAGCCGGATCGGATCTTAAAAGTGGTAATCTAACTGCACCAGTGCTATTTGCCTTGGAAGAACAACCTTACCTAGAAGTTCTGATTGAAAGAGAGTTTGCCCAAGAAGGGGACTTAGAGCAAGCAGTAGGGCTGATTTTAGATAGTCAAGGCATACAGAAGGCCAGAGAATTAGCTGCTCACCATGCTAAAGCATCTGGTGAACAGATTGCCACGCTAGAACCCTCAGAATCACAGCAAGCACTAATTAACATGACTGATTATGTACTGAGTCGACTTTATTAGGGAATTTTGGATTTTAGATTTTAGATTTCAAGTTCAATCCCAAATCCAAAATCTAAAATCTGAAATTGCTTCAAGCGAGATTGGGAGGCACTTGTTGATTGGGTTTTTGCGGTTGCAGGCACTGCTGAATCAGGTTTTTTAACTCAGTTCGCTGCACTTCAATAGGGTTACTGGTCCTGCCAGGAGTCTCAAAAAAAACTATACTATCTACTGGTTCTAATGCTACCAGTTGAAACAAAATATTAATTACAGGAATGGCTTTACCTGCTACTTGAGGGTTAAGCCCAGCAGATGAAGAGAGGGAAATATCCTGTAATCTAGGAAAGGCGTAAACTACGTGCTTCTCCAATTTTGGATTTTCCTTGTTGCTTAATGTAGTTAAAATCCACCTTTCCTGCAAATTCTGGAGAATATAGTATTGAGAGTGGCGTAACTTTTGAGCGATTGCTCTCAGAGCCGGAGCAATTGTAGCCACAAGTTCTGGTGTCTTACCATCATGAGGTGCATTGTCAATCAACAATTGAATTTGTCCTTCTAGATCAGTCATGACTTGTAAATGGTTTCTGATTGATGTCCAAAATATTAAATCAGGGAACAGGGAGCAGGGGGAACATAATAACTGATAACTGATTAGCTGATACGCAAAATCTATTAAGCTAACACCCACAGCCCTACAGGTTGTGTTTAAGTATGTTAGGGTCTTTTTCAAATTCTGACTATGAATTCAGCCGCAACTGCAACTACTCAGGGAGACAAATCTATCGGCGTGGAGGTTATATTTCAATTTCTATTGAAAGAACTACAGCAGTCAACCAAGGCTACTCACAAGAATTGCCGCGACGTGGCATTGCGAATTACGGGTGAAGTCCTGCGGATTTGCAATGAAAGTAAACGCATTCAAGCTTCTGGTGACATAGAAAGCTCTGCCATGACCCTAGCTCGACATCGGCTACAACAATGCCTTCGGTATTATCAGCTGGGGTCGAATCGTAGCAGGGTGGAACTACACAGTACATTAAGTGCCATAATTTATCGTTACATTAATCCTCCTCAGAAGCAATTGAGCTATCAAGGGCGGCTGACTATCATAGAAGATTTTCTTCAGAATTTTTATCTGGAGGCACTAAATGCTTTTCGTAGGGAGAACCAACAAGAACCTACCTATCGCCCCCAAACCCTACTAGAATTAGCCGAGTACATGGCATTTACAGAACGCTATGGCAAACGTCGTATTCCCTTACCCGGCCGTCAGCAACAGCTAATTATTCTGCGAGCGCAAACTTTTTCGCAACAACAGCCCCCAGAAACTAGTGTAGATATAGAGCAAGCGGCCGAAGGCAGTGGTAATGAAACTGACAGTTTTTGGGAAGAACCAGCTGTGCAACAATTGCGTTCTGCTATGGCTATGCAAGCAGAAGCCGAACCAGAAGAAGATACTTTGCGTTCTGTTGTAGTTACCGAATTAATGAATTATCTCGAACAAAGACAACAATCGGACTGTGCTGATTATTTCTCTCTCCGTCTCCAGGATTTATCAGCACAAGAGATTGAGTCAGTTTTGGGTTTAACTCCGCGTCAACGAGATTACTTACAACAGCGTTTTAAGTATCATTTAATTCGGTTTGCACTTTTGCATCGTTGGGAATTAGTTCATGAATGGTTGGAAGTTTCTTTACCCACTAATTTAGGATTAACTCCCCACCAATGGCAAGTCTACACAGGAAAGTTGGACGATAAACAGCGGTCTTTGTTAGATTTGAAGCAACAAGGACAGTCTGACGAAGCTATTGCCAAAACTTTAGGCTTGTCAATGGCACAACTGCAAAAACGGTGGTTTAAGATTTTGGAACAAGCTTGGGAAATTCGTAACTCATTTGTGTCCGGATCTGGTGCATCTACCCATGAATAGTGACTCACAACCCTTACAATACCAGTAACTCGTAGGACCTTGACAAATAATGTCAAACCGGCGAGCATCCCTCGGTAGAGTATGAGAAAATTGATGGGGTAGAAGACCCTCTCAAGGAAGCCGCTACATTATTAAGTGGTAAGGCAGAGTTGGGAGGACAACCCCTAACCTTTCAACTAGGAGAAATTCCTACTGTGCAAGAACGTTTTCAAGCCGTCCTCAAGCGTCGGTTACAAGTCGAAATCCAAAACCACCCACCTTTATTCCCTTGGGAAAGCCAGTTAATAGATTATCCAGAATTTGTGGAAGAGCCGTCGATTGCCTTAGTTCCTGCCTGGGGGTGGTTGGCACAGCAATCAAAGCTCAATCTGCCAGTTTCTTTACCAGATAAAATTTTTCAACAATTAATGGAAAAGTGTCAGTTATTACTGACATCTTCTCTGCCTTTAGGACCTAAGCTGGTTCAGGCAGTAGAAAGCCTTTTTCCCGAAGATTACCAGTTAATTAATGATTTAGCTGGATTGGTACTCAGAACTTCCTATCGCTCTGTCGATGCGCTGGAGACTATACCCAATATTCAGAGTGATTATTCAGATTTACAACCACGTCAACAAATGGCGTTGTCGTTAATAGCAGCTAAACAACTGCTGGAAAATCTGACGTTGCCAATTTCTTTTACTAATCCGGTGATTGAGAAACAATGGCAAACTAACACTGGAACTCTGAGTATTCGAGTAGAATTACAAGCTTTGGGTCAGAAAACGAAGTTATGTGTTCATGGTGAGTTACCCACTTCAGGCGTTTTGAAACTGCACGTAAATAGTACCCAAGTGATTGGCAGCACTAGTGCTGGAGGTAATGCTCCTGGCACAGGGGAGGTAGTAGCAGAATCTGCGAATTTAGCCAATCCTAGTGTGGAATTATTCTGTGAACGCGCCAATAAAACCTATACTCTGGAAGTTGAATGTCCAGAAATAGAAGAACAACCTCTGTTCTTGGCGATTAATCTCATGATGTAATCCTAGTTACTGCTGCCAGCACTCTCAGTTGATAAACGCCAATAAAACAAGATGATAATCCTGGTTTTCAAGTTTACTCCTCTTTCCAAGAAAGACTAATTAGGTCATCTATAGTAGGTAGCTATGAGGAGGACACTTCCTAAAACAGCGTAGATTCCCTTAGATACCTAGAGGGAGTCTAAGGCTAGGATAGAGTAAGGCTAAGGTTGAAGACAAGGTTATTAGCTTTGATTCCTAGCATTGTGTCCTTAGCGTCTATATCATAGTTCTACTTACTTAAAAATGTTAAATTTTTCCAGGATAAATCGGTTTTGGCGTGTACCCGCAGGTGATTACTGGCGACAAAATAAACAAAGGTCGTCTTCAGCAGAAGTGGAAGATTCTATTTCCTTGCGGGTGCTGGTGCTAGGGCTGGTGGTGTATAGGAACTGTGGCGACGGATATTGCATCTGAGACTAATTTTAGTCTTTGGGCTGTTCCTTTGAGTATAGTTGGTGCAATTTGGAGTTACTACCGTCGCCGCAATGCTAATATTCCGGTTAAGTTCTGCATTGCTATTGGAATGTTGGTTGCCTGGGGGGCTTTTTTTGGTAGGTTTTTGGGCGACTGGAATGATACAAGGATCAATTTGGCTCAATTGCTTATTGAGCTTCAGGTGCTGGACGGCTATGATACTCCCCGACGCAAGGATTTGGGTTATTTCGATTGTGATTGGGTTAATCTTGTTGGGTGTGGCTGCAACTGTGAGTTAAACTATGGGTTTTGCTCCTGTGTTGCTGTTATTTTTGGGTGTGGTTCTACCAACTTTGGTTTTAGATTATCGGTCACGGTTGGGTTTGAGGCCATTAACAAGAGAAGGGTTGGGCAAAAAGAATTTTACGAGTGCCAATTTTAAAATTTGAATTGTCAATTTTTTACTAATTTTGGGGCTAGGGCTAGGAATTTTCGCTGTTTTTCCTCGTTTTCCTGGTTATCAATTACGTTCTTTTCCTGTGAGTGCGCCGATTGATGTCAAGGGTGATTTTACAGGTCGTAATATTAATAATCCTGGTTATGTCCGTCAAGGTAATGGTGAAGATGATGGGAATGGTACTGGACAGGGAAGAAGTGGTGAACCAGGAAAAGTAGATAATAATTTTTATTACGGTTTTAATAGTGAGATGAACCAAAATCTGCGGGGGGAAATGAAACCCAAGGTGGTGATGCGGATTAGATCCCAAGCAGAAGGTTTTTGGCGTGTTTTGGCTTTTGACCGTTATACAGGTAAGGGATGGAAAATTTCTCGAAATGATGATGTTATTACTTTGAGGCGTTCTTCTTGGTCTTACAGAATTTCTCTTGATCTGCCACTAATTACAAATCCTAGGAAGGAAGTATTACAAACTTATAATTTGGTATCAGATTTGCCTAATTTGATTCCTCCTTTGTCTTATCCGAAGGAAATCTATTTTCCGGGTCCAGTGATTGCGGTTGATCAGGAAGGGGGTTTACGATCACCTCTGCAATTATCGGAAGGGATAACTTATACGGTAGTTTCGGAAGTTCCAACCCGCGAGCGCACTTTGTTGGGTAAGGCGGGAAATAAATACCCACCAGATATTAAAAATTATTATTTGCAAATTCCACTAGAAATTGCTGATAAAGTCCGGCAAAAAACCGAGGAAATTCTGGCAGGATATCATCATGAACGCGTTTCTCGCACTCAATAGACTAAAACCCTGGATTCAGCTTACAAAAAAGCCCTTTACTTAGCTCAGTATCTCAAGCAAAAATATTCTATCCCTGAAAATCCTTTGGGATTACCTTATTTGGATGCAAAAGAAGATTTGGTAGAAGCGTTCTTGTTTAAACATCAAGGTGGCTATCCAGACCATTTTCCTACTGTGCTAACTGTGATGCTGGGTTCTATTGGTATTCCGGCACGGTTGGTAGCTGGGTTTGCACCGGGAGAGTTTAATCCGTTTACAGGAATGTATATTGTCCGTAACACTGACCCTTACTCCATGACGGAGGTGTATTTCCCTAAATATGGCTGGTTCGCCTTTGCTCCTATTCCTGGTCGTCCCTTAATTCCTGCTTCTATTGAAGAAGACCGGACTTTTAGTGTATTGCGGCAGTTTTGGAACTGGGTGGCTGGTTGGCTACTTTCCCCGGTGACAGGTTTGCTTAATGGTGTATTTGGGACATTATTTAGCTGGTTGTTTAGAGCCAGCGCTTGGTTTATAGCTTTATTCTCTCAAGGTTGGTTAAGTGTTTTGACTGCTATTATAATAGTAAGAAAAATTACAGCTTTTTTAGGTTTGTTGGGTTGGGTAGAGTGGCGAAAATGCCTCTAAAGTCGGTGTTTGAAGAAATTACCACCCATGGAAAGCTTGTATCAACAAATGCTGCAATGGACAGCCACAAAAGGTTTAGGTAAACATCCCTCTCAAACACCTCTGGAATACGCCCAAGTGTCATACAACTAACATCCCAGAGAAACGGCTCAAATCATTGACCAAATTTGTCAAGCTTATGTGAGTTGGCGTTATGGTGAACTTACTCCTAATTGGCAAGAGTTACAACAAAGTTGGAAAGAGTTGCAAAAGATGAAGACTATAGGAGGTAACAGGTGACAGGTGACAGGTGACAGGGACATAGCAGGGTGAGAAAATTCCTACTCAGAACTCAGAACTCAGCGCTCATTACTCAGCACTCTGCTATAACTAAGTGCCCACCATGCCAACTGGGTAAACTGGGCGCACTCAAACGAAGTACAACTAAAAGCCAAATAGGCTATGACTAATGCTTCTATTCCCCGGTATGGTGATTTAATTACCTGCCAAAACACCATCCTAATAGCCCTAAATAGGCAGCTAAACCGAGTAAACCTACAGATAAGGATGTATCAAAATTAAATTTCGTGCTTTTGTTGTGGGTAGTAGCAACGTTTGCATCTGCCCTTTTTTGTCCAAATAGTCAGAGTTCAAATGACCTAAGCGAGTTAGCTTACCTGATGTCACACGACAGTAAATATGGGCATAAGCAACACCGTAACCATTGCTCCCCCATCCAAAAAAAGGACGTTCAAGAACTCCATAATTTGCTATCTGCCACAAATGAACTCGAGCTAATATCAGTCAAGGATTTGATAAAGACCCATGCACCGAGTAACAACAGTCCTAATGTTGATGTAGATTCGGGTACAGAGGTAGGTGATTCAGAATCTTCATCAATCTCGATGTCATCATTTCTTGTTTCTTCTTCAGCAGCCAAGAAGAGTTTCTAAATTTTAAGAAATGACTCGTCTTGTACTTCATACCATTCTGGCTCATTGATATGAAATTCTGGTATTTCTTCTTCAATCCAGTTCATTTCATCAATATTGGAATAAAAGTTTTCCTGATTTATGTTCTCATGCTCAAATATCTCATCTGTTTGTTTTTTATCGCACCCACCAGTACAGACAGGTGGTGGTAGATCACAATTTTTACTCAGACTCTTAGCTGGACAACCTTCATCCCACATTCCGCACTTAAGTAAGTAGCATAAATAAACTACATTTACAGGGAAT
>ERZ1034411.101-NODE-101-length-27720-cov-24.396494_pt1 | contig 27720 bp, 26 predicted proteins | sample MGYA00520583_ERZ1034411 | MGnify/ENA primary metagenome ERZ1034411 (study PRJEB33736, sample SAMEA104288481) | Azolla microphylla | place: Ecuador | collected 1982 | study: EMG produced TPA metagenomics assembly of the PRJEB19522 data set (Is there foul play in...
TATTTCTCCTGTATTCACTTTCTCTCTACTATCTATTCAGAATATCTTATTGATTTTTTCTACAATTCCTATCTCATCTATTATTGCCAAGTGATCCAAGTTCTTACTCTCAAACTCTTATTTTTAGTAATTCATATTTTTGGGTATTTTTCTTGAATTCAGGCTCATTTACATTCATCTTCTCATCTTTTATCCTGAATTTATTATCAATACTTACGAGTTCCAAGTTGTTGGCAATTTTTATTGTATTGTCTATTTTTTTACTATTTCAATTATGTGCTTACTACGTAGCTTTCTATAATTATACAGGTACGTGTACTACGAAATGAAGTGCCGAATGTAGGTTTATTACTTGTTAAATGGGAAAGTCTAGAAGCGCATACTGTGGGTTTTAGAAGTTCAACATATCAAGAGTGGGAAAAATTGCTGCACCATTATTATAAGCTATAATGAGCCATTTCCTACTGTTGAACATTTTGAAGAAGTCGAATTGTAGAAAATTAGATCAATCCATTTTTTGCAACTGCGCGACTCTAGGGTCAATAATTTTCTGTCCCAAATTCACAAATTTAATTGCTACAGAAAGTTTATTTCCTTCTCCGAAAACGTGGGTTATTTCCCCAACACCAAACGATTTATGTAAGACTTGATCTCCTACTTGCCACTTCTGATTTGTTTCTGGTTTCTCACTTTTTGTAGACGCTGTTTTAGTAAAGGTGCGAGTAACTTTGTTTTCAGTGGTTAATAACTCTTCTGGTAATTCGTCAAGGAATTGCGAGCGCATGGCTGGTTCTCTTAAACCATACAGTCTTCGCTCTCTTGCATGACACAAGTATAACCTCTCTTGGGCGCGCGTTATTCCCACATAACACAAGCGACGTTCTTCTTCTAAAGATGCAGGATCTTGTAAGGAACGATATCCAGGAAATAGTCCCTGTTCTAATCCTACTAAGAAGACTACTGTAAATTCTAAACCTTTAGAAGCGTGTAATGTCATTAAGGAAACAGTTGTTTTTCCTTCTTTTAAGTTATCTAAATCTGAACTCAATGCTGCACTTTGCAAAAATCCTTGTAAGGAAATATCATCACCTTCATTTTCTTCCTGAAATTGCGATATTGCATTATAAAGTTCATTAACGTTTTGGATTCTATTATCAGCTTCATCTGTACCTTGATTTTCCAAGTCTTGGACATAACCAGAATCTTCTAAAATTCCTTGCAAAATCTCAGAACCAGGAATTTTTGAGATTTGTTCTTGCCATTTTTGAATAATTTTAGCAAAACCATTGACAGATTTTGCAGAACGTCCCGCTAAGGTATTAACTGATGTCTCATCAGTTAATATTTCCCACAATGTTGTCCCTAGTTGTTGGGAAGCATTCACTAAAGCTTCAATGGTAGCTTTACCAATTCCCCGACGAGGTGTATTAATTACTCTCAATAAACTAACTGTATCAGCAGGATTGTTTATTGCTCTCAAATATGCGACAATATCTTTAATTTCTTTCCGATCGTAAAATTTCATTCCTCCCACAACTGTATAAGGAATTTGATATTTTACTAATAAATCTTCAAATGGTCGAGATTGAGCATTAGTCCGATAAAGGATGGCAAAATTACCCCAGTTTAATTCTGGGTTTTGATGTTCTAATGTCCGAGTTTGATTAATTACAAAAGCTGCTTCTTCTATTTCATCTTCAGCTTTATAGCAGTGAATTTCTTCACCTGCATCTCTGGTGGCTTTGAGAATTTTATCAATACGTTGGGTGTTATTTTCAATTAATTCATTTGCAGCTTGGAGAATGTTTTCACAAGAACGATAGTTTTCTTCTAATTTCACCATTGTTCTGGTGTCATCATCTTCTAACCCATCGCCAAAATTTTGCTGAAATTCTAGTAAAATTGTGAAGTCTGCCATTCTAAAGCTGTAAACTGATTGGTCAGCATCACCTACTACAAACACAGAGCGATTTTCCCAGTTCCATTCACTCTTTCTATTTTCGTCGTTTGTTACTAAAAGCTGAATTAAATCATATTGTGTACGGTTTGTGTCTTGATATTCATCTACTAAGATATGGCAAAATCTGCCATGCCAATAACCTAAAACTTGTTCATTTTGTCGAAATAATCGTGTAGGAATTAATATTAAATCATCAAAATCTAAAGCGTTATTTTCTGCAAGTTTATCTTGATAACGACTGTAAACGTCAGCAATTACCCTTCCCCGGTAATTGGGTTGTTCCTGTTCAAACTCCTCCGGTGAAAATCCCTGATTCTTGGCGTTGCTGATAGCGTAACGAACGGATTTAGGTTCAAATTTCTTACTATCTAAATTTAAGTCTTTTGTAACTATTTCTTTAATTAAGCTCTGTACATCAGATTCATCAAAGATGGAAAAGTTTTTATTCCACCGTCGTCCTTTTTCATCTTGATATTTTTCGATATCATAGCGCAGAATCCGAGAAAATAAACTGTGAAAAGTGCCACACCACATATCTTTAATGGTGGTACGGTAAACCTTGGATTTGAGTTGTGTTTGCTCGTATTCTGGTAACAGATCTAACTTTAGCCCGTATTCTTTAAGTGCTAATTGTTCAGAAAATAACCTTTGAATCCTATCCTTCATTTCCCGTGCGGCTTTGTTGGTGAAAGTCACTGCGATGATATTTTCAGGATTTACACGGTGTTTAAGAATCAAATTAGCAATTCGATAAGTCAGCGCACGGGTTTTACCAGAACCAGCACCAGCTACAACTAGCAATGGTCCGCAGTAATGTTCGACGGCTTGACGTTGACTGGGATTGAGATGGCTAAGGAAGTCAATGTTTGTGGTCATGGATATGCGTGAGCGATGCGGTGACATCTATAAATTGTAGCTATTGGTCAGGTTACAATATCCTAGTGAAACTTGGGCAAAGAAATATCAGATGCAAACAGGCCTTAAACTTTTTCACCTGTTACCTGTTATACTCATTGCCGCACTGTCAAAGGTAAACTTACCTTAAAATTAGAACCAACCCCAAGCTTACTGTTAACAAGAATTTCACCCCCCATCATCTGGCAAAAATGACGGCTAATAGCTAATCCCAAGCCGGTACCACCATATTTTTTGGTAGTGGAAATATCCCCTTGTATAAAGGGTTGAAACAATTTCTGCTCTTGACTGGGTGACATTCCGATTCCGTTATCAGTTACGGTGAAAATGATTGATCCGAAGGGTGCTTCTTTAAGGATGATTGTTTTATCAATCTTAACAGTTAGTGTTACTTTGCCGTTGGTAGTAAACTTGGCTGCATTGCTTAGTAAATTTAATAATACCTGTCGCATCCTCGTTTGGTCAGCATACATCGTCCCCAAATACTCATCAGATTCTAATACTAAGGTGTTGCCATTTTTTTCTATTGCTGGTTTCACTGTCAGAACAACATTATTAATCAGAGTTTTGATGTCAAATGTCTCTGGGTAGAGAGTCATTTTCCCCGCTTCGATTTTTGATACATCTAGGATGTCGTTAATTAGTTCTAGTAAATGTCTACCAGCAGAATTGATAGTTTCTAAGTCGGTGATAAAATCTGGCGATGCACCAATATCAACAGCATCATCTTTTAGCAGTTGACTTAAACCAATTACTGCATTTAAAGGTGTACGTAACTCATGACTAACATTGGCCAAAAATTGGCTTTTGGCTTTACTAGCAGCTTCGGCTAATTCTTTGGCTTGTTGGAGTTGTTTAGTACGCTCAGATACTCGCTCAATTAAGCGATTTAGCGATTTAGCTAGCAACCCAATTTCATCGTCAGTAGTAATGGGAGCGCGTAAATCAAAATTGGATTTTCTAGCCACCTGTTCAGCTACTTGTGTTAATGTAATTACAGGTTCTGCGATCGCTCGACTGGTACGCCATGCCACAACAGCAGCAACAGCAACCGAAACCAGCATACTAACTATGACAATAGCTCTCTCAACAAATCTAGCTTGCTCTACATCGGTCCGTCTCTTTAGCTCTTGTGTTTGAGCAGTCTCTAAAATTCTAGTTAATTGATCCGATAAAAGATTGAGCTGCTCAACTATCTGACTATTCATAACTCCCAGTAACTGCTCTCGCGCTATCTCTACTTGTTCCGGTTGTATTCTTGGCGTGTCAATTCTCGTCAAAATAGGTTCTATCTGGTTAATAAATTCTTCTAAATACTTAGAATAATTGAGAAATAAAATTTCTAAAGTCGATTTGTTTGCTGCTAATATCTGAGGATCGCTGTTGATATATGTATCAATGCTTTCTTCTAATTTTTGTGCTTGAGCAACAGACTTGAGAAACTTATCTTTCTTAATTTTTAATTTTTCTGGGTCGTTCAATACAGCTATCAAGCTTGAGCTATGGAGTTGAGCCTCAATTACTGCATCTTTATAATTATTGAGTAATCGTTCTTGCTCATTAGCTTGATTGAACTGCCTGACTTCTCTACCTCGGTAATAGTTAGCCAGTACCAATCCTGTCAATGAGCCAAAAAAGCCAATAGCAATAGCCACAAAGTAACCATAGCCAATTTTTTGATGGATACGCCAGGAACTGGCTTTGAGTTTCCGACGAGAGGGAAATTCTATAGTTGGGAGTTCTTCTATTTTCCGCTCTTGAGTTGACACTTTTTTGAGTTCCGAACTTTTGTCAACAAAGGTTGGCTTTTGATTTGGCATCCATAAAATATCCTAAACTTTAAACCCAGTCTTCCGGTAATTATAATTGACTTTAAGTTATTCAATAATAGGAGTAAATCTTTTTCCGATCAAAGGTAAGATATACTTATAAAAATATGAATCCCTAAAAATCTAACTCATATCATACAAAGCTCTTAATGTCTAGTCTATATGAACAGACAAGAAAATTGTTACATATTAATATCAATCTGAATAAGTTGATTGACGAAAGAGGCTGAAGATAGCTTTAATATCAGATAAAATCAGCGTTTAGACTTGAATGCATCAGAGGTAGACTGATTTTTGCATGATTTGTGCTTCGATGAGTACGATTATGAGCAAATAACATGGCATGGGATAATCACAGCCTGAGAATTCCAGTTGGTTAATTGACAAAACAGAACTCAGAAAGCTGACTTTAATACATCCTGTCGCCGTTTGACTTCTATCCTCTTGCTGACTTTCTACCCTGTAGTTGATGCAGTGGAGGTAATGGGGCAATTATGGTTATAGGACAATAAAACTCCTTTTTAACCTAAACTCAATTGTGCTGATGCAGCAGTCAATTGCTTACTCAACAGCCTTGTAGTTGGAACTGTGCAAATCAAGAAAACTCAACTCTCAAAATTATGGAAGTGAAAATGCAAGAACCAGAATACACAGAAACCACGTCAAAAGAGACAACAATCCCAGATATTAACACCCAAGCAGGAAGCATCACCAAACTCCAGCCTCCTGTACAGTCTCAGGAAGAATGGCTCAAATATGGGCAACAAATTTCAGGCTTTTTAGGCACATTACCTGACTATCTAGGCAACTTCCTTAATCAATATAAGCAGCCTATCGTTAGTGTGGGATTAGTAATCACGGCAATTGTTACAGTTAAGGTACTATTAGCTGTACTAGATTCTCTCAATGATATTCCTTTGGTAGCACCTACTTTTGAGTTAATTGGTATTGGTTATTCTGCCTGGTTTGTTTATCGCTATTTACTCAAAGCTTCAACTAGGCAAGAGTTAACCAGTGAAATCACAACCCTCAAATCACAAGTTGTTGGTAAAGACTCTTAATTATTAAGGAGTTCAGGATTCAGTGAACAGTGAACAGTGATAACTGATAACTGAATCCTGCCTTTTCAAAGTACTCTTAAGATGCTGGGAATGCTATCTATTGCTTCTAGGGTTTGAATTTCGGCTAAAGCTTGTCTAAAATCTCCTTCCCGAACATCATGGGTGACAACAACAATCTCGGCTAGTTCTGCCTGAAAACCAGTTTGCACTAGGGACTCCAGGCTCACGCCATATTTGCCAAAGCAAGTACCTAATTTACCAATTACACTTGGTTGGTCTTTTGTCAAAAACCGCGCATAAAATCGGGTTACAAGTTCAGAAATTGGTGCAATTTGTAGGTAATTTTGATGTCTACAGGCTAAGAGAGGATTAGATTTGGGGGTATTAATTTTCAGAGTTGCTAACAGATTCAAGATATCCGAGCAAACGGCACTAGCAGTAGCACCAGCACCAGCACCAGGCCCAAAAAACATCACTTGGCCAATGGGTTCTCCTTCGACAAGAATGGCATTATAAACACCGTTAATACTGGCTAAAGGATGTGTTTGAGGTACTAGGGTGGGATGAACTCTAACTGATAGTTGAGAGTTATCGCTAGTTTGGCCTTTGGCAATTGCTAATAATTTAATCACAAATCCCAACTTGGTGGCGTAGCTAATATCTGTCTTACTGACTTGACGAATTCCCTCACAATACACATCTTGTAAGTTGATGCGGCCATCAAAGCCTAATGAGGCCAAGATAGCTATTTTATCGGCTGCATCTAAGCCATCAACATCAGCGGTGGGGTCAGATTCGGCATAACCTAACCGTTGAGCATCAGCTAGGACATCATCGAAGTCACTGCCTTCTGTTTGCATCCGTGTCAGGATATAGTTAGTTGTACCGTTAACAATGCCTGTGACAGCATGAATGCGGTTGACACTCAAAGACTGTTTCAGGGGTTGAATTACGGGAATGCCACCTCCTACGGATGCTTCTATCATCACATATACCCCGGCTTGATTGGCGGCGGTAAATATTTCTGCACCAAATCGAGAGATAGCGGCTTTATTAGCAGTAACTACGTGCTTACCATTTTTAATAGCGGTGAGGATGAGCGATCTCGCTGGTTCCAATCCACCCATAATTTCAACAATTATATCTATTTCTGGGTCATTGACAATCGCTTCTAAATCTGTAGTTACTACCTCTGGTGGCAATTCTACCAAACGGGGTTTGGTGAGTGATCGCATTCCCACCCGATATATTTCTATTTCTTTTAATAGAGGGTGACGACCTTCGCTGTCTTGCAACAGTTGTACAGTCCCCGTTCCCACAGTACCTAATCCCAATATTCCTAGTTTTATACCCACAGATTTCGCACCCAAAAAACTCTATATACAAAACAATTGTAGGCAGGGCATCGCCCCACCTACTGATTATCCATAAAAAGACAAAAGGGAAAAGGGAACAGATCACAATAAAGACAAAAGGGAAAAGGGAACAGATCACAATAAATACTGTTGCCCGTTGCCCATTGCCTATTAGTATGTTTCTACGTGCCAGCGATGTGCCTTCTTGAGATCCTTTTGGTAATCACTCCAAGTCACACCTTCCTTAGCAGCAGCAGCACTCAAAGCTGCATCAATCCCACCTTCCATACCGCGTAAACCGCATATGTAAGTGTGGGTTTTTTCATTTTTAATCAACTGCCACAGTTCATCAGCGTGTTCTGCTACACGGTCTTGGATGTACATTCTGCCACCTTCGGCATTTTTCTGTTCCCTACTGATAGCATAGGTGAGGCGGAAGTTATCTGGATACTTTTGTTGCATTTCTTCCAGTTCTTCCTTGTATAGAATGTTGGGAGTCGTTGGTACACCAAACAACAACCAAGCAAATCCTTTAAATTGGTACTCTGGGTTAGCTGCTCTTTCAGCATCTTTAAACATCCGCCACAAGTAAGCCCGCATGGGAGCAATACCTGTTCCTGTTGCCAACATAATCACATTGGTATCAGTGTCATCAGGTAACAACATTTCCTTACCAACAGGCCCTGTAATTTTTACATCTGCCCCTGGTGCCAACTGAGTCAGATAAGTAGAACAAACACCATAAACTGTTTCACCGCTTTCTGGATGCTTGTACTCTAATTGGCGGACACACAATGATATTGTCTTATCATCCACATCATCGCCATGACGAGTTGAAGCAATCGAGTAAAGTCTTAGTTTTTCTGGTTTACCATTTTTGTCAACACCTGGTGGAATAATACCGATACTTTGACCTTCGATATATTTTAAATTACTACCAGCAAGGTCAAACTTCAGGTGCTGAACAATACCAATGCCACCTTCTTTAACTAACGGTTCATTCGAGATACACTTACCGATAAACGGAGCGTTAGGACGGTAAGTATTTACAGGAACATCAGCGTGTTTGGCTTTCCCTTGAGTCATGGTATTGCCTTTTTTCTCCTTAGCAGGTGATTTAGCAAATCCTTTAGATTCGCTATTTGTATTCACAGGTGTGGCTTTACCATTATCCTCAGTGTTAGCATTCACTGGAGTAACTAACTCGCTTACTTCGCTGTTTGTACTTGCCACAACAGCTTGACCATTAACTGGCCCTAAAACTGTGCTTGGCTGAATACTAACAATTTTGCCGCCTAGACGAGCGATCCGTCGCATTTCTTGATTCATGCGGTTGTAAGGCACTCTGATGAACACACTGCCACTTTTACGAATAGGGTAGTTAGTTTGGTCAGTTGCTTCGTTCTGACGCAGACCCACCACTTCGTAAACGAAGATGCGGCTACCTGATCCTATATTGGCAGCACCCTCAACAGCACCTTGATTGTACATTCGTTCTACCACTCCGATATTTACTTAACCGTTTATCAAAAAATAATTCCCATCCTATGCCAGCTTTAGTTTACCGGATTTTAGTTGCATAAAACTGGCTATCTGGGAAAACAGCATCATTAACAGTTATCAGTTATCAGTTTTACCACCCTCATTTAATTCCCTACCAATTGCAGCAAGGTTTTATGATGGGTTTCAATAATTTACCTAATGCTTGATAACAGTTAACTGTGGACTGATTGATAATGATGCCCTGCTCAGTACACTCGGCCAAGGCATATCGGCATGGTAAAAAACACACCTGTTCACTATTCAAGGTAGAGGATAAGTCTTCAATAGAATGTTAATGGTGAATCAATTTAAGGTTTTTTTCGGGAACTGCATCATGGGGAGGAGTATTGCTTACGCAAGGCTTCGCTATCAGGAGACAGGAGTTCAGGAGGTAATACATAATTTTTCCCATCACCTCATCGCCCTCATCTCCCTAATAACCCAACACCCTATTTCTTCATAAGGAGTGCAGGGAAAAAAAATTAAGTTTTTCTTCAGTTTCTGCTACGCTTTTGATTGGTACACTAAAAGATTGTTTTTAACAGCAAAACTTGTTACAAAATACATCTTTCTGTTAAAATCTAGTATAACACTAGGATTAAATACTTACCAGCCAAGAATTCAGGATAGTTCAGTAGGTAACTAATTAACAAGCATGACTATGTTGCTCACTGCCCTGATATTCTATTTTTATGCTGGATAGCAAGAATGCAGGATTTTACCATTGGGGTAAGCTCTTGGTTTCACAAATCTGTTGTGAGAAGAATTATTCATTGACACATCTTTTTTAGTATTTAGAGGAGATTTATGACTAAGCCGGAACGCGTGGTACTGATTGGAGTAGCCGGAGACTCAGGGTGCGGTAAATCTACATTTTTGCGTCGATTGATCGATTTATTTGGTGAAGACCTGATGACAGTTATCTGCTTGGATGACTATCATTCCCTAGATCGTAAACAACGTAAAGAAACTGGTATAACTGCACTAGACCCCAGAGCTAACAATTTTGACCTGATGTATGAGCAAATTAAGGCTCTCAAAGAAGGCCAAGCGGTTGATAAGCCGATTTACAACCACGAAACCGGCTTGATCGATCCGGCAGAACGGATTGAACCAAACCATATTATAGTAGTTGAAGGTCTACATCCTTTATATGATGAACGGGTGAGAGCCTTGCTTGATTTCAGTGTTTACTTTGACATCAGTGATGAAGTCAAAATTGCCTGGAAGATTCAACGGGATATGGCTGAACGAGGCCACCGCTACGAAGATGTGTTAGCGCAAATTAACTCTCGTAAACCTGACTTTGACAAGTTTATCGAACCACAAAGAGAATTTGCTGATGTGGTTTTGCAAGTATTACCCACAAACTTAATCAAGAATGATACAGAGCGCAAAGTTTTGCGGGTACGGATGTTGCAACGAGAAGGTAAAGAAGGATTTAATCCAGCTTACTTGTTTGATGAAGGTTCCACTATTCAGTGGACTCCTTGCGGACGCAAACTGACTTGTTCTTACCCTGGTATGCAAATGTACTATGGTTCTGATGTTTACTACGGTCGCTACGTTTCTGTATTAGAAGTAGATGGTCAGTTTGACAACTTAGAAGAAATCATTTACATCGAAAACCATCTCAGCAATACTTCTACTAAATACATAGGTGAGATGACTCACTTATTGCTACAACACCGTGAATATCCAGGTTCCAACAATGGTACTGGTTTGTTCCAAGTACTGACAGGGCTGAAAATGCGTTCTGTTTATGAGCGATTGACAGCTAAGGAAGCAAAGTTAGCGGTTCAAGTCTGAAGCCAGCAATGTTAATAAACAAAAGGGGTTGCATCTGTGGGTGTACCCCTTTTTTTATGGATTAATGTGTTGTCTTAATAGTCCAAAATATAGACAGTGAGTCTGTAAATATTGTTATGATTTCAGAAATTAATAGCTGAACTAAATGCCTGAATTTAGCCAGTGAACAAAATTGATCTAGGAGGAATTCCTTTGTCTCGACGCTATTTATTTACTTCCGAGTCCGTAACTGAAGGTCATCCAGATAAAATCTGTGATCAAATTTCAGATACTATTCTGGATGCTCTACTTACTCAAGACCCCACTAGTCGGGTTGCGGCTGAGGTTGTTGTTAATACTGGTCTGGTGCTAATTACTGGCGAAATTACTACCAAAGCCAATGTGAATTTTGTCAATTTGGCGCGGAATAAAATTGCAGAAATTGGCTATACTGATGCAGTCAACGGCTTTTGTGCTAGCAGTACTAGTGTGCTAGTAGCTTTAGATGAACAATCACCTGATATTGCTCAAGGTGTAAATACTGCTCAGGAAAGCCGTGCTCAGGATAGTGAAGAACTATTCGATAAAATTGGTGCTGGTGATCAAGGTATCATGTTCGGTTTTGCTTGCAACGAAACACCAGAATTGATGCCTTTACCTATTAGTCTAGCTCACCGCATTGCGCTTAGGCTGGCAGCAGTGAGGAAAATGGGTGATTTAGTTTATCTGCGTCCTGATGGTAAAACCCAAATTACTGTGGTTTATGAGGATGGCAGACCCGTAAGTATTGATACGATTTTGATTTCTACTCAGCATACACCTAATATTGGGGATATTACGGATGAAGCTGCGGTACAAGCCAAAATTAAGGAAGAGCTGTGGTCAATGGTAGTAATACCTGTGTTTGGCGATATTGAAGTTAAGCCAACTGAAGAGACACGCTTTTTAGTCAATCCTACAGGTAAATTTGTGATTGGTGGACCTCAAGGTGATTCTGGTCTAACTGGAAGGAAAATCATTGTTGATACTTACGGTGGTTATTCCCGACATGGTGGTGGTGCTTTCTCTGGTAAGGATCCCACGAAGGTAGATCGTTCTGCTGCTTATGCTGCTCGTTATGCAGCTAAAAATATTGTAGCGGCGGGGTTAGCAGAAAAATGTGAAGTGCAGTTAAGTTATGCCATTGGTGTAGCCAGACCTGTAAGTATTTTTGTGGATACCTTTGGAACTGGTAAAGTGGATGATGAAATTTTGCTGCAATTAGTCAAAGATAACTTTGAATTGCGTCCAGCAGGAATTATCCACACTTTCAATTTACGTAACTTACCCAGTGAAAGAGGCGGACGTTTCTATCAGGACGTTGCAGCTTACGGTCACTTGGGAAGAACTGATTTAGATTTACCTTGGGAACGCCTTGACAAGGTCGATGTGTTAAAAGTAGCGGCTAATAAATCTCTTTCAGAAGCCATCGCACCAGTATTAACATAAAATCTGGTGGTCTTAAATCATAAGATATTCCATGAGCATACCTCTGCTTAATTTTAATGAAAGCAGAGGTTTTCTATTTGTTCTATGAGTAAATTGCGCCTAAAACAACCTTAATCTAGAGTTTATTTCCAATCAGGAATTTGCGCGTCTTCTCCACCAATGCCGATACCAGTATTATATATTTCTGCACCAGTAATAGTTAGGTCATTCATCGATGCTTGATATACGTTGGAATCGTTAATAGTAGCACTGGTTAGGTTTGCACCATTGAGATTAGCTTGTTTGAGGTTGACGTTGGTGACAAAAGCTGATGTTAAATTTGCACCTGTCAAATTTGCGCCTGTGAGGTCAGCACCTTCGAGGTTGGCTTCTGTTAAGTTAGCACCGCGGAGATTTGCGCCTCGTAAATCTGCACCAATTAGATGAGCGCCGCTGAGGTTGACTCCTGATAGTTCACAACGCTGACATTCCCCACTGGACAAAAGTTTTTGTAAGTCTTGTCTATTCCCAGCTTGAACTGAGTTAGCAAACAATAGGGGAGCGACTAAGGCTATAGCGGTTAATAGCTGGCGTTTCATAATGATTCCCCCTTCCTTATATAGAATAGCATCCGTTCTTTTCCTCACAAATTGATTATCTCACTAAATGCGGGAAGAAGGTTAATTTATTTCACAAGCTAGATGTGATGTTTTTCCAATTGGTTACTAATGCTCTAACTACTACTGGGTTTAGGTTTGAGGTATGTCTAAATGCTGATTTGAGATAAATTGCGGTTATTAAATTTAGTGTTAACTATTTTGAAGTGGCATTACAGAATAAGGTTTTGCTGTGGTAGAAAATGAATATTTTCTCCTAGTACGTAGATCGTTGTAAGCGAGAAATTCTCGTATATACTTTGTAACCAGTTCTGCCTGTTCCTGCTGAACCCAATGACCAGAATTAGGAATATATTTGATTTGTCAGTTCTTGACATATTCTTGAGTACCATAAAGTAAGTTCTTTTCCTAGTGCGGTGTCTTGTTCTCCCCAAATCATGAGGGTGGGAACTTCGAGTATACTCCAATTTTTTTTTGAGGAGGCGCTGTTGAAAAATATTACGATAGTAATTTAACATAGCGGTGATTGCTCCTCGTTTAGCAGCAGCGTCTTTGTAGGCTGCTAGGTCTGCTGTGGTGAAGGCGTTTTTATTGAAAGGTTTACCTTGAATGACTTTGGTAATAGCTTCATAGTCAGAAGCTTCCATGACTAGTTCGGGAAGCAGAGGAAGTTGAAACAAAAAGATATAGTAACTGCGTAAAAGCTGCTGAGGAGTGTTTAAGCCTTGGGAAAATTTGGCTGGATGGGGGAGGTTTAGTATAATTAGTTGTTCTAGCATGTCTGGGTGAGCGTAGGCAAAATTCCAAGCTATCGCAGCACCCTAATCATGACCAACTAAAACACAACTTTCATATCCTAAACCTTGAATTACTCCTTCAATATCTTTAACAAATTCATCCATGACATAAGCAGATTGTGTTTGGGGTTTATCACTATCGTTATAGCCACGTAAATCAAGAGCAACAACTTGATAATTTTGGGCAAATTCGGGGATTTGATGCCGCCATGAGTAGCAAAATTCAGGAAACCCATGCAATATTAACATTAAAATTCCTTCACCTTGGGTGACATAATGTAATTTGATGCTATTAGTAGTTATATAAGCGTGTGTCCAAGAATTTTCTATGATAGGCATCAATTCAGATTGAATTGGTGACTACTGTAACTGTTTATGAAATAGATTATACAACAACTTTTGCAGAACAACATCTATTAAAGGTTATACCAAGGGGAAAAACAATTGCTATTGGCAGATTCACATAACCTAGTATCGGCGTGAATTCAAAATGCTTCTTTCAGAAGATCTACCCTAACAAAATATCTCCTTCGGAGACCCTACCCTAACAAAATCCAAAATGTATATGGCGTGAGCTTTTCAGAGATTTGGAATGGTTGGTTTATTTCCGCCTTGGGGTACTAGTCCCCAGCAAGATATTCGCAATCCAAAATACAAAATCCAAAATCCAAAATCCAAAATCTAAAATGGTGTCAGGGTGTAAATGAATAAAGTAGAAATACGTGGTATCTGGTTAACCACAACTGATAGTCAGGTTCTCAGCTCAAGACAAAACATTGCTGAAGCAATGGAATTTTTAGCTGAAACGGGATTTAATCTCGTCTTTCCTGTTGTTTGGAATCAACGAGTTACCTTGTATCGGAGTTCCACAATGTGGAATATGTTTGGTATAGAAATTCGTTCAAGTTTTTTAGGGCGTGATCCTTTAGCCGAATTAGTAGAAGAAGCACGACGAGTAGGTTTAAAAGTCATAGCTTGCTTTGAATATGGTTTCGTCAGTTCCTATAATTTAAATGGCGGGATGTTATTACAACAAAGACCAGAATGGGGAGCATATAATTACCAGGGTAACTTCCTGAAAAAGAATGGTTTTGAATGGCTGAATGCTTTTGGTTTTCATGTGCAGGAATTTCTATTAAATTCATTTTTGGAAGTTGTTAAGAATTATGATGTTGATGGAATTCAGGGAGATGATCGTTTTCCGGCGTTACCATGGGAAGGTAGATATGATCAATGGACTGTAAACCGCTACCGTCAACAGTTTAAGAAATATCCACCAAAGAACCACAAGGATAAACATTGTTTAAAGTGGCGAGCAAATATTCTATCTAAGGTTTTAGCACTGCTTTACCAAGAAGTGAAAGTAGTTAATCCTGATTTATTGGTTTCAGTGGCACCTAATATTTAAGATTGGGGATTTCGAGAATATTCACAAGATTCACCAAGTTAGTGAAAGCGGGGAACTGTTGATATTGTCCATCCACAAATTTATCGACGTGATTTTTTCAGTTATAAATGCGTTCTTAATACGTTGGTAAATAACTAATTTCCAGATGCTATGTTACGAACACTAGCACCAGGAATTTTAATCAAATTAGGAAATTATAGAATTATTCCAGATTCTTTATTACAGATAATTGAATATGATCTTCAATTGGGAATTAATGGAGAAGTATGCTTCTTTTATGAAGGTTTGCGGGAGAATAATAATGACCCTATGCTCAGTCGGCATTATTTCCAAATTTGGTAAATTTACAAGAATTTACAAGATATTAATTTGAGTTATCGCAGCTCTACTTCCATGTTGCAGCGATTAGAGAAACAATTGAGAAAAATTGTTAAGGGAGAAAATCAGTGCTTAAGTTACAACCTGAACAGATTATCGAAACTCTCAAACAAGATTTACCGACTTTGTTTGAGCAGGATATTTTTTATGATATCTATTCACAGGATATCTTTTTTCGTGACCCGGTGAATAAGTTTAAGGGTAAGTTTAATTATCGGATTATTTTTTGGACTTTACGTTTTCATGGTCAGTTGTTCTTTAGGGAAATTGCTTTTGATTTACATGATGTGTGTGAGTCGGAGGAGAATACAATTTTAGCAACGTGGACTGTGCAGGGTGTGTTGCGAGTTCCCTCGAAGGCGCGGTTATTTTTTAATGGATATTCGACTTATAAGTTGAATAATGAGGGTTTGATTTATGAACATATTGATACTTGGGATAGGGAAGCGGGGGAGATTTTAAGGCAGTTTTTTAGGAAGGGGGTGTGATTTCGCATTTGTGTTGAAAGTGGGTGGTAATTGAACCACGAAGAAGCGTTCGTGTAGCGTCCCGTAGGGATAGAGCGCGAAGGAAGAAGGAAGGAAAAAATAAGGAAGAGTTTTTATTTCTGAATTTATTTGCTTTCCCAGTCTTCCAGTTTTAACTTAGGAATAGGTGAAAATTCTCTGGTATTGTTGTGTGTCACTAATATTAAATTGTTAGCTAAGGCAATAGCGGTAATTTGTAGATCATACGCGCCGATGGGTGTTCCTATAGCAGTCAGTTGAGCGCAAATTTTACCAAAACATAGAAGCAGCTTCATCATTAAAAGGTAAAGAATCATAATAGACTTCTTGCAGAATTAATTTTATGTTATAAGAGGGGTTGTCTTTGTTTTAGCCAAAAGTTAGAGTTACACGGTTATGTTTGAATTAGTGATCGCAAAGAACACCAAAAATACATAAAATCTACAACTCTCCATCATACCACATAACCAATTTTGCAAGAGGTCTAATGATCGAGAAATGATTGTTGTTTTTCCAATGTGCGTTTAGAATTATCACTTCGCATTGCACCATAAGAAAGTTCTGCTTTTACCACAGAACATACAGCTATATCTTTAGTTAGTACTGATAAAATCCGGTTTTGAACAGATACAGACCGACCATTCAAGTACATTACACAAACATTAGTATCAAGTAGGTAGAGCATTTGTTTAATCAAACATTCCCTCTATTTTTTCATCTAGGTTATCAAAAATACCTTCATTATCAATGATAATAGGATCATCAGCGCAAATTTAATCTAATGATGCGAGTGATGCTTTTTCAGCCTTGGGTTTTTATTGATAAACGATTATTACTTCTACATCAGCATCTCGTATGTGGGGTAAAGGTATGTGTAATATACCATCATGACCAATGTGAGATTCTAGTTTCATGCTTTGCATAATCAGTTTTTTTCCCTATATTCTGATAGATCTGATTTTATTGTAAACAATTTTAGGAATGCTTTTATATAATACCCAGATCCCCGACTTCTTTTTTGACTTTGTAAATAAATTATAAATTGATGTCAGAAGTCGGGGAGCTTATTCGACTCATAATCCTCACTATCCTCACTTAGACAACTGCCGAATATTGCTTCAACACCTGCCTTAAATATTCCCCAGTATAAGAACGTTGATTTTCCGCCACATCTTCTGGTGTACCTGCAATAATAATTTGTCCTCCTTGATCTCCTCCTTCTGGTCCCAAATCTATTACCCAATCAGAACAACGAATCACATCTAAATTATGTTCAATGACTAAAATCGAATTTCCTTTATCCACCAGTTTTTGTAAAACATCCAACAATTTATGTACGTCGTAGAAAGACAATCCTGTTGTTGGTTCATCTATTAAATAAAGAGTCTTCCCTGTTGCACGTCGAGATAATTCTGTTGCTAATTTCACCCGTTGTGCTTCTCCACCAGATAAAGTTGTGGCTGGTTGTCCTAACTGCACATAACCTAAACCCACATCCACTAATGTTTGTAATCTGGTGACAGCTTTGGGAATATTTTCACAAAATGCTAATGCTTCTTCAACGGTCATATTGAGAACGTCGGAAATTGATTTATCTTTATATTTAACTTGTAATGTTTCCCGGTTGTATCTCGCACCTTTGCAAATTTCACACTGTACATAAACGTCAGGTAAAAAGTTCATTTCAATGACGTTTACACCTTGTCCGCTACAAGCTTCACATCTTCCACCTTTAACGTTGAAAGAAAATTGTCCCGGTTTGTAGCCTCTGGTTTTGGCTTCGATAGTTTGGGAAAACACATCTCGAATGATATCGAAAACTCCGGTGTAGGTTGCTGGGTTAGAACGGGGAGTTCTACCAATTGGTGATTGGTCGATGACTATGGCTTTGTCAACGCAGTTTAAACCTTTAATTTCATCAATATCTTTGGGAAAGGGAATTCTTTTTAAAAGATGATGTTGTAATGCTGGATAAAGTAGTTCATTGATTAAGGTAGATTTTCCTGAACCAGAAACACCGGTGACAGCGACAAGTTTACCTAAAGGAATTTCGACATCTATATTTCTGAGGTTGTTGCGATGAGCGTTTCTAATTATTAAAGTTCTGCCATTTCCTTCTCTTCTAGAGACTGGGGTATTAATGACTCTTCTTCCTGATAGGTAAGCACCGGTTAAAGAAGCTTCTGCATTTAATAAATTTTCTAAATTTCCCTGAGCAATAATATTTCCGCCATGAATTCCTGCACCAGGACCAATATCTACTATATAATTAGCTGCACGTATGGTTTCTTCGTCATGTTCGACGACTATTAATGTATTTCCTAAGTCGCGTAATTTGGTTAAAGTTTTCAATAAACGTCCGTTATCTCTTTGATGCAAACCGATGCTTGGTTCGTCTAAAACGTAGAGAACTCCTGTTAATCCAGAACCAATTTGTGTTGCTAACCGAATTCGTTGGCCTTCTCCACCTGATAATGTCATGGCGGGACGATCTAAGGTGAGATAATCTAACCCGACATCTAATAAAAACTGCAATCTGGCTTTAATTTCTTTGAGAACTAAATCGCCAATTTGTATTTGTCGTGGGGTCAATTTTAATCGGTCTATTCTTTCTCGACATTCGCGGATGGAGACGCTGGTTAAATCTGAAATTCCATATTGTCCTAATTTCACCGCTAAGGCTTCGGGTTTTAAACGCTTTCCTGCACAAACTTCACAAGGTTGATCGATTAAATATTCTTCTAGTTTCTGTTTAACTAATTCTGTGCCCCCTTCATATTGTCTTTGTAAGATGGGAACTACTCCTTTAAAGGCTTGTTTTTTCCCTTCTGCGGGTTTTTCTTCTCCATATAAAATTATCTGCTGCTGTTCTGGTGTCAATTTGCTCCACTGGGTCTGTAATTCAAATCCATAGGCTTGTCCCAAACTATACAGTAATTCTAAATAGTAGGAATTTTCTTTTTCTGACCAAGGTGCGAGCGCAGCATACATGGGCGAATCTTGGTTAGGTATGACCAGTTCTGGAGAAAATCTTTTTAAAGTCCCAATGCCATGACAATGGGAACAAGCACCATAGGGAGAATTAAAAGAAAACAAACGTGGTGATAATTCTTCCATAATTGCACCATGTTCTGGACAAGCAAAGTTTTCTGAAAATACCATTTCTGATGCTAATTCTTGTGCGCAAATATCTTGATTTTCTCCCCCATTTGATATATACTTACTATGTGGTACCTCCTGCTTTAATTTATCGCAGGTATTGTTTAATACTTCGATTATAGAAATCCCGTTGGATTGGTTAAGGCAGGTGGTGAGAGAATCAACTAAACGCTCTTGAATACCGTCTTTTTTAACTAACCTATCAATAACCAGTTCTATATTATGTGTAATATTTTTATCTAACTCAATGAAGTCAGACAGTTCTAAAACCTCTCCATTGACCTTAATCCTGCCAAATCCTTGCGCGGCTAAACTAGATAATAATTTGCCGTGAGTTCCCTTTTTACCCCGGACGACAGGTGCGAGAATTTGGAAACGGGTGCGGTCTGGAAGTTCCATGATGCGATCGCACATCTCGTCAATGGTTTGGGGAGAAATACAGCGATCGCATTTAGGACAATGGGGTTCACCAGCACGACCATATAACAAGCGCAGATAATCATAAATTTCCGTTACCGTTCCCACCGTCGAACGAGGATTATGGGAAGTTGATTTTTGATCAATGGAAATCGCGGGACTTAAACCTTCAATCGCTTCCACATCAGGTTTATCCAACTGTCCCAAAAATTGCCGAGCATAGGCGCTGAGAGATTCCACATAACGCCGCTGACCTTCTGCAAAGATGGTATCAAACGCCAAAGACGACTTACCAGAACCAGAAACGCCTGTAAAGACAATCAAGCGATCGCGAGGTAGTTCTAAATCAATATTTTTCAGATTATGCTGCCTAGCACCCCGAATCCGAATAGTATTCTGGCTGTTGTCGGGGTAAGGAAGACGATCATTTAAAGATGTTGCTAGGTGTTCTGACATATTGACAGGCTAGGAGAAAGTTGCACTGTGAAACAGTTCTTAATAATACTATTTTTATTCAAGATATGCTAGGAGACAGGCAAGATCATCTGTTAACTTGAACATATTAATACTAAAATCTTGTTGACGATAGAGTTATGGTTTTGCAAATCTCAGCGCCAAGCCAGCCAGAAGTCATTTACCCAGATTGCGACGGACAACCGGTGTCGAACAATACTATTCAATTTCGCTGGTTAGTAGAAATTCAGCAAAACTTAGATTATCTTTTTGCTGATGACCCAAATGTATTTGTTACTGGAGATTGATTTTGGTATCCAGTGGAAGGAAAAAATACCATTGTCACTGCACCTGATGTATTAGTGGTCTTAGGTAGACCAAAAAAAGATAGACTTTCCTATCTACAAATGGCAAGAAAATAATATTCCACCTCAAGTAGTATTTGAAATTCTTTCTCCCAGCAATACAAAATCGGAAATGGAGAGAAAATTACTTTTCTATGATCGTTATGGAGTGTAAGAATACTATTATATATGATATGATCCTGAAGAAAGTCATCTCCAAGGTTGGTTAAGAGGTGAAGATGGTTTGGATTTCATTTCTGAAATAACAGACTTTGTGAGTCCGCGTTTAAAAATTCGGTTTCTATTAGGTGAGGAGACTTTACAGCTTTATCATCCTGATGGTAGACCATTTTTAACTTACGCAGAAATTGCTCAACAGGTACATAAAGAAAAACAACGGGCTGAACAAGCAGAAAAAGCTAGAGAAGATGCCATACCCAAATTATTACAAATGGGTTTGAGTGTGGAACAAATAGCCGAAGCTTTGGGTTTATTAGTTGAGGAAGTACAAGCAACTACTGCAAAAAATATAGATTAACAGTCAACCAAAGATAAGATAAAGATAGTGCGTAAAACACGTAGGAATTCAGGAGTCAGGAGTCAGAATGTTTGAGAAATTACTTAATTATCAAATAGGTATTTTTGGCGTTAGCCTGAAAAAGCTGACTGGTGATATCTGAATACTTACTTCAAAACTTAACGCATTTTAGGAATATTGTCTGTGATATTTAGCTTAAATTGAGCATTGGAATTAGTAGCATTACCAGGTTGATAAACCATCAAATTAGTTCCTAGTGTAGCTAATATTCCCAGAGTAGCTAACCCTAGCATAGCTATAGTTTCTTTATGATCTATTGCTGAAACTAAATAATCTATCTTTTTTCCTGAAGTAAGCAGACGAATTGGCTTGAGTTCCTTTAAAGCATCCGCAGCATTAGTATAGCGTTGTTTCTGGTTAGGTTCTACCATTTTTCTTAACCATGACCGAAAACTTAGACTGAGATGAGGAAGTAATTTCTGACAATTGAAGCGATATTTGTCATCCATTAATTGACAGATATCTTTAGCATGGGTATTAGTTAGTAAGCAAATTAATGTTGCACCTAAACTATATAAATCTGAAGCTTCTGTTAACCCATGACCAAATTGTTCTTCTGGTGGTATGAATCCAGGAGTACCTGCTACAAAGGTACTCAAATCTACTTTAGTATCTTGGAGTTTCGCTAACCCAAAATCAACAAGATAAATGTTTAATTTTTTATCTACTAAAATATTTTCTGGTTTAATATCTCGATGAATAATCGGAGGTGTATGTTTTTGTAGATAAACCAAAATATCTAAAATTGACAAAGCAATTTGTTTGACTTCTTCAGGATAAAAGCAGCGTTTTGAACCTAAAGATGGGGCTTTTTTATATTCCTGGATGAGATAGAAAAAACCAGATTTTTCAAAAGAATTTAGATAACGAGGGATGCGGGGATCATCCAATAGTTGCAAAAGTTGAATTTCCCTTTCATAGGCTTTCACACCAGACCAGTCAGCCGTTATATGCGCAAAACAAAATTCTTTAATTACTACTTTTTGCTGAGAGTTCATGTGATTAGCTAAATAAGTAATGCGTCCTCCTTCTGAGTTGCGTCCTAACTCTTTAATGACTTGATAGCCAACTGCAGAAAAATCTGGATAATGATTGTAGGAATTAGTCCTTTCATCTCCATAATTTACATTGAATTCTATCATAGATACACATAGTTCGGGTATTGTCAAGACAAAATTCAGAAAAAAGTAACTAGGTGGGCGGGAAAATTCATAACTATGTCATGGGGAATGCAGCAAAGGGGAATCCAGCAATCCCAAGGGTTCCAAGTAATTTACATTTTGTTACATAGTTATCTTTATTTGTGTCTACCTACTTATCATCCCTTCTAGAGATAGGAATTAGGTAATGGGTAATGTTTTTCTCTAATTATCAATTACCAATTACCAATTACCAATTCCAGATGGTTTTCGTGTTTTACCCTACCGACTCCAAAAATTTTTGTCCTAACCAATCTATAATTTGAGCATTGACAACTTCTGGAACTTCGTCATGGGGACAATGACCGACACCAGGAATAGGCACAATTTTGATATCTTTGCCATTTTCACGCGCCTCTTCGTAAATCTGAGCCCCAGTAATTGGTGTCCAAGGATCATTAGCACCCCAAATTACTAATAAAGGATATTGTACCTTAAGCAATAACTCCTCTGGAGTGGGGCCGGGAGGTGCAGTGAGGATGGAAGCAAAAACTTGTTGCGCTCCTGGATCACAGGATGGTGTATAGAGTAAATCAACGAGTTCACCAGTTACTGCATGGTGATCGCAATATACTTGATACAATGTGCGACGAATTTGCGATTTTTGGCGAATGCGGTTAAACACGAATTTACCAGTGATAGGGTTAGCTACCAACTTATTAAAAGTGGCCATGACAACTCGGAGAACTGGGTTCAGTTCATTGGGACGGTGACTCAAACCACCCGCAGAGTTGATTAACACACCACCAGTAGCAATTTCTGGGTATTCTGCTAACACAATTAAACTCAAAAGTGCGCCAATGGAATTGCCAATAAATATCGCTGGTGTTTGGATATGTGCATTCCAAAAATCTTTTAATAGTTCTGCCCAGACTTCCATGCTATAATCTATAGCTGCTTTATCAGAACCACCAAAACCCAACAAATCCAAAGCAAAGACCTGATAACCAACATCAGCTAAAACCGGAATATTTTTGCGCCAGTGACCAATGGAAGCACCAAAACCGTGAATCAGTACCAACGGCTGACCACTACCCATCACAGTATATTGAATGCTGTAATCTCGCCAAGTCCAAAGCTGTTTTTCCAAGGGTTGTAAATTCTGGCTTGTTATGGTCGTCATTAGTTAAGATTCCTAAAGTATTATCTCTTTATGATAATCCTCCTGGCATTCTGGACAAAAAATTATGGAAAAAGCGATATATGACGTACACTATCACCTGTAAGTTTTACCTAGATAAAAAAGCAATCAGTTAAGTAAGCTTATTACCTACTTAACATTCTAGGTGCATAAGTACGGTGTGATATGAATACCATGATTCTAAGTATACTGACTCATTTTAGGAAAGTCGCTATTGCCGCAGTTTCTGTTATAGCGTTGTCGGCAACACATTATACTTTGGCAGCATCACATTTATCTGCTACAGTCACATCAAAACCTAGTGGTGATAGTCAGCAGCTTTTAGCACAAAAACCTACTCGTGAAGCAGTAGATACAGATAGTACAACAACTATTGGAGGGGAAACTGTAACTACTACTACTGCTACCACTGTAAAGAGGGAAAAATCAGGATTTACTCTTTATATTTGGCAACCAGGAGGAACAATTTCCGAAGTAATTGCCCGTGTTTCCATTAAATATAAACATGGCAACAGGTTTAATAAAGAAAGATTTTTAGGTGATTACAAATATAAAATTAAGCAGAAAGCCAAATTTGTGAATGGGTTTAAATTGGGCGATCGCATAGTTGTAAGATTGTATGATACCCGAAATCGTTTTATTGGCTACACAGAATTTGCGTGCTTACCCTATCATACAGCCGTCAACTTGATTTTATCCGCCAACCCCATACAAGATCAAGTAGTTCGTGTATTTTATGGCGTTGATAACAACGAAGATAGCATCGTTGACAGAGATGCCACCATTAGCTACGATTACTTCACCCGACTCCATAAGCAAAAAGTTACCTTTCTCGAAACTTCGGAGAACATTAAAATCACCCAATACCAAGCCGCAGGATTTTCCAACGTAGCTAAAACCAGCGTTTATCCTGTATCCTTCAGCGAAGGAGATTTCGCCTTAGTAGGAAAATCCATTAGCACCGTTGATTCAAACCTAGCAAAAGCTATAACAGCCGTTCCTGGCACTTTAGTACAGCTAACTCAACTTAGCAATAACCCGACATATCAACTCAGCCAGTTATTGAGTAAATATCGTTCAATAGGTGTAGCCAAAGGTATCCAAGTCACATTTTCCGATATCTCCAAAGACTACTGGGCTAAAGACTATATCGCTGAATTAGCAGCAATGGAAATTATCGAGGGTTTCCCCGATGGTACTTTTCGACCTAATGCCCCAGTCACACGCGCCCAATTAGCCACCCTGTTGCAAAAAACCTTTATCAAAAGCAAAATTCGTCCAGCAATAGCCTTTAGAGATATTCCTAAAGGATATTGGGCTGAAGATGCCATCCGTGAAACTTATGAAATGGGCTTTTTCACCATCCTTGATCTTGATAGGAAAAACTTCAACCCCACACAAAAGCTTACTCGCTTAGATGTTTTAATCACATTAGCCAAGGGATTGAATTATAAATTCACCGGCTCCATAAAAGATATCGTATCATTTTATAACGATGCCTCCAGCATCAAAAGCGAACACCGTAATTTTATCGCTGCCTTAACACAAAATGGTGTAGTTGTCAACTTCCCTAATATTAAATTGCTGAATGGTAAAAAAGTTGCCACCAGAGCAGAAGTTTGTGCATTATTATACAGAGCAATGGTGAGTGCTGGTGAAGCAGCTGATTTCGCTTCCAAATATACCATCAGGCCAGTTAAACCAGACATGACAGGTGAGAGAAGGCGTTGATCAATTTTCCCCTGCTCCCCTGCCCCTCTGCTCCCTACACCCTTTCTTTACTTAAAACTTTTCCATTTCAGAAAGTGATTAAATCTCATCATTTCTCTGCAGTTCTACCAGTTACACAAATTGTCTTTAGTTGGCAGAAAACAGATTTTATAGAAGTTTTAAAAAAAGCTGCTAACACTGCTGGACTAACCGTAGTTCGTGAACTAGCTTTTGCATTTCAATCACAAGGAGTATCAGCAGTTGTTTTATTGTCAGAATCTCATATAGTACGGCACTTTTGTCCAGAAGAAAATAAAGTGACGATTGATATTCATATATGTGATTCTCAACAAGAGAATTTAGCAAAAGCGCAACTTTTAACAAAGATACTCGCAAAAGAAATCAGCAATTCTGAATAGATAAACAAGTAGCATTATTTATCTATCACTAGTTAGAAGAGTTTAGCCCCCATTTAATAAGACCAGAAACTGATAACTGTTAAAAGCACCAAGTAATTACAAAAGAAGCAGCAATATAAGCAAAAGCCTGTATTAAACCTGCACCCACATTTGGTATTTCTTGATTTACAATTTCGTCAGAAATTTTCACACCAGGAACTAAAATTAAATCTGCTAACCAAGGAATTCCTACTAGGAACCTAAACACAACAATAGAATTAAATCATATTGAGTAAAACTCACAACCCAATTTACAAACTCTGCGGAAAATGCCACTCTGACTATATATATTGTCCGGTTGCAATCAGTAAACCAGCTAAAGCTACTCCTGCGGCTGGGTTATTGCGTTTTTCAATTTCTACAAATACATTACACCTCTTGCAGAATTAATTTTATGTTATAATGGGGCTTATCTTTGTTTTAGCCAAAGGTTAGAGTTACACGGTTATGTTTGAATTAGCGATCGCAAATAACAACAAAAATACATAAAATCTAAAACTCTCTATCATACCACAGAAACAATTTTGCAAGAGGTCTATTATATTGAGTTACATGGGGATTACCATAATTTACCTGTTGAATTTCAATATCAACTCTATACATACAAGTTTACCCATGAGTAACTGTAACTTTCAGAACCTGCTTGAGAGATACATCACTATATAATCTATTCCTAGTTTTTCCCAGAAAACTTCAAATCAATTTACATAGGCAAATTTCAAATTTAATTCGTATGAATTAGTACAGACTTCTACCTATATTCACAAAAATCCGCAGTATTAATTCAGTTATTGTGCATATAAATATCTCAAACAGGAAAAGGAATTTGAATTCCTTCTTGCTGATAGTGTTTATGTGGCGTCTTTACAAACAAATGTTTACCAACTCGCTGGTCGAAAAATTCGCTGACACGCATATAAAGAGTAAAATCAATACTAAAATCATTAAAAGTATGAAACCTCATATAAGGTTCATTTTCAATTAATTGTGGTGCAATTTCTTGCATCACCTCTTTAGCAACTTCCACAGTTACTCTTTCTACTAAATCCAAATCGCTATCGTAGCTTACACCCACATTCATAGTCAAAGTAATTTCTTTAGCAGGAAGATGGTAATTTGTAAAAATCGCCGAAGCCAACTTAGAATTAGGAACAATAATCACATTATTAGAAATTTCCTTTATCGTCGTATTTCGCTAAGTAAGATCTGTGACATAACCCTGATGACTATCATCTGATTTGAGATAATCTCCAGTTCTCACCTGTTTAGAAATAACCAAATAAAAACCAGAAAATAAATTAGCCAGAGTATCCTGGAGAGCTAAACCTACTGCTCAACCTCCAATTCCTAATGTCGTCACTATGGGAGTAACTTGAATACCCACAGTTTGCAATAATATTAACTTTGCCAAAACTAAAACTGCAATTTTAGCCAGATTAGAAAGTAGTGATTTAGAAACTCCTTCAGTTCTCTGCACGAATAAAGTTACAAAACCAGATGTTAGTCTAGCCAAAACTAACGTCACCGAATAAAGCAAAATCATCGTCAGGAATTTTCGCATAACATTGATAATATCTGGTTTAAGAGGAGAACTCAGAACAGCCCGAAAAAAACCTGCGAAAACAAACCAAATAAATGTCATTCTGTGCAGTGATAAGAATATTATCTCACTACGAGGGATTTGTTTATTAGCAACAAATGTGTTGAGCTTTCGGAGAAAAACCTTTTCACCAATTAATCCAGGTAGTAAGCGAGCTAAAATAAATCCAATCGGTATCATCAATTGCATCATAGATAATTGTGAATTAAGAACTTCAAAATTAGGTTATCAGCATTAAGTCAGCATTTAACAAAATAGTCACATACTCGGTGACAGGTAACTAGTTCATCCGTCTTTATCTGCAGTTATCTGCGTGCATATGTGGTAAATTATTCTGGAAATCTTAATTTTATGTAGCTTCATCTTAATTTGCTATAAAATCTATGTATAATAGACCTTTCTTTAAAATAAATTTTGTGGGAAAATAAACAGAAAGAATGTAAATGTGTATATCAATAATGACAAGTCCCCTAGAAAGAATAGAATTATACCCCTAGCAATCGAAGATATTAATTGGGATTAAGTATGAAGACTTTATCACATTAGTAGCATTAGCAGAAAAAAGGCATCTAGAGAAACAAGCAGAAATTGAAAAAAGAAAAATTAGGTTAATAGCATCTGGAGGAGGACGTAAAGCAGAAATGACCCCAAAGGAGGGAATATGTGTATGCCTAGTAGACCTGAGACAGAAGCCAACATTTGAAATTCTATGATTATTGTTTGACCTATGGAGGACAAAAGCAAATAACACATTTCATTATTGGGTAGGAATTCTGAGGGAAATTTTACCTGTCTCCCAAATACAAGAAGCAGAAAAAGATGAGTGAAAGTATCAAGAACTATGGGAAGGACTGAGTCACTATAAATTAATAATAGATAGTGCAGAAAAAGCTATAGAAAGACTAGGTTACTATCAAGAGCAGGAAAAAGATTATTCAGGCGAGAAGAAAATACACACTCTAAAAAATCAATTTAGAGTATTGCCAGGAGGTGAAGATATAGTTGATATTTATATTGG
>ERZ1034411.102-NODE-102-length-27604-cov-23.448728_pt1 | contig 27604 bp, 32 predicted proteins | sample MGYA00520583_ERZ1034411 | MGnify/ENA primary metagenome ERZ1034411 (study PRJEB33736, sample SAMEA104288481) | Azolla microphylla | place: Ecuador | collected 1982 | study: EMG produced TPA metagenomics assembly of the PRJEB19522 data set (Is there foul play in...
CAATTATGCTACTTCCTCTTGTCTCCTCAACATTTACTTTATAAATCTTCTCTGAAAGCTACACCGAAATTGTATTATACTCGTTTTTACTCTTAACTTTTGTTTAAGTCCCGCTAGTAGTTTATTTATTGTGAGAATGAATGATTACTGTTAAATCAAACCACATTGACTATGAGTTCCTGAGTGACCTTGGCGTGCTCCTCACCCCCTCGCTTGTTTAATACAATATCGAGAAAGAAGTAACTTTGGGAGTCATGCTCAATTTCTGCCAAATTAATTTCCAGATTTAGAAATCCTTATTTCCGATAAATACACGCGCTAATTACAAGTATTGGAGAGAGGTATTTACAGCAGAATTCAGCAATCAGGAGTGAACGCCGCTTCATGTTCGATAGGGCAGCGTGCTGTAAACAAAAATATCCCCAACTTCATAGAGAAATCGGGGATATGAGAGTGAGCGATTTTTATAAATCAGATAGGATTGGTATATTAATATATAAAGAAATATTAAAAGTAATGATTTAACAACTTAATTTATATACTGAAAAAGTTGTTAAACCTCTGAGGGAATATTATCTACTAAGCGATCGCTCCGTTCACCGCAAGCATCACGAATCTCTGTCAATTGGTCTTGGCTATTAACTGGACATCGTGGTGATGGTAGTTCATTATTAGGCCAAGTCGATAGATAAAAACAAGGACACAGTAATGATGGCATACCCATTGTCTTAATGGGTATTGGCATAGCACAACGTCCACAAGCAAGGACTTCCCAAGTGGGTGTTAGGAGTTCAGCTATGGTTTCTTGTGTACCTTCTAAATAACATTCACTGATTTTTAAGGAAATAATTTCCTCCCAGCATTCTTCAAATTCCGGACTATAGCGCTCGCCATTTAATACAGATGTAGGTAACAGGCTTGCTTCTCCATTACCTACTATCACTTTTTTCCCTAACTGAAACCAGTGAGCGAGATATTTTTTAACGTCTTGTTTGTTTGCCATATCTTGATTTTAGTGGCTAATTCAGAAATTTTACCTGATAAATCTTTAATTTTGAATTAAGACTTGGCAGGTGGTAAGGGAAAACCCAGAACACTGAGATTAAGAACATGACCACCAGTAACCAAGTAAACTGTTTCACACACTGAACCTAACTGACGGATTAAAGCACCAAGGCGATCCCGAAATCTTCGACCCATAGGATAAGCTGGAATCACACCCCAACCAGTTTCTTCGGCAACGAATAGCAAATCAGCCTCAACTAACGGTATTGCTTCTAACAACTCTCCCAAGGTCGTTTCCCAACTTAAATCATCTTGCCCTATAAAATTAGCTACCCAAGTTCCTAAAGAATCAACCAAAATACAGGTGTTAGGCTTGGCATCTGTTAAGGCAGCAGTAAGTTTTACAGGTATATTCAGAGTTACCCAATCTTCAGGACGGCGTTCTTTGTGTTTTCGAATGCGTTGTTGCCACTCTTGATCACGGAAATTCTCAGTAGCTGTTGCTATATAAATAACTGGTTTTCCCGATTCAATAGCTAGATATTCAGCCCATTCACTTTTACCTGAACGTGCTGGGCCTGTTATTAATATAACTCTACTCATAATTCTATCAGACTCCTCGTCTCTTTTAGGGTGCGTCAGACTGGATATACAATAAAGAGAAGTTTCCGTTTCTTAATTCTGTCAATAATTTGCACTCTTAACACACTCTGAATACAAATTAGTCAATACCACCAACACAAGTTTCAGGATCTCTCTATGAAACCAGGCTTAAAACGCATTGAGGCAACTCTACATGATTTGGGGATACGCACTACTGACTTGTCATCAGAAACAGGTGATGCTACAAAACGCCCCTTCTCCTTTAGGATTAGCGTTGGATCTACCAAATCTAGAGAAAGCAAAGCAACTTCAGATGATGAATGCATAAATACAGTTAATAACAATATAAATACGGAAATATCTTCAGATTCACAGCCAGATTTATTTCCCAAACATAATTCCGTACAAACTTTTCCTACTGAGGAGAATGGAGGGAAAATGCCTAGCTTACCTAAGTTTAAAACACCAAGCTTTAGTAATCATCGGCACGGAGCAAATCCAGCATTTGCCATGAATCTCTTGCAAGACATTCAAGAAACTGTGGGAGGTTGGCAAACAGAACTACAACTAATTCTCCAGCAAATTCAGGATATTTATTTAGAAGGTCCAGTGATTAATGGTTGGTTAGAATCCAATCCTCAAGAATCAGAACTAGGGGGAACTGCTACACTGCGTCACGCGGAAGTTGAGCGGCTAATGCATTACGTAGAAGAAATTTGTGAACCTAGTGATAAGATACCTTATCACTCCTCATGTACTGACTACCGCCTGTGCGGAATCAATGCTGCTGGTAAAGTCTGGTCGCGTCAATGTCCAGTCGAACAAGTGCCAAATGTGAGTATGGCCATTGCCCGTTACCAAAAATTACGTCAACTGTTTGGGCGCAAACAATATTTAGAAACTCGCTTGAGCCAACTAGCGGAAACACTTGTAGTGTTGCATAGTCATATACAACAAGTATGAAGTTGTAGTAAAGTGTGCAATGATGTCTCGTAAAAATTATCACTACCACACTGTATATTTAGGTTTCTATACCCATAATTATAGGGTAAAGAGCAACTATAAAATTCAATGTAAACTAGAACTCAAAAGTTATGATAGCCGTATGGACTGGAATGAGTTACAAAATTTACCTAACAAGCCTTACATCAAAAAGCTTTTAACCCTGTTCTCTATTCCCTGTTCCCTGCTATATACCAATCAAGACAATGCCAGATATCCAAATCTCTGTCCTCATTTGTACTCACAATCGAGATACCTACTTAGGTGCAGCAATTGATAGTCTATTAGCACAGGAGTTTACAGCTAACTTTGAAATTGTGGTAGTGGATAATGGATCTGGCGATCTCACTCGTGAAGTTGTAGAACAAAGATCCAGCCATCCCCACCTCAAGTATATATTTGAACCCACCCTTGGCTTATCCGTAGCTCGCAACACAGGTGCTAAAATTGCCAGTGCGGAAATTCTCGCTTATTTAGATGATGATGCAGTAGCCACTCCCCAATGGTTACAGGTTTTGTATTCTGCATATCAAGATAATTCTCAACTAGTGATCGCAGGAGGCAAAGTTACTCTGATATGGCCTCCAGACATCAAACCACCAAAATGGTTATCTCCCGGACTGGCTGCCAACTTAGGAGCCTATGACTTAGGAGACAACATGCTCTACATTCAACAGCCAGGTTCAACCCCAAGAGGCTTAAATTACTCCATCAGACGCAGTTTTCTAGAAGAAATAGGCGGTTTTGATCCGCAGTTAGGACGAGTAGGCAAAAACCTATTATCCAATGAAGAACTGCAAATGACTGAATTTGCCCTTCAGCGTGGCTGGCAAGTCGCTTATCTTCCCCAAGCCTTAGTAGCTCACAAAGTCTCCCCAGAACGCCTCAAACCCTCCTGGTTCTTAAGTCGGGGTTGGTGGCAAGGTATCAGTGAATGCTATCGAGAACAACTTGCTGGTCAAGCCGATATTAGCCAACTACAACGAGGTAGCGAAAAGTTTGTACGTGGCTTATATAAATTATTACAATATATTACTGATCCAGCCGAAAGATTTGATAAACTAGTTTATGTTTATGGTCAGATTGGTTACTTAAAGGCGGCAATTCACAGACTTCTGTTTAAAGAGAACAAAAAATAACTTAAATTAACAGCTTATTATGACATCTTATTATGACATCTAAAATACCAGTTTCCGTACTTATTCCTGCCAAAAACGAACAAGCAAACCTACCAGCTTGTTTAACAAGTTTACAACCAGCCGACGAAATTTTTCTCGTCGATTCCCAAAGCACTGATAAAAGCATAGAAATTGCTGAAAGTTACGGTGCTAACGTCGTACAATTTAAATTTAATGGCAGTTGGCCGAAAAAGAAAAATTGGTCATTAGAAAATCTACCTTTTTGCAATGAATGGGTACTAATCGTTGATTGTGATGAACGCATTACACCTGAATCTTGGGCTGAAATTGCCGAAGTAATTCAAAACGAAGAATGTAATGGTTATTATATCAATCGCCGTGTATTTTTCTTAGGGAAATGGATTCGTCACGGAGGGAAATATCCTGATTGGAATCTCCGGTTATTTAAACATCAAAAAGGCCGTTACGAAAACCTCAGCACCGAAGATATTCCCAACACAGGGGATAACGAAGTTCACGAACACGTCATCTTGCAAGGAAAAGTTGGGTATCTCAAACATGAGATTCTCCACGAAGACTTTCGGGATTTATATCACTGGTTAGAAAGACATAATCGCTATTCTAATTGGGAAGCCCGTGTTTATTTAAATTTGCTCATAGGTAAAGATAAAAGCGGCACCATTAGCGCAAATCTATTTGGTGATGCAGTACAACGCAAACGCTTCTTAAAAACCGTGTGGGTACGCTTACCATTTAAACCATTATTAAGATTTATTTTGTTCTATATAATTCAGAGTGGTTTTTTAGATGGCAAAGCCGGATATATTTACGGTCGTCTACTAAGTCAATATGAATATCAAATTGGAGTCAAACTTTACGAATTACAGACTTTAGGTGGAACATTAAACGTTGCCAAGACCCCTGCATACACAGCCAAACCGGTAAATCAAGAAGTTGAAAAAACAGCAACTTAATTCATTAGTCATTAGCTATTAGTCATGAGTTAAAAACCTATAAACTACTCACCCAGTCCCCAATCACTAATGAACGATGACAAACCATTTGTAGATTTACGGAAATATGACCAATCCCGGTTTTATCGCGGTCGTCCAGGTTGGTATGTTTTATTATGGTGGTTAGTGCAGGCGATCGCATTTCCCCTCACTCTCCACCCACTAAATAATCTCCGTTGTGCCTTACTGAGGCTGTTTGGAGCTAAAATCGGCAAAGGCGTAGTAATTCGACCCACAGCCCGTTTTACCTATCCTTGGAAAGTTACCATCGGTGCTTACAGTTGGATTGGTGATGACGTAATATTCTACAGCTTGGATCAGATTAACATTGGTGAACAGTGCATAGTTTCCCAAAAAAGTTACCTGTGTACAGGTAGTCATGACATCCAAGATCCAGCCTTTGGTTTGAAAACTGCAAGTATTACCATCGGTAACGGTGCATGGGTAGCAACAGATTGTTTTATCGGCCCAGGAGTAGAAATTGGCGCTAATGCCGTGATAGGTACGCGTAGTAGTGTATTTACCAATATGCCACCAGGTCAAGTTTGTTGGGGGAGTCCCTGTCGTCCCGAATATCCAAGAGTTAGAGAATAGGGAGCATTTACATTAGAAAAATTTGAGTAACCTTTCCGCACCCAGTTTTCAGCCCCTATGAGTATTAGATATAGGAATCCTATTCCCTGAATAAATGAGATTCCGTACCAAATTAGTTATAAACGGATGGATTCAGAAATCATGAGAATTAGGGATTAAAACTGCTCAACAGATTCATAATTCCGTCCATCTATTGAGCTAGTACCGCAGGACGGAATTTAAAATTTAAAATCCAAAAAACATCATCATATTTTCCCACCAAGAAGCTGTGAGATTTCCGACACTCAGCTTCATTTTTCGGCGAATATCTTGAATATTCTAGTTTTTTAACTGCGCTAGAGTCTGCGCTTCTCGTTCAAAACGGGGAGATAAAGACCGTTTATATTCTCTACCAGCAGAACACTGTACATTTCCTGTCAACGGATGTTATAAAACATAACTTCCTTGAAAAGATTCTCGGTTGGAATTTGTTTGAAACATCAAATCTTCGGGAAATTTATTACGAGTCTAGCAGACGTACAAAGGGGTAATGAAAACATTATTGGTGGGGAAAGGACAACCAAAATCAGGTCGCGCTATTCTATCATTATCAACATTATTATCTAACAAAAATACACCTGCTTGCTTGAGTTCTTCATTGTTGGGATGTTCAGCAGAACAAGGATCAAAACTTCTTACACCAAAGCATATTCAAGAAAATAAAAGCGACTTTTCTTGAATATGCTTTGGTGTAAGAAGTTTAGAACATGGATTTATAAAAATCGCCAAATTCGTTTTTCACAGAAACAGGAAGATTGACACTAGAAGGGACTTTTACTGTGCGGTACTTAGTGACTTCAGCCTGTCCTTTGGGTGACAGAATATAAAGAATTAAATCCTGCTCAGACGTGGCATTAATCATACCCAAACGAATGGGTAACATAAACTTGGGTGACTCCTAGGGAACTTGCAAAGGTCGTATAAATTGATAACCTAATTCCTCAAATTTATCTAAGTTAGCTTTAGCAACAAGGAACTTTATGGAAGAACGAATGTAAGGTTTTAGTAATTGATTTGCCCCTCTAGCAATTTTGTAACCATTACGTCGCCAAGTTTCTAAACCACCAGACTCTTTGGCGCTGAGGATGTGAATATCATATTCACCAACATTGAACCGTGCTTCAACAGTGACACCCAAACTATTATCTTGTGTCCTATTTTCCTCCGCACTTCCTCTTATCGCTGCTGCCATTGGTACTGGCATATCCAGTGTTTTGTCAGCTGGGGCCCATGGGTCTTCATCAAAATATTCTACTAATCTAGAGCCCCTAAAAGCGTCTAATCTTTCAATAATTTTAGGCTCAGCAACACGCCACACACTTGTTTCTCTTTCATTACTGTTGGTACAGGCACGAATAGAGCAAAATCTTCAACTTCACCTTGAAAGTCATTAGCCATTATTAATACTGTTTGATTTCCATCTCTTGCAATAACCACTTGAGAAGCTTGGTTGTACAATTTAGTATCGGCTTTGGCAACATAAAAACCATAAAAAGCTATCCCTTTAGGTGCAAAAGGGAAGATAGTAAAAACTGCTATTATTAAAAGCATGAATAGGTTAAATTATTTCATTTTTTTGGTGATGGGTGATTGGTGATTAGAGGGAGCAATAGAAAAGCTTGATATATAGAATAGCTCGATATCATCCTTTCAATTTAGATGATCTTTTTCTCTTTTACTCTTGAATTTATGAACTCCCTTTCTTCTTCTTTGAGCCAAGAAAACTTGGGTGAGAACCAAAGAGTATCTATGAGAATATTTAATGGTACAAGGGCAAATAATGCCCAAAAAACGGCGGTAGAAAGGAAGAAGTAATTCCGCAAAATAAAGGTGAATAGGGCAATACAAACCGCCCAAACTATACAACCTGTAAGTGTATTAGGAATAGACTGGGGATCTGTCACCATCATAAATAAGGCAAACAGTATTAAAGCCCACCTTCCGCCAAGGCTCTCACCTCATAGCCATGCCGTGATGTATGTAACTTTTCATGATCTGCGACATGATTTTGCTCACCGAGCGCGTGAAGCGGGATGGACTTTGGAGGAGGTTGCTTATTATCTCGGTCATATCATCAAAAAGGGAACTCCAGCTATTCAAACTACGGTTTGGTATACTCAAAGTAGCCCTTGAGCAAGTGAAAGACAAGCTTACCTTGCTCAAGGGCTAAATCCTCTCTTCGCCATGTTACCCAAGTTCTTTTACTATTGAGATGACTCCAAAACCTTTTGCAAATAAGCATCCTGCTTATTTGCAATTAATTTGAGGCACAAATTGTCTTGTTTGCAAGCCGGAGCATTTATGTTTGCGAGCCGCAACAGGTATGGGCTGCGCCAACAAAATTCAAAATTCAAATTTTCAAAAACCCTTTCCTCTAGACTATTGTTCAATCCCAAATCCAAAATCTAAAATTCTCCTGTCTCCAATTACTGACAGACCCATTTCCATAGAGGATGAGTAGAACCCTGTTGACGTATTCGACAAACTTGTTTTTCTAAACGTTGCTTTTCTGGTTGCGGTAGTCCCACCAGAATATTGCGACCTTGCCAAACTAAAACCAAAACAGTCATAGCGATACAAAAGGCTAGACCCAAAGTAGATAGAGGATGAAAGAAGAGTCCATAACGCACAGCCGACCAAGTAAAGTATTGTTGCCATAAAGCAATTTCTGAACGTAAATCCCACAAACAAGCAGGTGAAATAATCAGCCATAAACAGCAGACAAACAACCACCTGCCATATACTGTCAACTGGTGTAATCTCTGTACTTGCTCAAGAAAAGAAACATCAGACTTATAAATGATCGAGTCATCAATTGGTGGTTCTTCTTGTTCAGCCATAGGGCAATAACAATTTTATAATTTAGATTTTGGATTTGCAATTATGACTCTAGAATTCTGCTGAAAGCAGTTTTCATGTATTTAGACCACACCGTAAATTAATCAATTTCTTCCTTTGCACGGAATTTTCATTAAAGGGTGTTTGAAAAGTTGGAAAAGGTATAATTTGTAATTTGTCATTCTGTATCCCTTCGGGACACTGCGTGAAAGCGAAGCGTGCCGGAGGATCTAGAATCTAGGGTTTCAGCGATTACTCTGAGATGCTGCGCTACCTACCCTGCGGGAAGCAAGCTACAGCATGAGTTTTCAAACATCTTCTTACAGTGCGGTTAATTTACCTGAAAATTGCTGTTGCTATTTTCTCTATTAGACCTATTGCAAAATTGTTTATGTGGTATGATAGAGAAATTTACATTTTATGTATTTTTGGTGTTCTTTGGGCTCGCTAACTAATTCAAACATAACCCTCTAACTCTAACTTTTGGCTAAAACAAATACATCCCCCGATTATAAGATAAAATTAATTCTGCAAGAGGTCTATTAACCATCCTAGGAACTAACAGAGTGATCAATGTTTTCAATTGTGCCTGTACGCTCTCTCCATAATGTTAGCAGTGTACTGGCAATGAAAATGCTGGAATAAGCCCCCATTAAAAAGCCAATAATTAAAGCTAGAGAAAAATTCCTCAAAGTTTCACCGCCAAATAGAAAAATAGCGGTTAAAGTCAGCAAAGTTGTTAAAGTAGTGTTGATTGACCTGGATAAAGTTTGATTGACAGCATCATCAACAATATCAGCAATAGGTCTGTCAGGATTAATTTTGAGAGTTTCCCGGATGCGGTCATAAATTACCACTGTGTCGTTAACTGAGAAACCAGTGATGGTTAGCAAGGCAACAATAAATAGACTATCTACTTCTATACCTGCAACTAGACCTAAAATTGAGAATGCCCCCACTGTCACCACAATATCGTGAAATAAGGCAACAATGGCAAAAATTGCATAGTCTACCTGGAAACGCAAGCTCATATAAATAGTAATACCTGTAAAGGAAACTACTAGAGCTAAAACACCAGACCTAAAAAGGTCTCTTCCTAAAGTCGGACCAACAGAGTCAATTTGGTTTTTCTGCAGGTCAAAAGCACCGATTTTTTCGCTTAATGCGTTTTGTAAATTCGTGCGTTGCTCGGTTTCCAGGTTTTTTGTGCGGATGGTGATGCCATTTTCTTGGCCATTTTCAGAGATTAATTGAATGCTACTATCTCCAAGTCCTTGGTCTTTAGCGACTTCCCGAACGGTGTTAATATCTATTGGTTTGTCACAGTTACCAAGCTGGCTACAATCCCGCACTAATTGTAAGCGTGTCCCACCGATAAAATCTAAACTAGGACGTAATGGTGCTTTAATGTTGGGATTTTGCGAAGAAATCACCATTGAGATGATACCACTGAGAATGATGGCTGCGGAAATAGTCCACCAAATACTCCGAGCTTTGTTAATACGTAATGTCATTGAGCCACCTCAGCCTTATTTGATGCTGCCAGTTTGGGACAGTAGAGTTCTGTTTTCCGCCAAGAGGGAATGGAAACAGCTAAAAACATCAAGGTACGACTACAGGTGATGGCTGTAAACATACTGACACCAACTCCTAAAGCTAAGGTGAGGGCAAAGCCTTTGACTAAACCAGAACCTAACCAAAATAGGGCGGCACAAGCTATCCAGGTAGTAACATTACTATCTAAAATACTAGAAAATGCCCGGTAAAAACCAGATTCTACAGAACGATATAATGATTTACCTGCTCGCAATTCTTCCCTTGTTCGTTCAAAAATTAGTACGTTGGCATCTACAGCCATTCCAATACTGAGAATAAAACCAGCAATTCCTGGCAAGGTGAGGGTGACACCCAATAAGCAAAATGTAGCCCAGGTTAAAAGGGAGTAGATCACTAGTGATACATCAGCAATAAGTCCTGGTAGTCTATAGTAGACTACCATGAATATCAATACTAAAATTAGACCACCGATACCGGCGTAAATGCTGCTTTGAATACTGTCCTTACCCAAGGTTGCGCCCACTGTTCTTCTTTCAGCGATTTCTACAGGTACGGGTAAGGCACCACCTCTTAATTGTACACCTAAGTTGTTAGCTTCTTCTGCTTCAAGGCGTCCTGTAATTACTGCAGAACCGCCTGTTATTCCGGTGGAAGCAAATTCTACTCCTACGGTGGGAGAACTAATTAACTCTTTGTCTAGAAAAATACCGATGGTGCGACCTGTTCCTGCTAACTTTTTTGTTAAGTCAGCAAATAGTTCACCACCTTTAGGATCGAAGCGGATGGCTACATTCCAGTTAGTACCTTGGGTGGGTTCACCATAGGCATCTTTGAGGTATTTACCTGTGAGTGGTGGGTTGGTGCTTTCAAATAATTCGGTGATCGCTCGGTTATTGTTCTGCAACTCTTCTTGATTTTTGGCGATCGCTTCTTTATCGTTGCTCTTTCTCAACTCTTCTTGTTTGGCTTTTAGTTCTTTTCGTGATACTTGTAGCGCAAATATTTGAGTCTCTGTATTTGGTTTTTGAGTCCGAAATTCTAACTGGGCTGTACCACCTAGTACCCGTTCTGCCTGTTCTGGATCATTGACTCCAGGCAACTGGACTAAAATTTTATCAGTACCGACTGTTTGAATCACTGGTTCAGAAACGCCTAGACCGTTAATACGACCTTCGACGACTTTTTTCACAGCTTCCAATTCGCGTTCGGTGATTTCCTTAATTTCCTCGCTTGGTTTCACCTGAATTGTAAGCTGTGAGCCTCCCCGTAAGTCCAGTCCTAAGGGTACAGGAATTGTCGCAATCACCGTAATAGCGGCGATTACCAAAACTATAATTAACGCTAATAGCGCTCGCTGTCTTTGCATACCATCACTCACAACTGACAAAGGCTATAATAGCGTTCTTTTTGTCAGGTTTGAGTAGAAGATTTCACAGGAGTCAGGAGTCGGGAGTTCAGGAGTCAGGAGTCAGGAGTTAGAATGGATTTTTACCCTATTCCCTTATTACTGTCACCTGTTCCCTGTCACCTGTTCCCTTATTACTGTCACCTGTTCCCTGTCACCTGTCCCCTATGTTCTAAACTCGCAAAGCTACCATTTTCTGTACAGCTTCGATAATTTGCTCTGGTTGAACAATAGTCAATCGTTCCAGATTACCGTTGTAAGGTGTGGGGATATCTTGGGAAGAAAGCCGCAGTACAGGTGCGTCTAATTCATCAAACAAGCTGTCATTGATGGAGGCTGTTAACTCTGCACCAATACCACCAGTTCGCATACACTCTTCCACAATAACTACACGGTGAGTTTTACGCACGGATGCACCAATCGTATCAAAATCTAGAGGCTTGAGAGATATCAAGTCAATAACTTCTGGATTGTATCCTTGTTTTTCCAAAGTTTCCACCGCTTGCGTGACGTGATAACGCATCCGGGAGTAGGTGATAATTGTCACGTCTTTACCACGACGGACTACTTCTGCTTTATCCAGTGGTAATACATACTCTTCTTCTGGCAGATTTTCTTTTAAGTTGTAGAGTAAAACGTGTTCAAAAAATAAGACTGGGTTATCATCACGGATAGCTGCTTTCAGTAACCCTTTAGCGTTGTAAGGTGTGGAACAAGCTACGATTTTCAACCCTGGAACAGCTAGGAAATAAGCTTCTAAACGTTGGGAATGTTCTGCACCTAACTGTTTTCCCACACCCCCAGGACCACGAATCACCATCGGGATTTTAAAGTTACCGCCGGAAGTGTAGCGCAACATACCCGCGTTATTAGAAATTTGGTTGAAGGCTAGAAGCAAAAAGCCCATGTTCATACCTTCAATGATAGGTCTTAGACCAGTCATTGCTGCTCCTACTGCTATACCAGTAAAGCTGTTTTCCGCAATGGGTGTATCTAATACACGCAGATCACCATACTTTTTGCATAGGTCTTTGGTAACTTTATAAGAACCGCCGTAATGTCCTACGTCTTCACCAAGAAGAAATACGCTAGAGTCACGCGCCATTTCTTCATCAATGGCTTCCCGCAGGGCGTTGAAAAATAGTGTTTCTGCCATTTAGACCTTTATTACAATTTATTGTTCTCAAATTTTATCGTCCCATCGTCCCTAATACCGTCAGAGATCGTACTCTTATCGGGGATTGGGGAGTGGGGATTGGGGAGTGGGGATTGGGGATTGGGGATTGGGTAGCTAGCTAGCATTCCTCATTTTGAATTTTGAATTGAATTGCCCTAGTGTTCTACAACATCATATAAATCTTCAATCAAAACTTCAAATGTCCGTGCCAGCTTTTGCAGAGCAGTTACATCCACAGTGGCCAATCCCGGAGACTTAGCATAGTTTTTGAGCGTGGTGTATGCAATTCCTGAACGCTCTGAAACCTCTTTGAGGGTGCAGCCCTTCTCAGCGGCAAATTCCTTGACCCGCAACCTCACCAAGCCCATAGTTTATTATTTCTGCACTATTTCATACAGGTCTTCTATCAGCACGTTAAAGGTTCGCGCTAACTCGTGTAAGGATGTTACATTAACAGTTGCTAACCCAGGAGAACGAGCATAGACCTTGAGCGCACTGTAGCCTAAACCAGAGCGCTCGGACACTTCTTTTAATGTCCAACCATTGTCAGCGGCAAATTCTTTAATTCGCAACCTTACTAAACCCATACTTGACAAAAGGTATATACTTACCCTTTACTAGTTCAAGTAATAAAAAACGAGCGCCCCTAGTCTACCAAACAAAAGTGCTATCGGCAATTTAAATAACAAATATAGTTTCAACCTCTTGGCATCTTTCACCCGAAAACCAAGTTTATCTACCCAAAAGATAGGAATCTATCACTATGATCACTATTGAATAATCGAAATCTAACTCTGTCAACCCTTTATTTCGCTTTGTCACCGAAGAAGAAGTTGCTTTAGTCTTAAAAATTCCCGTTGCAGAAATCAAAGATATCCGGTGTTAGCCAAATTTAATTTTAGTAATTTCCGAACATTTAGTTAGATTTTTTAGTTACGCGGACTTACCACCTATCTTAGCAGTTGAACCACTAACAAACAAAGATATTCTCACTTGGCGTAAACGGTGGCGGAAACACCTATGTTAAAAGAATTCAAGAAATTACGATAAATTAAGGAAGGATATTTATGAATTAGCTACTGTTGCTTAGTCGTAAACAAGTATCACAGTTATTTATTTTAACTCTACTCATCATGTATTAATTCAAGAATAATATCAGGCTCAAAATAATCCCTCGCATAATCAGTAAGAGTTTTTGCTTTAGGTTAAAGTGGAGTATAGTTTTTACTATACTCTAACTCCATTGATAAAGTATATTCATCTGTTATCTCATGTTTAAATTTAGATATTGATAATTCTTTTTCTAATTCATCCACAAACTTAAATAATATTTGACTAGCAATAATAATATTGCTATGTACTGTACATAAAAAATCATTGATTAATTGAGTCATTTTCTCCGTAAGAATAGGAGACTCCCTGATAGATAATAGCTTTTTTCTTTCTGTGTAATAATTCTCAGTTAGTATGAAATAATTCTCAGTTAGTATGAGAAGAACTCGCTACATAGCTATGATAGCGGCATATTTTTAAATCTGTAACAAATACGATAAGTAATTTGTTCAATTGAGTATTGCTGAGACAGAACAATTGTCCACTAGTACATCAAAAATACAAACAATCTCACGCAAAGACACTCAAATACTCTCTGGGTCTTTGCGTGAGATAATACTTAATTACAACCACCTAGCCGCATCTTTAGCGTGGTAAGTCAAAATCAAATCAGCACCAGCCCGTTTAAAGCCAGTCAAAGTTTCCATCACCACACGCTGCTCATCAATCCAACCATTTAAAGCCGCAGCTTTCACCATCGCATACTCACCAGAGACATTATATGCCGCCACAGGTAAATTACTAGCTTGCTTCACCTGCCAAATAATGTCCATATATGCCAAAGCTGGCTTCACCATCAGCATATCAGTGCCTTCAGCAATATCCAACTCAATTTCTTTGATAGCTTCACGGGAGTTACCGGGGTCCATTTGGTAAGTGCGTCTATCACCAAACTGCGGTGTGGAGTCTGCTGCATCCCGGAATGGACCATAATAAGCCGAAGCATATTTAGCAGCATAGGACATGATGGGTATATCTTGAAAACCCGCTTCATCCAAAGCTTCACGAATAGCCTGAACGAAACCATCCATCATTCCCGAAGGTGCAATAATATTCGCACCTGCTTTAGCTTGGGAAACTGCGGTTTTCTTTAATAATTCTAAAGTTGGGTCATTTAAAACTCTACCAGTTAAATCACCAGTTGTTAAATAACCACAATGTCCATGACTTGTATATTCACACAAACAAGTATCAGCCAGAATAATTAAATCAGGAACAGCTTCTTTTACTGCGGTTGCTGCTTTTTGAACAATACCACAATCATGCCATGCACCTGTAGCATCTACATCCTTATCTTCAGGAATTCCAAATAAAATAATTCCGGGAATACCTAAATCATAAACTTCCTTTGCTTCTTCAACAATCTTATCTACCGAAAGTTGGTAAACACCAGGCATAGATTTTACTTCATTAGCAATACCTTCACCTGGAACAGCAAATAAAGGATAAATCAAATCATTGGTTGTTAAAACGGTTTCACGTACCATGCGGCGTAGTTGGGGATGGGTACGTAAGCGACGGGGGCGATGGGTAGGAAACATAAATAAACTTTTATCAAGGAAAGAGCAATGGACACACAAGAAAGCGTCATAAAAGCAAGGTTTTGACTTGCTCCCGTCCGACAAACTACAAACAGTGCTTAACTGTCTTTTGCCCTACTGTTGATGAAGCTGTGGGGCAATTTTGTATTTTACAACTTGGTTGACATTATTCCTATAGGAAAGTCAAAAAAAATCTTAAATATTCCTGCTGACTCATCAGAAATGTATGCTGTAATCAGAGGTAGATTAGCCTCAATTATTGCCTCAATTATTACTCTCTTGGGACTAAAAAATCCTGACGATAAAGGGATAACGAATAGGTGTATCAGGATTAGCAAAAACCTTAGTGATCGCCCAAATTGTTAGTCCCCAGTGTAGCAGATAACCTAGTCCTGCTAATGGTAATAATACCACCAATGGTAACACTAACCAACCAGTTAGAAAAAATAAACTTCCCAGAATAGCACCATAAAACCAGACGTTCAAATGGAAATTGATGGATTCTTTGGCGTTGTCTTTAACGACTGGATCGTCAGAGACCAATAATAAAGCCATCGGTAAACCAACGGAGACAACTGTGGTACTGAAAAAAATCGCTCCGTGAGATAAGGCTGATAACAGTTTACGTTTATCGCTGTCGTACATTCTGTGCTCCATAAATCTCTTTCATACTTTAATTTTATAAGGGAAAAGGCTGAAAACCCCAGAATAGATTATTCCTGAAATCTTTTTGGGATTTCATGCAGTAACTTTATCTTTTAAGCCGGGGATGAAAGCCAGGTGAGGCGTAAACGCCTCACCGATTTTGATGTAAAATTATGGTGTGAGTAATAACAACCATCTACACGATTAACCTTTCTAGACCAGTGAAATTCTGGCTACACTCAAAGGTATGATGATTTGGCAACTAGGGCAACAAATCAACAAATCAACAATGGTAGATTTATCATTCAATTCAGAGTAAAACCGTGGGTAGGGGTGGTTTTGGTATTAGTTACACAGTTTTAGAACCCCGCACGGCTAAATTATACGCCATCAAAACCCTGAACTCAACCATGCAAATGAGGTAAGACTTTGGAGAACAACAGGTTAAGTTTATTAACGAAGCCTTGACAATAATTCTTAAGGATTTACAAGATGATAATGTTATACTAACATAACCTAACCTAGGTTGAAAAACAAAAGAAATCATTTAATTTTCGATAAAACTTTACAAAAAATAAGGGAGAAAATTACAGTTCAATTCAATCAATATCAATGATGTAATGAAACCTCATAAAGACTGTAGGGTGCCTTAGGAGGGCGAAAAGATAATAAAATATAGAGATAAATTAAATACGCAACGTAACGCATCATTGATATTGTCTGAATTAGGATATCCAAGGATTTCAGGATTAATTGTCTTCGGTCACTTCCTTTTACCTTTTGTGCTGTCTTGATATACAACGACCTTAGATTATCACTTAGTTGGACTAATGATTCTGGAGACATCAACCATACTGCACGCTAATTATTCTCTCAGTATCCCTGGTTTTGGATCATTTTTTCCTTGGATTACTCTTATCAAAAAAGCCTAACTGCTCTCTCAATCGTTCAATAACCGTGAGCAGAAGCCATCCAAGCACCACCACGCACTACGCGACAATTTTTACATTCCAAGCAATAAACATCTCTATCACCAATTTCTTGCGGTCCTCCTTCAGATCATTCTGCAATATTCCCATGCATATCCTAGAGTCCGAAGGCATTAGCTACCTGAAAGTAACCAACTTCTCTTGTTTCTTGACGAAACATATTTTTAGGTTCTTTATTATAGGTGAAATCACCATCATAGTTGGCAATATCTGTGGTGATATTTTACCCAAAATTAAATGGTGTAGTAGTTCCAGCACGACAGGCATATTCCCATTCCTCTTCTGTCGGCAAGCGATATAGTTTCCCTATCTTTTGGGATAACCGATAAAAAAACTCTACAGCATCAACATAAGATATTGAGTCTAGGGGTTTAGTTGCCCGTTTGAATTCGGAGGGGTTAGGATTGATATCAAATGTGACTTTGGGTGAAGATGCTACTGCCCGCCATTGTGCTTGGGTGATAGGGTACTTGGACAAGTAAAAGGGAGCAATTTTCACTTCATTTTGTGGCTGCTCTGTGACTTTTGCCTCTTCATCATCCTGGGGCGAACCCATCCAAAATGTTTCCCCTGGAATAGAAACCATTTCCAGTCTCACTCCCTAGGATTTTTTCTCCTTGGGAGTGAACTTGAATAATATCGAATTCAAAAGTTTTTTCAGTCATAAGTTGAACAAGCAACCCTGATACCAAATGAGCTAGAACTATATTCCATATCACAACGACCACACAGTTCACGGAGCGGCAACTGTCTGTAAAAGATGTCCAAGCACCACCACGCAGTATGCGAGGATTTCTAAAATCCAAGCAATAACTATCTCGTCGCCAATTTCTAGTGGACCTCCTTGATAGGGCAGATACTGACTATCACACCATTCCCCTTTCTGTGCATATCATACAGCCGAAAGGCATTGGCTACCTGAAAGTACCCGACTTCTGTTATTTCTCCACGATTCACGCCCTTGGCTTCTCTACCATATATTGGGAATCTTTCATGATAGTTAGCAATGTTTGTGGTGATATTTTCCCCAAAATGAATCTGTCGGGAAGCTCTTTAACATCGGCAATTTTATTTAGTTCCCAATTGCGGGACAGGACAGCTAGCAGATGTATATCTGAGCCTACTACCATAACATTTTACCAACTTTTAAAAAATGGTTTTTTGAAATATTTTGTCGAAGCGACTGACGTTTTGGATCATTTTTTAGTTGGAATACTCTTAGAGTAAGCCACAAAATAAATAGACCTCTTGCATAATTAACTTTATGTTATGGTGGGGGTTTTCTTTGTTTTAGCTAAAAGTTAGAGTTACAGGGTTATGTTTGAATTAGGGAGCCCAAAGAACACCAAAGATACATAAAATCTAAATCTCTCTATCATACCACATAAACAATTTTGCAATAGGTCTAATGATCCTGTCTTGTCATGCTGAGTGTAGCGATCGCGAAGCGTGGCGTAAGCCATAGCAAAAATAAGCATATCCGAGATTCTTCACTATCTCTTTCAGAGACGCTCCGCGAACGTTCAGACTGACATTGGGCATTTCTTTTTGTGGAGTTCTCTTATTGAATTTTCCAGAGTTTCGGGACTGACAATTTTAGACTGGTATTAACTATACTCAACTTGAAAATCAGGTAACAGAAATATGAAATGCAATATTTGTAGTAATAGTGAAGGTGTACATATCTGCAACGTTAACAGAACCTATGGACAAGGGGAAGAACTGCTGGTAATTGAAAATGTACCTATTATTAGCTGTCCTCATTGCGGTGAAAGTTACATGACAGCAGAAACACTGCAGAAAATTGAACAAGTTAAGCTCAAATGCAAGATTTTTGCAGTTGCACGTTTTGTAGATGTTGTTAGTTTGAATGAGGATAATGCAGCTATTTCTCTATAAGTTATCAAAATTGAGGCAAGTTTTTTGTCTGCGAAATTTAAAGAAGCGTTAGTTAATATTTAGTTCTTAAATCCTGTAAATCCTTAAATCTTGATTCAGGCAATCTGGGAAATCAAAAACAAGATACTATACTATATGCGCGCAAATAAAAATTACCACTACCACTATATTAGACATAATGTAAGCTCTGCCATTTGTCAACTACCTCAGTCATAAATTTCTGAATTAAGATTGAGGAATCCAACGTAAGAATGAATATAATTAACAAATGTGTTTCCTAGTCCTGAAAAAGATTACATTCAATTAAATAAGGTTAAAAACAAATTACTGATTATGACTACTGAACTTGTGGAAGAACTGGGTAAAGCGGTGGAAATGCGGCGCAATTTTGCGATTATTTCTCATCCTGATGCTGGTAAAACTACGTTAACGGAAAAATTATTATTATACGGAGGTGCTATCCACGAAGCAGGGGCAGTCAAAGCCCGAAGAGACCAGCGCAAGGTAACTTCTGACTGGATGGCAATGGAACAACAACGGGGTATTTCTATTACTTCTACAGTGTTGCAATTTGTCTATCGTAATTGTCAAATTAATTTACTTGATACCCCTGGACACCAGGATTTTAGTGAAGATACCTATCGCACTTTAGCAGCTGCCGATAACGCGGTGATGTTAATTGATGCGGCTAAGGGGTTGGAACCCCAAACCCGGAAACTGTTTGAAGTGTGTAAGCTGAGGGGTATTCCTATTTTCACATTTGTGAATAAACTGGACCGTCCGGGGAGAGAACCTCTGGATCTGTTAGATGAAATTGAGCAAGAATTGGGGTTACAAACTTACGCAGTGAATTGGCCTATAGGGATGGGCGATCGCTTTAAAGGTGTATTTGATCGCAACCAGCGGCAAATTCATTTATTTGAACGCAGCGCCCACGGTAGCCGAGAAGCCCGCGATACCATCATCAATTTAGGTGAAAGCAGAATTGAAGAACTACTAGAAGAAGACCTTTATCACCAACTCAAAGATGAGTTAGAGCTATTAGAAGGAGCAGGAGGGGAACTGGATTTAGAATTAGTGCATGAAGGAACAATGACACCTGTGTTTTTTGGTAGTGCCATGACTAACTTTGGGGTGGAATTATTCCTCAAATATTTCCTTGACTATGCCCTCAAACCAGGTACACATAGGAGTAGCGTCGGCGAAATTCCTCCTACCTACCCGGAATTTTCAGGATTTGTCTTCAAACTCCAAGCCAACATGGACCCGAAACATAGAGATAGAGTAGCTTTTGTCCGGGTCTGTACAGGTAAGTTTGAAAAGGATATGACAGTTAATCATGCCCGCACAGGCAAGGTTGTCCGTCTGTCTCGACCACAAAAACTCTTTGCCCAAGAGAGAGAATCAATTGATGTGGCTTATCCTGGTGACGTGATCGGTTTGAATAATCCCGGCGTTTTTGCGATTGGGGACACAATTTATACAGGTAGAAAACTGGAATATGAGGGAATTCCTTACTTCTCACCAGAGCTTTTTGCCACTCTCAGAAATCCCAACCCCTCGAAATTCAAGGGATTTCAAAAAGGTGTTTCTGAATTACGGGAAGAGGGTGCTGTACAAATTATGTACTCAAATGATGAAGCCAAGCGCGATCCAATTTTAGCAGCGGTTGGTCAGTTGCAATTTGAGGTGGTGCAGTTCCGTCTACAAAATGAGTATGGTGTGGAAACCATATTAGATTTATTGCCCTACAGTGTTGCTAGATGGGTTAAAGGCGGTTGGGAAGCTTTGAATCAGGTGGGACGTTTATTTAACACGACTACTGTTAAAGACAGTATGGGAAGACCTGTATTGCTATTCCGTAATGAATGGAATTGTCAACAGTTGGAGGGAGACCATCCAGAGTTGAAATTAACTGCGATCGCCCCTGTATTTTCCAGTCAAAAACCGGATACAGAATAATTGGTTGTAATTAATTACTGCTTCCTTCTACCTCCTCCTCCTGACTCCTGCCCCCTCCTCCTGAATAAATTCAGGGACTCGCATCATAATTGTTGAATTTTGAGTTTTCAATTTTCAGTTTTGAATTAGATCGCGTGTATTACCTAGCAGAAATTGGAGTACCACAAGTTCTATGCCTTCATATCAACAGCCGTCTTTGGAGGCTGGTTTAGCTGCCCTCAAGCAGGGAAATTACTACGCCGCAATTACTCAACTTGTACCTATTGCCAACAGCAAAAATCAGAGCAATACTTGTTTGCAAGCTCAAGTTGGGTTAGTTATGGCTTATGCGCGCACAGGCGAAATTACTAAAGCGATTACCCTTTGTGATTATTTGATTAGAAGCACTAATCCGCAAGTTCAAGAATGGGCACAACGCGCTCTTGAACACTTGAAAAAAGTGCAAAAACGCCACAAAAAAACCAGGACACTTGAACATGGATTTGTGGCTTTTGATAATTCCTTAGCTACTCCTTTAGTTTCTACCACAACGCGACAACAAAAAGAAGGTATCCCAGAAAAAAATACTCCTAATCCTGATATAGATATCCCAAATACTACAGCCACTGAACCAGTTAGTATTTATTGGCGACACGCTAGACGTGCTAAGGTATGGCAACCTCTCCGTAAATATAACTCCATCCCATCCCGGCTGCTGGCGCTGGGAACATTCATAGCCATTTTTTGGGTATTGTGGGGATTAATCAGTTTGCTAATGGCTTTGATCACCCAAATTTTAGAAAAACTGCCTTATGTAAATCCATTGCCACTTTTATATACCAATCCTGCTTCATTAATATTATTCCTATTATTGGTTTTACTCGTATTGTCTCCTTGGTTGCTAGATTGGCTATTGGCAAAACTTTATGGACAACAACCGCTATCTAAAGAAATCTTGTACAGCCACAGCCGTGAAGTACTCCGGGTGACACAACGTGCTTGTCAATTAAGACATTGGCCTGTTCCCAGACTCCAGATTTTACCAATGGCAGCACCAATTATGTTGACCTATGGTAATTTACCCTCCACAGCCCGGATTGTCGTTAGTCAAGGATTGTTAGAAAAACTAAGTGATGATGAAATAGCCACTATCTACGCCTTGGCTTTAGGGCAAATTGGCCGCTGGGATTTTCTGGTAATGTCTTTGGCTTTGCTGGTGACCTTGCCAGTTTATCAGCTATATCAGCAAGCATCGACTTGGGGAAACAAGAGTGACAAGCAAATTTGGCGCTGGACTGCTACAGCTTTGAGTAGTCTGAGTTATGGAATTTGGTGTTTGCTGGCTGGTACGACTTTGCTTAATTCCCGGTTTCGGCTTGACTCTAGCGATCGCTACGCAGCTGAAATTACAGGAAATCCCAATGGGTTAATTCGTGCCTTACTCAAAATTGCTATTGGTATTGCTGATGATATCAAAAAACAAGAACACACGAGTTGGCAATTGGAAAGTTTAAATATTGTCGCCCCAGTTAGCCACCAACAAAGTCTGTGTTTGGGAAGCATTGCAGGACATCTGCCCTGGGAATCATTCTTAATGTGGGAAAACTCCAATCCTTATCGGCAATGGTTTACTATTAATAATAGCCATCCATTAATGGGCGATCGCATCCAACGCATAAGTCAAATAGCTCATCATTGGCATCTAGAAACTGAACTACATCTAACCATTCCAGAATCCTTCCCCGTTAAACCTCAATCCTTCCTATTACAAATCGCCCCTTGGTTGGGAATACCCCTGGGGTTTGTATTAGCAGGTATGTTTTGGCTAATATGGCAAACATCATACACATTTCATTTAGTCAACCTGCAATGGATCTATGATGATTGGTCTTTCATGACAGGGTTTGTGATGATCGGCTTTAGTATAGGTACAGTGATGCGGATTAATGCCTTCTTTCCCGAAATCAAACCTCTCGCCTTACAAGCTGATGACCAACTGCCTCAGCTATTAACTAACCCCTTTGTTTTACCAGTAGATAGCATCAGTGTCCGGTTTGTTGGTAAACTATTAGGCCGTCGTGGAATTAGCAACTGTCTATCCCAAGACCTGATTCTACAGTCCAGCACAGGTTTAGTGAAACTACACCATGTTCCATTGTGGGGACTCTCAGTTACTCCCCAAGAATTAATTGGTCGGCAAATTATCGTCACAGGTTGGTTACGACGAGGAGCAACACCTTGGATAGATATCCAAACCCTAGAAACTCAAAATGGCAAAACCATTAACAGCCCTCATCCTATTTGGTCTACTGTTTTAGCAGTCATCGCCCAAGCGTGGGGAGCATATATTATGCTCACCGCCCAATCTGTTGGGGGTTAATACTAAAATTCTCGGCTGACTAGATGAAATGTAAACAGAAGTTGCAGATTTCTTTTCCAAATGTTACATTTATTCATGAAATCCATAGAACCCAAAGTAAATCAGCCCTCCAACCTGGTGATTAGTCTGGCTGCTAATACTAACCTATCCCCATTAGCTCCTCCCAACAGAGCAGCAAATCAACCAGCCAGTGGCTGGTTTTTATTTCAAATTTTTAACCTTTTGCAAAAATTGTATTTTATGCTACGATGCATTAATACTATACTATGGGCAAAAATGTAGGTGCTGAACTAGTTACGTAGAAAATACCGTGATAATGTTAAGAGATGGTATTTGATTCTGCGAATAAGAGCTAGGAAAAAATCATTTACTGTGGCGGACGGTGGGCTATTAAATTTACAATTCTTAGAATTAAGGTGGTATTAGCCGGGCGTATTAGTGCTTTTGTCCTAAATAAGCTTGATCCCAACAAAAAACTGTATTGTATAGGTTGATAGTTTGGATTAAAAAAATTGGTTTACGGCGATTTTAATTAATAGCATCTATTGAAAAGCCAAAGCCAAGTGATTGTTTTTGTCTTGTCATATTCATTTCAACTCTGGAGGTATAGTTCATGTCCGTTCGCCTGTATATAGGTAATTTGCCCAAAGAAGAAATAGATCGTCAAGAGTTGCAAGCAGTGTTTGCATCTGAAGGCGATGCTGTCACCACTAAACTAATTAAAGACCGCAAAACAGGCAAATGTCGCGGTTTCGGTTTTCTAACGGTGAACAATGACGAACAAGCAGACCAAATTATTGAAAAGTATAATGGTCAATTGTTCAAAGACACAGCCATCAAGCTAGAAAAAGCATTACCTCGGACAAAAGGTGAAGAAGGTGACGAGCAAGCACCCAAGCCTGCTAGTCAAGCTAGTAGCGCCCCCGCACCTAGCATCAACAAAGAAAACCGTCGTGACAAAGGCGCTAAGAAATCTCGCCGTGGTGGTGGTGGTGGTGGTGGTGGTGGAAATCGTGAAACAACTACCACAGTAGATTCAGACGCAATTCGTCCCGATCCACGTTGGGCTGCTGATTTAGAAAAGCTGAAGCAGATGTTAGCCGCACAAGCGACTAACTAATCCTATAGGGTTGGAAACAGTAACTTGACAACTATTCATCTCTTGGCAAATGTCGTCAGAAAAGCTGTCAGCAGTAAGCAAGCCCCATAAATTGAGGGGAAAGAGACTTAAAACTTAAAAATTAAAAATCAGCATTTGTGATTTTTAATTTTTAATTATTCTCTTATTACTAAAGCTACTAAACTCATCTGAGTAAGTCAGATTCCCCTGTTAATCAAAGACTAAAATTACCAGACCCGTTACGGGACTGTTCTTTGTGCAAATCACCACCAATAAAACAGGACATGAGCAGTGCGAATAGCCGATTCTGGCTATTCGCACTGCTCAGTTTTTTGTGGAGAGATGGGGAAGGTGGGGGCTTACAGGGGTAGGTTTTTTAATATTATCTGTGAAGGCAAGACTTGGAAGATTTTCTACGCAAAATGGTCTTTTGATGGTCTGTTATTGTTACCAAACGTACATGATTTGTATTGTTGTTTTCCTCCCTTGTGACCTTGTCTGCCTTGTCCACCAAGTCTTGCCCTCAAGAGCAAGTAAAAAACCTACCCTTGTGAGGGTGGGGGTGATGGGGAGAATTATGTATTACCTCCTAAACTCTGAAATATTGAGACATATGTAAATCTTTTAATAAAAAGTATCTTATTTAACAAAATAAAATAATTTATAATAATACTATACTATAAGTAAATGCAATTCTCAAAAAACTAATTTCCTCAAGGAACTTTTGTAATTATGGAACTACTGTAACAATTAATTACTTATTAATTTAAGTAGTTAAATATTAGTCATTGGACCAACTAGATATTTTAAATTGCTGAGTTAGTAACATTGAATATTAATTTCTTATTGCTGTAATATAAACACGGCAATCATCTTACTATGACTAATTAAGGCTCTATTTATTTAGAATGGATAAGATTTAATTATTCCATAAAACAATAGATTGCATCTATCAAAATCAAATGATTAGAGATTAATATACAAAAATTAGACATAATAAAGTTAAATATAAATCCTGAAATAAACTATCTAATTTGGTAGTAGACAAATATTTTTTATGACATAATTAAATTTATATGAAATTTAATAAAAGTTTCTAAATAATTCAGGTAAGCGTGAGTAACGCCAACTTGAAACCGCATACTACCTTGTGAGAATCAGCAACACACAACTTATGAACTCTACCACTAACAAACGCATTGCCTTGATTTCAGTCCACGGTGATCCGGCGATTGAAATTGGGAAAGAGGAGGCTGGAGGACAAAATGTTTATGTTCGCCAAGTGGGTGAAGCACTATCCCAGCTAGGATGGCAAGTTGATATGTTTAGCCGCAAAGTGAGTGTTGACCAAGAAGATATCGTTCAACATAATTCTCGTTGTCGAACCATTCGTTTAACAGCCGGACCAGTTGAATTTGTACCACGAGATAACGGTTTTAAATACTTGCCAGAATTTGTGGAGCAGTTATTGGAATTTCAAAAACAAAACAGCATTAAATATGAGTTGGTTCATACTAACTACTGGCTATCTAGTTGGGTTGGGTTGCAGCTGAAACAAATCCAAGGAAGTAAACAGGTTCACACATATCATTCTTTAGGAATAGTCAAATACAACACAATAGAAAATATTCCTCTAGTTGCTAGTCAACGTCTAGCAGTGGAAAAAGAAGTATTGGAAACAGCGGAAAGAATTGTGGCGACAAGTCCGCAAGAAAAACAACACATGAGAACTCTGGTTTCTCATCAAGGAAACATTGATATTATTCCTTGTGGTACAGATATTCGCCATTTTGGTTCAGTGGATAGACAAGCAGCTAGAGAAGCATTGGGAATTGATCCACAAGCCAAAGTTGTTTTGTATGTAGGGCGTTTTGACCCACGCAAAGGGATAGAAACCTTAGTGCGTGCTGTGCGTGAGTCTAAGTTTTATGGTGATAAAGACTTGAAACTGATTATTGGTGGTGGAAGTACACCAGGTAACAGTGATGGTAGAGAACGTGATCGCATCGAGGGAATTGTTAACGAATTGGGAATGAGTAAATTTATTTCCCTTCCTGGTCGTCTCAGTCGAGAAGTCTTACCAACTTATTACGGTGCGGCTGATGTTTGTGTGGTTCCCAGTCACTATGAACCCTTTGGACTGGTCGCTGTGGAAGCAATGGCCAGTGGAACACCAGTTATAGCTAGTGATGTTGGTGGTCTTCAGTTTACCGTTGTTAATGAAAACACTGGCTTATTAGTACCACCCCAAGACGTAGCAGCCTTTAGTAACGCCATTGACCGCATTCTTGGTAATCCCCAATGGCGTGCACAACTAGGTCAATCGGGTAATAGACGGGTAATGAGTAAGTTTAGCTGGGACGGTGTAGCTAGTCAGTTAGACGCCCTATACTCCCAACTACTGCAACCAGTTAAAGAAAAAGAACCTGCTTTAGTTAGTAAGTGATCTTTTTCGGAGAAAATAAAATAATTTATTTGGGTAAAGAGTGAAGATTTTTTCTTGTCCTTTTACCCTTTTATATTGCTTAATTTTTATGGAACTAAGCGCAAAGTACGCAAAATATACAAAGGAAGAGAAAAACAAGAGTAGAGTTTTGTACAAATATATGAGAACTCCTGTAACTGCTAGATGGGTAAATTATTAGGATCTATACCTTTTTTCTTTTTCTTGACGTTCTTTCTCAATTTGTTCTACAGCACAAAGTAATAAATGACCATCTTGATTCCAGCATCTTAACTAATAACCTGTTCTCCCTTCTTTTGTACCTTGCCAAATTCCTAAAAATAAGCCCATACTATCAAGCCAATCATAACGGTTTTCATCTGGCTGTTTTAACTGATATCCCTCATTTTCTAATTGATAAAACTCTAATAAACCATATTCAGGAGCGAAAATTACATAAACAGTAACTTTTAATATTTGCTCATAAAAAAACATTTTCCGGGGGGATAAGTCCGTTTAAAAGAATATTTTACCCCATCGATATCAGATAAAAGTTTCATTACTCGGGAATATCACCTTCTAACTTTGGTGTATAGCTTCTGCGTTCTGGTTAAAGAGATTTAACCGATGGTACGTATAACCAGTCAGGTACTTTAAGAAGAATTTGTTCATTAACTGTGGTACAAAGAGCAAAGTTAGGAACTATTAACATTTGCAGTTGAATAAAACCGGCAATTTCTAAACTTTCCCTTAATGCACGTGCTAAAATAGGTTGTCCTGTATTTTCCACTGGTTCATCCTCTCACTGAAGATCATCGGGTAATGCTTCCCAAGAGATAACCAGTTCTGTGTTTTTTTCGGTTCACTAACTTGGGTAGTCATTTAGATCAGCTCTGATAGATACATGTTTATTTTAGTTCTATTTTAGTTGTTTATATATTACTGGCTAATTTTATTCATGTATCAGAACATGAAAATTTAGCACAAACTCATTATATTTAAACGAAGAATGAGTAATGAAAGTGGTATTTCGTTAGCTAAAACCAAACTACTGGCTCAGTATAAAATGGCGCAGTCAACTGTTGTTATCTCCAACTTGATATTCGTTGAGTCCTAACCATCCCTTGGCTTCCCTGTAAACAACTTCTACCCAATTTCTTT
>ERZ1034411.103-NODE-103-length-27431-cov-23.070609_pt1 | contig 27431 bp, 25 predicted proteins | sample MGYA00520583_ERZ1034411 | MGnify/ENA primary metagenome ERZ1034411 (study PRJEB33736, sample SAMEA104288481) | Azolla microphylla | place: Ecuador | collected 1982 | study: EMG produced TPA metagenomics assembly of the PRJEB19522 data set (Is there foul play in...
TGAGAACAGCCATATCTTTTCTATTTATTGATTGGTTCAACTGGAATCCGGACGTATTTCCTTGTTATCAAGCCAGTTTGGGCTACATTCGGCCTTGATTTTTGTTTACGTACCGTTAAAAGTCAAGAAGGAGGGGAAGAACAGAAATTCTCTTGGGGTGAGGTTTTCAGAGAAGCTTTCTTAAAGGCTTCTGTTGTTCTGTTAGTTGGTAGTCTGATAGTGCGAATTCTCACAGAAGAAAAAGGCTGGGAAAAATTACATCCATTCACCCAAGATATATTCTATGGTGTGCTATCATACTTTTTACTAGATATGGGTATGGTGCCTGCTAGAGGAATGAAAAAGTTAAGTAAAACAGGTTATTTTATAATTAGTTTTGGCATTTTTATGCCTGTAGTTAATGGAATTGTTAGCATTATGATCAGTAAACTAATTGGTATATCTGAAGGTAATGCTCTCTTATTTTCCGTACTTTGTGCTAGTGGTTCCTATATTGCTGTACCAGCAGCAATCAGAATGACTATTCCTGAAGCTAACCCCAGTTTATATGTGTCTATGGCTTTAGCTATCACTTTCCCGTTTAATATGATTTTTGGTATACCTTTGTATTTCAACAATATCAAGATTATAGGAGTATAACAAGGTGAAAATTGTCAAGGAAATTGAAATACTTAGTAATTCTTTAGAACTACAAGATGTTTTAAAAAAATTAGATAATGCAGGCGTTTCTGGATATACAATTATTCAGCATGTTATAGGCAAAGGAAACAGAGGTAGAGTCATTGATGATTGAGAAGGCCATGGACTCACTAATGGTTCTATTATGACTACTTGTAGTGAAGAACGAGAATATCAACTAGTTGAACCGATTAGACCTATTCTCAAAAAATTCGGGGGTGTATGTGTTGTTTCTGATGCTAAATCAATTATACATTAGTTGATTTTTTGAACGAGCATATCAAAAATAAGATTAGTTGTTGCTGCCTGTAAGCAGGAAAAACTTTCCACAGTTCGGTTAATTATTTTGGTAGGTGTTTACCACCATAATTAATCAATTTTTCCATCTGGAATATAGTTTAATTTATCAATGTCAATGATTGTGATTTCCCCACCTTGATGATAGGAGATTAATGATTTCATACTTTTAGGTAAGCGGACACATTATTCATAGGTAATACCTATACTCCGCGCAATAATATGATAAACTTTCTTTTAAATGCTCACCTTTTGCTATTGTTTCTGTTCCCGATGTAGTAGCGAAATATTGAACTAATCTCGCTAGTCGAATAATTGCCCTTTCTTAAACTAAACCGTGAACTGTTTCATGTAATTGCTGTATGCGGTTATTAAAAACTACTAACATTCGCAAAGGAATATCAGGCTTTTGTTGAATAGCTATTAATAAGGCATCTCGTTCTACAGTTAGAATTTCACAATCAGATTCAGCGGTGACAGTAGCTGGAGAAATGCCATTACCTAATAATGCAGGTGCGGCGAAAATTTCCCCAGTTCCTAAGTTACGAAGGATTGTTTCTTTACCTGTGGTTGCTGTTTTACTAACTTTAATTACTCCACTAGCAACAGCATACAATTTAGCGGGTAAGGAATCACTTTCATGAAAAATTATCTCTCCTTTTCCATAAGGTTTCACTACAGTATAAGGTTGCAGATTTAGTTTATCTGTGGTTTCTAAATCTGCAAACACTTTAATTTGGGTAATTTGTGCTAAGGAAGCCTGCATTATAGGGCAAATACGGGACGATGTTGAATCCAGGGGTTAGCGGTTTCTAATTGCGCTGCTAGACTAATTAAAGTGGACTCAGCGGCAGGTTTACCTACTAACTGCACACTCATGGGTAACCCGTTGCTATCAAAACCAACGGGAATAGCGATCGCAGGTAAGCCAGTAGCATTTGCTACAGGACAAGGGGCAACCCAGTTAATAATATTTTGGAATGTCTCTTCTGGACTCAAATTTTCCCATTCACCCACGCGAATTGGGGAATGTAAATAAACTGGTAAAACCAGCACATCTACAGTATCAAAAAAGGCGACAATTGACCGAGAAAAGATTTGCATTTGTGCCAATGCTTGTAAGTACTCAGCTACAGAACCAGTTCTAGCTAATAACCACCGATTCAATGGCTGCAATGCTTCTGGGGGAATTCCTGCCGCAGCTACTCCAGATTGCCAGACAATTTGAAATGGTTCTACTAAACCGCTGAAATCAGGACATCTTTCTTCTACTTGGTGTCCAAATTGTTCTAGAAGTTCAACTGTTTGTAAAACTCCTTGTTCACAATTCTTGTCAGCTGCTCCCAAAGGAGGGACACTGGTACTAAAAGCTATTTTTAACCTAAGGTTTTTCACTTGAGTTGCTGCAAAAAAGGAAGGTTGTGGATCGCTTAACCAATAAGGATCACCAGTGAAATAGCCAGAGATGACATCTAACATCGCTGCTGCATCTGCTACAGTTCTAGCAATGGGTCCATTGACAGCTATTCCTCCCAAGCGATCACCTACTGGTGCTTTTGTGACTCTTCCCCGCGCTGGTTTGATTCCCACCACACCACAACAAGCCGCAGGACCACGAATTGAACCACCACCATCTGAACCTTGTGCGATCGCACTTAATCCCGCAGCTACTGATGCGGCTGCACCACCACTAGAACCACCGGGAGTATATTCTAAATTCCACGGGTTTCTCGCTGAAGGAAATCCCACAGGTTCGCTGTAAGGATAAGAACCTAACTCAGAAGTGGCAGTTTTGCCAATAATCGTAAAACCGGCTTGTTTAATCCTGATAACTACGCCATCATCATAGTTAGGGATATGATTCAGCAATGCCGCATTTCCGTAAGTGCAAGTAATACCTGCAACAGCATTTAGGTCTTTAATAGAAATCGGGACACCAAAAAATGGTGGTAGTTCTGAGGTGGTTGTGAGTAATTCTGTCTTGGCTTTAGCATCAGCAACAGCCAGATCTGCTGTAACTGTAAAATAACTTCCTAATTGGGGATTTAAGCGGTAAATCCGTTCTAAATATATTTCTACCAAATCTAGGGGTGAAACTACCCGAAGACGGATTAGTTGCGCTAATTTTAAAGCTGGGGTAAAAGCTAAATCAATTTCATTCATTGTTATAGCAGGGGACAGGGAACAGGAAACTTAGAGGCTTAATCTTGCTCCTACTTTTTAGCAAGTTATCATTTGTGGATGCTTATGTCTAACGACACAAAAAAATGCGATCGCTAGTCTCACAGTAGGTATCGCATTCTCAAGTAATTCAAATTTGGATCATTAAACTAGGGATCTATCAGTCAAAATCTCATAACCACTGTCTGTAACTAATACAGTATGCTCAAACTGAGCAGACAAAGCATTATCAACAGTTACAGCCGTCCATCTATCAGCTAAAATCCTGGTATTCTTAGAACCAGCATTCAAAATTGGTTCAATTGCCAAAGTCATACCAGCACGCAATTTTACATTGGGAATATCACGAGTCCGGTAGTTAAAAACCGCTGGTTCTTCATGTAAATTTCTACCCACACCATGACCTGTAAATTGTTCAACTACATTAAAGTCATTAGCTTTAATATGGTCTTCAATTGCACCAGCAATTTCCACCAGATGAATACCAGCTTTTACCTGTTCAATCCCTTTAAATAAAGCCTCTTCAGCCACACGAATCAATTTAGCAGCTTCTGGAGTAACGTTTTCTACGGCAATTGTAATACAAGAATCGCCGTGAAATCCTTGATAATAAGCTCCTGTATCAACTTTTAATACATCTCCTGCCCTAATCACTTTTTTCGGGCTGGGAATACCATGTACAACTTCATTATTAATGCTAGAACAAATCGAAGCCGGAAAACCGTGATATCCTTTAAAGCTAGGAGTTGCACCCATTTCCCGGATGCGTTTTTCCGCATGAGTATCCAAATCAGCGGTAGTCATTCCTGGCTTGACTAGCTCAGAAATTTCTTTGAGAACAGTTGCCACAATCTTTGCTGATTGTCGCATAATCTCAATTTCGCGGGGAGATTTAATTTCAATGCCCCGGCGTTGTTTTGGTGCTGGTTTTGGCTGAACTGGTTGAGAAAGCAAGCTGCTGAAAATGTTCATCATGAAATTTAGTAATTACCCGCGCTTTACGGATTAGGTGTTAGGTTGTTGAGACTTATTGAGAAAAATATCTACATTTAAGTTAACTTATTTTGCGCTGCTAGAGAAATACAGGGAATAGCACAAGAAAGAATCTAAACCCAACAAACTAGAGTTGGGGATAGGTTTCTATAAATAAGTTTTTTCAATCTCTATTTTGAGAAAGTTGTACAAATTCCCACCTTTGACAATTATTGACCTATATTCTCAATAATCTTGAGAATATAGGTCAATAATTTGATGGATTTCCGTGTTTTCAGCGGTTGATATTGATCTATTGACTTTTTTTTCTTTTTTCTATCTAAAATCTAAGGGATTTTTATATAAACTTATAAAAATATTTATTTCTTTGAAAAACTACATTTTTCTCTCAATAATTTTTAGGCAGTATTTAATTACTGCAACATAGTTCTGCCTTATTAGGGCTAATAATATCAGATTTCGGGGTTCAAGTCAACACCCTCACTTCATAATTTTGGCAGCCATTAACAAAAAATTTACCGCCAATTCTTCACAGGTGATTACTGAAAGGAATAATTTTATGACAACACCAGAAACAACTCAAACTCAATGGTAAATTTTTAAAATCCTGTCAATCCTGATTCTGAGATTAGGATTTAATCACAATCTATCCTGTTATTCCTGCTTATGAATGTCCAGCAATGGTACAACGTAAACCATATTTACCTGATTTCAGTCGCATAAACACCCATTCTGCTTCTGCACCGGGTTTTAATTACAATTCGCCAATACCACCTTTAATTTCTACATTCCCGGCTTCGACTTTTTGTGTCCAAATTTGATTAGCAAAATCTTTACTCCTAAAATCATGCTTTACTGGGCTAGGATTAGTTAGCTGGAGATTATATGACCAGCTTGAAATTCCAGGTAATTGGGCTCAAATTTGAGTTTACTCGTTGCATTACCCAAACCGACTGTAATTTCTGTAGGTGGTTGTTTGAGTAGATCACCAGATAAATTCACTGCGATAGCTGGAGTTGCATCCATTAAACTCAGACAAAGGGATGTGAATAAAGAAATAGCTATATTTATAGATGTTTAGAGATTTTTGTCAGGACACTACTCATTTCGCACCTTGTCTATCAGTAACACCTATCACAATTATCCATTATCTGAGCCTCTTTCTTGTCACCAATCACCAATTACCAATCACCAATCACCTCAGCCATGATTGCAGGCCCAGCCGTCACCACTACAAATTTATCAGGATAAAGTAACTGACGCGCAACTTGATTCACTTCATTTTTGGTAACTTTCTGAATCTTTTCAACAAAAGCGCGTAATTCCATTTCGTCTAATTCATAAACCTCATTCATCAGAATTCTGGCTGTTAATTGCTCAGGTTTGGACAGAGAAATATGATAGTTACTAATCAGAGTCCGTTTAGCGGTTTCAACTTCTAGTTCTGTCACACCTTCCTGATGCAGTTGTTTTAATAGTTTGCGGGTGGTTGCGATCGCTTTATTAGTATCTTCTGGACTGGTTTGCATTTCAATCAAAAATGTCCCAATATTCTTTCCACCTTGGAAGTTGCTATAAATTTCGTAGGTTAAACCCAAGCGATCGCGCACTTCTGCCCCCAGTCTACTAGATAAAGTATCCCCTCCCAAAATTTGATTTAACACCAAAGCTTGATAAAATCTGGGATCTTGGCGTTTAATACCTGTGTAACCCATATAGGTGACAGCTTGGGATTTACCAGGGAGAACAGAATTAACACGCACCCCCTTATCTGTCATCACCACAGTGGGATATTCTACCATCGGTGCTTTACCACTGACTCGCCAATCACCAAATTGATTTTCGATGAGTGATCGCACTTTCTCCACATCAAAATCACCCACCAATACCAATACCATAGTATCTGGTCGATAATGTTTTTGTTTAAAAGCGATCGCATCCCTTTGTGTAATTCTCTGTATAGTCTCCTTCGTCGCAAAGGTATGAGAAGGGTGATTTTGCGGATACAAAGATTGGATAAATTGTCGGTTCGCTACCTGGTAAGGATCATCTAATTCAACATTCAGCGCATTTAAAGCTTTTTGACGAGTCAGTTTTAATTCCTGCACAGGAAAAGTGCTATTTCTCACAACATCTACCATCGTTGCCAACAAAACAGAAAAATCTTCCCTTAAACTCTTACCCTGGATACGTACACCTTCCCGCTGTGCAGTAAAATTTAAACTCGCTCCTCGATCTTCCAAAATTTTCGCAATAGTCAATGCATCCTTAGTTTTAGTCCCACTCATCAAATTATCTGCCACCAAAGACGCTAAACCCGCTTGTTCATTGTCCTCAAATTCTTTACCCGCTTTGATATAGCCACTTAAAGTTACAGTTGGACTACTATTACCTGGCAATAGTAACACCCGCAAACCATTAGCTAATGTTAGTTTCTGTAGTATTGGATGATTTAATTTATTGTTAGTATCATCCAAATTTGGTAAATACTTGATCACGTCAGATGGAGTTGCTGTGACTCCACAAGTCAAATTTTCTTCAGTCCCCACAGACGTGGATGGACCATGATCATAGTTAGCATTGTCTTGAGGTTCAAAAAACCCCACTACTTGCGCCTCTGGTTTGAGATACTTCTTAATTACAGCTATCACATCCTCAGATTTTACCTGACGGACATTTTCTAAATAACGTTCTGTATAGCAATCATCACCAGCAATTAGCTGATCATTCGCAAATTGCATTCCTTGACCAGTGATATCACGCCTATTTAAAATCACGGATGCAGTTAATTGAGTTATAGCGCGTTTAACTTGTTCCGATGTCACTCCTCTTTTAAGAAGTTTCGTAATTGCAGTCTTAATAGAATCCTCAACTTTCCGTAAATCTTGATTTGGTGAAGTATTCACAGATAAATCATACCAACCGATTGCCCCCAAACTGGCAACATGAGCGGAAACATCATTAGCCAAACCCGACTTCACCAAAACCTGATATAAATAAGAATTCTTCCCCCCCGTCAAAATATAATCCATCACTCCCAAGATTGGTACATCTGGGTGATTGACATCAGGAAGAGGATAAATCACCTGTAACAGTTTCCCCGCACCTGGTTCTCGTAAAACGATGGGAGAAGAAGGAAATTGAGGAATAGGGGGAGTAGGTTTTGGGAGAAGTTTTTGACCTTGGGGAATTTTACCAAAAATCTCTTCAACTATTTCCAGAGTTTGTGGAGTTTGGAAATCTCCAACAATCACCAATACAGCATTGTCAGGAGTATAGTATTTTTGATAATACTCCCGCACCTGCTCAACAGTCAATTGTTCCACATCCGCTTTAGTTCCACCTGTAGGTAAACCATAAGCATGATCGGGAAATATAGACTTCAATACAGCACGCTTGAGACGGTATTTGGGACTATTTTCATAACCCTCTAACTCAGAAATAACCACCTGCTTCTCACTCGCTAATTGCTGATGATCAATGAGCGAATTTTGCATCCTGTCTGCTTCCAATTCCAGCAGTGCTTTGAGTTTATCACTTTCAGCGGTATTGTAATATGCCGTTTGCTCATAACTAGTAAAAGCATTGGAGTCACTACCCAAAGCACTAAATAACTGTCCAAATTGAACAGGACGGTTTTTTGTACCTTTAAACATAATATGCTCCAACTGGTGAGCAATACCATTCATCCCAGGTTGTTCATTACCTGAGCCAACTTTGTACCATACCTGCACCGTGACAACTGGTGCATTATGTACCTCTTTTGTCAAGACTGTTAAACCATTTTCCAGCATGGTCTTCTGGACATTTTTTGTCGTCAATGTAAGAATACTCGTTTTTTTATTTACGAAAATTTGCTGAGAATGTTCCCATTGGGGGATCTTTAAGTTTTGGCGTTCGGAAACAGGATGCTTCAATAAAACTGCTGCAATTACAGAAAAAATAAATAGTAGTAGAGGAACACGATATCTATGGAAGACAGAAATAACAAACATATATTTCTTGAATATGAGTAAATATTGCTACATAATTTTACTTAGATAGTCGGAGTTTAAATTTTCTGGAAAATTTTGAGAAGAAGGAGATCAAGGAGTCAGGAGTCAGGAAGCAGAAGAAAGATACTGTTCCCTATTCCCTTCTGACTGTCACCTGTCACCTGTCACCTAACTTGCCTAAAAACCGGATCAACTCCAAAGCCAAGCCATCAGCGTCGGCGATGAAAGCGACTTCTAAGATGTGCTCGCCTATTTGCTGCTGAGTTGGTTGTAAAAGGACTGTTAGGGGTTGCAACTCAGTTATCGCAGCTATTTGCGCCTTTAAATCTGATAACCAGTTGTGTAAATCTGGTGTAATCTCAGTTAAATCAAAGGAAAGATGATAATAGCCCACATAATGCTCATCTGCAAAAGCATCAGGGGCTGGTTTAGGCTGGGGAATTTGGATCAATTCAATGCGGCTATCCAAACCTTCCATCCAGCAAGCTAGAGTATAACCTGTAGTGAAGCGATCGCCAACAGTAAATCCTAACTGTTCATAGAAAGCGATCGCACGGTGAATATTAGCAGTCCGAATAGAAGCATGGTGCATAAAATTTATCAAATGTCAGTTGTCAGTAGTCAGTTGTCAGTTGTTAGTTCTTTATTACCACTGACAACTGACAACTGACTACTGTCCACTATTCAAATAAGCGGAAATAAGGATAACGTACCGGTACACCAGGCTCCTTATCCAAATCGAAATTAATCACATCCCAGCATGAATCTTCAGCAGGATTGGGACTAAAATCGACTGGTAAACCATACAAACGAGCAGATGTAGCTTCCGGTTGTCCAGAACGCCAAGGACTACTGCGTTCCAAATAGCCACTCATCAACTCCTGATAGCGTCGGGCAATAATCACCCTTGTAGCTCTATATCCTTGAGTATAAAGCTTATCTAACGCCTCGTGAATTTCAAAGCGAATCCCGTCAGGATGAGTATGTTGTCGATACCATTCATTATTCCACCTGCGCCAATGACGACCCGACTGGAGATGTACCAACTCCCCAGTTTTCGGATTCGCTTCAAACGCGCCATGACGGGTACACAGATAGGTATCAGTCAGAGTCAGTGCGGGAATAGTTTGGCGACAGTGAGGACACTGTATTTCAGGGCCAAATATTGGGTACTGCAAGCCTGGATTCATCATGAAGTGCGTACAAGCATAATTTTGTCTTTACCAGCACCAATAGGTTGGATTTAACACTTCGGCTCCACCACCTTGAGTTAGTAGCTCAGCACCGCAAAATAATTAGTTGCAGCAACACCAATTCTCAGTAGTGCCTTCCTTAGCATACAGAGCAAACGGCTGTGATATCCTAGTTGTGCAACCAGCCTCAAAGGTTGGAGTTTTTCCAGTGTTCCTGGGTACCATATCAATATTCTATCGTGTCTACTGTTTCCTACTGGACATCTCCTGATTTTTCTCAAGCTGCCTTTGTCGCACCCAACGCCGTTGTTGTTGGTTCAATCAACATAGCAGCAGGTGCCAGCGTATGGTATGGTGCAGTAGTTAGAGGAGATGTAGAACGCATTGACATTGGCGAATGCACAAACATTCAGGATGGGGCCATTTTGCATGGTGATCCTGGTCTGCCAACAATATTAGAAGATCATGTAACTATAGGGCATCGTGCTGTGGTACATTCTGCCCATATTGAACGTGGAAGTTTAATAGGCATTGGCGCAATAATTTTAAATGGAGTCAGAGTTGGTCATAGTAGCATCATTGGCGCAGGTGCAGTAGTAACCAAAGACATACCCCCATGTTCCCTAGTAGTCGGCATCCCCGCTAAAATTGTCCGTCAACTCACAGACACCGAAACCGCAGAACTCATAGAACACGCCGAAAAATACCAAGAATTAGCCCTAGTTCACGCCAGCAAAGGGACAGATATTGGTTTTAGGTAGGGATTGGGGACTGGGAAGATGGGGAATATGGGGGTGATGAGGGAGATGGGGAAAAATTTCTGCCTTTTGCCACTGACCACTGACCAAGTTAATCATTCTTTACACTTCTCCTTGGAAAAATACCCCACTTCAGATAAAAATAAAAATTGATAACTGTTGATAAATCTTTAATTTCTACATAACAGAGGGCTACTAGATATGGACATTGATACCCGTGTAATCATCGTTTTAGCACCACTAGCCATTGCTGCTGGTTGGGCTGCTTTTAACATCGGCGCTGCTGCTATTAGACAAGTACAAAACTTTTTGAACAAGGAAGCTTAATGACTAACTAAAGGAATAGGGGATAGGGAATAGGGGTTTTTTAATTTTGAATTTATTTCTCCCCATCTCCCTCATCACCCCCATATTCCCCATCTTCCCAGTCCCCAATCCCCAGTCCCCAGTCACCGTGAATATAGATTCCTTACTCCAACCCCTTCAGCATTTTGGTGTCAATCTGGGACTAACACGCATTGTCAAATTATTAGCAAATCTTGACAATCCCCATCATCAAGTTCCTCTAATTCATGTTGGTGGAACTAATGGCAAAGGTTCTGTATGCGCTTATCTTTCCTCCGTACTCACCGAAGCTGGTTATCGTACAGGACGGTACACTTCCCCGCATTTGGTAGATTGGACAGAACGTATCTGTATAAATGAACGGGCAATCAAACCAGAAATTTTGTCTCAATTAATACTACATGTTCAATCTGCTATTGACCTAAGAGAAGAGTCACCAACCCAGTTTGAAGTAATTACCGCAGCAGCTTGGTTATATTTTGCACAACAAAAAGTTGATGTGGCGGTAGTGGAAGTGGGATTAGGAGGGCGTTTAGATGCTACTAATGTTTGCCCTAAGCCCTTACTAACGGTAATTACTTCCATTAGTAGAGAACATTGGCAACAATTAGGTCCGACAGTTGCTGATATTGCCGGAGAAAAAGCAGGTATTATTAAACCTGGATGTCCTGTAGTAATAGGACAATTGCCAGCAGATGCTGAAAAAGTTGTGCGAGCGCGCAGCCTAGAATTACAATGCCCTATAATTGCCCCTCAACCTGCTCAAGAAATTAACCCAGGATGGGCAGAATACTATAAAATTCAAAATTCAAAATATCCTCCGGGAAATCACCCTCCAGGTTTATACCAAATTGAAAATTCTGAATCAATTAGATATCATCTACCATTACAAGGACAAATTCAATTACATAATTCAACTTTGGCTTTAGCAGCTTTAGAAATATTACAAAAACAAGGTTGGCAAATTTCTGAACAAACCATTATTAATGGTATAGGAAAAACCAAATGGCCAGGAAGAATGCAATGGTTCACATGGAAACATAATAATTACAATTATCAATTATTAATTGATGGCGCACATAACCCAGCATCAGCACAAGTTTTAAGAAATTATGTAGATACTTTCAGTACCCAAAATATAAACTGGGTAATTGGAATGTTAGCCACCAAAGATCATAGTGATATTTTTCACGCATTATTGAAAACAGGAGATAAATTATATTTAGTACCAGTCCCGGATAATAATTCAGCCAATCTTGACCACTTATCAAAATTAGCTAATGAAACTTACCCAGACTTAGGTTTTTGCAGCACCTATCCAGATATATTTTCGGCTTTAGATGCTGCTTTCACCTCTACAGATAACCTAGTTGTTTTATGTGGTTCTCTTTATTTAATTGGACATTTTTTAGGAAATAGTAATTAGGGCTTGCTGAAAGAGTTGTTCGTGACGATTAGGAGTCAGGAGTCAGTAGTCAGAAGGAAGAAGAGGAGGATTTAGAAGAATCTAGAATCTGAAAAAGTGTTTGAGTTTTCATGGTATCAAGGCTTATTTCCTGCATCTTATCCACCTTAAATAACCCTTAAACTATCGATTCATCCAGGTCTGAGGTTTATTCAACAAGCCCTAATTAGGTATTGGGCATGGGGCATGGGGCATTAGGAAAATTACTTCCCCATCACCCCCATCATCCTCATCTTCCCAGTCCCCAATCCCCAATCTACAATCACCGATTATTCCACTGTTGCGCTGCATCTTCTAGAGCTTTATCGACCGTTTTTTGTCCTAACATTGCAGCTTGGAGATTTTCATAAATTGCCTTTTGTAAAAATTTAAAATCCTTCATTTTCGGAGTTAAAACCTCTGCTGTTTGCATCTGTTGGGCGCTGATAATACGTCCCTTTTCCGCAGTGGTAGCAGTAGCAGGAACTTCTTTAAAATAACTATCAGCAAGTGCTGTAACTGTTGAAGGTAAAACATTAGCAGCTTTAGCAAAAGCTAATTGATTTTCGTCATTAGTAACAAATAAGGCAAATTTCACTGCTGCATCAGGTTGTTTGCTGGCACGGGGAATAACTATGTTCATGACAGCGACATTTTTCTTCCCTGTATCTCCTGTAATTTGAGGTGCTATAGCAGAAGCTTGAGAAATTTTGGGTGCATTATTTGATATTGTCTCCAAAAACTCAGGACCCGAAGCTAAAAATGCTGTTTCCCCTGATTGGTATAAATCAATTGCATGACGGTGGCCTTGTGTTAATGATTCTTTAGGTAGTAATCCTTTCTTATACAGATATACCCAATACTGAAAAGCGGCTTTTCCTTGTGGTGAATTAAAAGCCGCTTTACCCTCAGCATTGACCAGAGTAACTCCCATCTGTACAAATGATTCCAAAACCTCACCAGAATCTTGGGGTACAAAAGTAGCAAAAAAGGCGTATTTACCAGTTTTATCTTTAATTTGTTGTGCCTCTTGCGCTAATTCTGTATAAGTTGCAGGTGGTTTTGTGATACCAGCTTGTTTTAACAAATCAGTGTTATAAATAGTTAACCTTGTGGTGAGATACCAGGGAATGCCAAAACTCTTGCCATTCAAGGTACTAGCTTGCCAAATATTAGGCAAATAGGAGGAACGAACTTCACTTGGAACTTTTTCATCCAAATCTAACCAGGCATTTCGTCCTGCCAGTTGGGATGCAAAATCTGGGTTAAGGTTAACAACATCTGGTGGCGTTTTTGCGGAGACAGCTGTTAAAATTTTGTTCTCCATTGCAGACCAAGGCACATCTACCCATTTAACTTTGATACTGGGGTTTTGGGATTCAAAGCTTGTAATCAGGCTTTGGAAGTAGTTGGTAAATTGAGGTTGGAGTTGCATTGTCCAAAACTCAATCTTTGTCACTTCTGAAGTCACTGGTTTTGAAATTGTTCCCACATTGCCTGTGCTGCAACTTACTATCCAACTGGTAAGTAAGCCAAGCATTACCCAAACAGTTAGTTGTTTGAATTTTTGTAATCGAATCATCGTGGTAATATTTTTACGACTAAAAGGGGTGAAAAACTTATGCAGAAATGTCGAGATTATAAGCTATATAGATTACTTAGTAAGAACACATCAGTTATTAGAGACAGGTGATGGGGTGTAAGGGTATAGGGCTGTACAGGAAGGATAACCTCTTTTTGCCTCCTGAATTCCTTATTTTAAAAATGTTCCATTTAGCAATCTAGCAGGTAAAACTGTGGTAAACGTCTTAAGCAATCTTAGTAATCTCAGTAATATCCTTGGGAAATCTAATAAAGGTGTTGGCATTGAGCTTGCACCAGAACGAATGAATATAGTTCACCTACGTAAGCAACGCCAAGGCTTAAAAATAGAATCTTTGACCACCATACCAGTTCCAGAGGGGATAGTTGTTGATGGTCAAATTAACGATCCTCCTAGGATGGCGGAAATCATCCAACAGGGAATGGCTGAAAGTAAAATTAAAGCTTCCCGTGTTGCCACTTGTATCCCCGGACGAGATGCTATTGTGCGTGTGATTGCTGTTCCAGCAGAGTTGGATAATAAAGAGTTGCGGGAGATGGTGCTTAACCATGAGGCTGCACTATATCTACCCTATCCACGAGAAGAAGCTGATGTAGATTATCAGAAGTTGGGGTATTTTGTGGATGAGGATGGTATTGAAAAAGTACAAGTGCTTTTAGTTGCCACTCGTAAGGAAATAACAGATACCTATATTAACACTTTTGCTGAAGCAGGATTAAAAGTTGATGTTTTAGAAATTAACAGTTTTGCCCTGATTCGGACTATTCGAGACCAGTTGAGGCTATTCGGACCCCAAGAAGCCGCTGTATTAGTTGATATCGAGTTTGACAGTACTGAAATTGCTATTATTATCAATGGAGTACCACAATTTTCCCGTACAGTACCTATAGGTACATATCAACTGCAAGCAGCTCTATCAAGAGCAATGAATTTACCCACATCACGAGATATGGATATGTTGATGGGCATGACTATTCCTGCAACTTCTATGGATGTGGGTAGGACTGGGACTACTAGTGTTAATCCTGGTATGGGACCTATGTTAAAAATACTGGGAGAATTATCAGATGAACTGCGTCGTTCTATAGATTTTTACATTAATCAGAGTCAAGGTTTAGAATTGGCGCAGATTCTACTAGCTGGGACTGGAGGAGGACTCCAACAGCTAGATGACTTCTTTACTCAAAGATTAGGTTTTCCTACTACTCAAATAGATCCAATTAGGGATTTGTCCTTGCAAGTAGAAGCCGAAAAATATCCACCCGTGCAACGTCCTGGATTGGGGATAATACTGGGTTTAGCAATGCGGGAGGCATAACAAGATGTATAGTCTGGATATTAACTTTCTTAAAGACAGAGCGTCTATTGAGTTTAATGAGAATCAACCTGTCAGACAACCAATTAATCTGAAAGATTTAATACCAGTGTTTTTGGGAGTGGGTGTAGGTTTATGTTTCCCAGCTTTGGTATTTGGTGGTTTTTGGATTTTACAAGCACAAAGTTCTGGATTAGAACAAAAAATAGCAAAACTAGATCAGGAAGGTAAGGAGTTAGACGGTAAAATAGCCGACATTAAGAAAATAAAGGATGAAATGGCAGGTGTCCAAGACCAAACACAAGCTTTGGTGACTGTGTTTGATCAGATCCGTCCCTGGTCAGCGATGTTACAAGATTTGCGCGATCGCATTCCCCCAAGTGTACAAGTTGAAAATATCAGGCAAATACCACCTGTGATTCAAGCACTGGCTACCACTGCCACTGTTACAAGTCCGAAACCTAGTAATCCTGCAGGGATATTAGAAATTAATGGCTATGCACGCTCTTTTAGTGATGTCAATGACTTTCTACTAAGTATGGGACAATCTAACTTGTTGAATGCCGCAGAAAGCGGAATTAGTACAGCAGAGTTAATTGATGCACCTCCTATCACTGGTGCTGTTCCACCTGAAAATAAATCTCAAGATACATCTGGGGTTAAATTCAAACCACCACAAGTGGTTAAGTACACTATTAAAGCTAGTCTCAGTAATGTACCAGCATCGGAATTAATTCGTGAATTAGAACAAAAAGGCACAGTCGGATTAGTAAAGAGGATTCGTAGCCTCCAAGAAACAGGAGCGATCGCTAAATGACACTGAGTGATGATTTAAGTTTTTCTCAACAAAATACCAACTTTGATGATGCAGCATCATCCTATCGATCTGTATTTGGTATCACTTTAACACCACAGATTATTGGTGCATTGGTGGGCGGTATAGGATTTCTTGCCGCCGTTTATATGATACTGAATATGGTCATGCCCGCTTGGGATAACTTTCAGCAGTTACAAACCAAAAGCACCGAACTGCAAGGGCAAGTTGACCAAAAAAGACTCCAAGCCAAACAAGCTGACAAAGTAAAGACAGAATTAGCTGATGTCAAGAAGCAGCAAATCCAAGTTTTAGGCTTGTTTGCCAATGAAAGAAGTTTGGATACTTTATTGATGGATACCAGTCGCTTAGTAGATTCTAGCAATGCTCAAATCACTGCTAATAATGCCATCAGAGCCAAACTCAAACGGTTTGTACCAGCAGCAGATAAAGCAGAAATAATTGCTGATAACAGTCTGGGAGAAAAAGTTAACAATAAGCTTAAACGCAGAGTTGTTAAGGTGGAAATTGAAGGTAATTTTGAACAAACCCAGTCAATAATGCGTAATATTGAGCGTTTACAGCCTTTATTACTTGTTCAAAACTATGATTCAAAATTGGTACCACCAGAGGTAGACAAAGCAAATGATGAAAAAAAGAAAGCAGTGCGGACTGGAATAGCCAAACTGTCAACGTCTTTTGACCTAGTCGCATTAATGCCATTGACAGCAGAAGAAGCCGCAGAATTAGCAGCAAAAGCTGCTCCCCCAGCCAAGTAGTAACCATCAAAATTCTTGAGTGCTGATGAGATCAAGTTAAATGTAAATTCAATTCACACTCGGTTAATTTCTGAGTTCTGGTTAATTGGTTAACCACTAAACATACATACTGGTTTTTATTTAGTGTGAGGAATGAACTGTGAAACAAGTTCATAGTAATGTTTTAATCTCAAGTGCAACTGCTTGTGTACTCTTAGCAGCCCAGCCAGCTTCGGCACAGACCACTCAAATTACTCAAGTACAACTAAGTCCTGCTGAGGGAGGAATTAGTGTCATTTTAAAGACCTCTGCTGGTGAGAAGCCCCAAGTATTTACCACACAGCGTGGTAACGCCCTAGTCGCAGATATTATTAATACCAAACTGCTTTTACTGCAAGGTAATAATTTCCGCCAAGAAAACCCCGCCCCCGGAATAGCATCGGTAGAAGTAAATCAACTAAATGCTAATAGTGTGCGTGTGACGGTCACTGGTAATGATACCGCGCCTAATAGTAAACCCGTCATGCGTCAAGATAACAGTCTGACCCTGAGCTTTACTTCTAGCAGAGACGGGACAACACCTATAACACCAAATACAGATACTACCGCAGCAGTACCTACAACCCCTGCTGCTACTCCAGTCGAACCAGGCAAAAAGATAGAAGTGCTAGTTCCTAACCCAGAAGTAACAATTGATGGAAAACCTGCACAACCAGCAGGACCTAATCAACCTTACAACCAAGCACCTCCCTTCTTGCCCAGAGCTGTTGCTCCCCCAGTAGGAGATATTACAGTATCTAACATTGATACTTCTCCTACCAGTATTGATTTAGGAACTCAGGAACGAGTGCCGCGTTTAGTATTGCGAGATGCGCCAGTTAGAGAAGTTTTGTCACTGCTGGCTCGTGCTGCTGGTATGAACTTAGCTTATATAGGCAGCGAAGGAGCAGCAGCAACACCACCTGCGGGAGGCCAACTGGCTGCTACCACCAGTCAAACGATTTCTCTGGATATTGAAAATGAACCAGTGCAAGATGTATTTAATTACGTTTTGCGTTTGAGTGCTTTAGAAGCTAACCGCAGTGGGAGAACAATTTTTGTCGGGGCTAAATTGCCTAATTCCACCCGTGATAATGTCATGCGGAGTTTGCGGCTGAATCAGGTAACAGTTGGTGTTGCTTTAAATTTTTTAGTTGCCTTGGGTGCAGAAAGCGCTGTTAGCCGTGAAAGACTGGTTACTAGCGTGAATGCTGTGCCTGTAGGTAGTGCTGCTAATGCCGCAATTACCCAAACTCAGACCACTACAGAAACAAAAATTGAGACGCAACGAATTGACTACAAAGATTCAGTACCCTTACTCAGAGGGTTACAAGCATCAGGAGACGAACGGACAAATTCTGTCACCTTAGTTGGAAATCCAAAAATAGTTGAGATGGCAATATCTCAACTCACTCAACTAGATGTCCGTCGTCGTCAAGTTGTGGTCAACGTCAAAATTATTGATGTCAACCTTTTAGGTATTCAAGACTATACCTCTAGCTTTTCCTTTGGGATTGGTGATAATTACTTCTCTAATGACGGGGGTGCAGCAACTTTTAATTTTGGTGGTTCTAGACCAGCTACCAGTAGTGAAGTGGCAAATAGTATCACTGACACACCTGTGATCACAAATCCAATTACAGGAGAGCCTTTCTTAAGTACCACTGAATCTACAACGCTTACAGGTGCAGGTCCCGGTACAACAATTATTAACCAATCTGCAAGTGTAGTGCCTCTAGGGGATGGCACTACACTTGCACCCGGAGGTATTAAAGTAATCCCTAACACAGATGCTACTACATTTACACCCATTTCATCGGCATCGAGTAATCCCCTACAACCAGGTTTTACATCAATTACTCAATCAACAAATAATATCATCACTATCAATGCAGATGGAACTACAAGCGTAACACAAGGTACTGCTGGCACAGCAACAGCATCTTTACCTTCTCTGTACAAATTCCCCAAACGTTTCCTTGCAAGTTTACAGGCTCAGGTACAAACTGGGAATGCGAAGATTTTGACTGATCCAACCTTAATTGTGCAGGAAGGACAGGATGCTGTAGTCAAGTTAACCTCAGAAGTATACGGAGGTATTAGAATCACCGACACACTGAGAGAACCAATCATCAAGGAAGCGGGTTTAACTCTAGCAGTTAAAGTAGAAAGGATTGATGACAATGGTTTCGTGTCCTTGTCTGTTGCACCAACTGTATCTGCATTTGCTAATAGTGCATCAACTCCTGATGGCAATATTGCCTTATTAGCAGCCAGAAGTCTTCAATCTGGTATACTTCGCTTACGAGATGGTCAAACCCTGATTTTATCGGGTATTATTCAAGACCAAGACCGAACTACTATTTCCAAGCTGCCTATCTTGGGTGATATTCCTCTGCTTGGGTCGCTGTTTAGAAAAACAAACAGACAGAATGAACGTAGGGAGGTAATTGTGTTACTCACACCGCAGGTAATGGATGACTCGGAGCGTTCTGCTTATGGTTATAACTACAATCCTAGTTCACAGGTGCGACAAATCCTGGAGCGTCGTGGGTTGAAGGTTCCTAATAATCGTTAAGTTGTGCAGATACCCGAATTTTTTTTAGATCATTCGGGTATTTGAAATATGATCCATCCTTCTTTGTCTAGAGTAGTTCTCACTGCATTGTAAAAACAATCCTGCGCTATGTAACATTTCCTAACTCTGTAACCTCAAAACATTAGTATCATTTTAATTCTAAAGAAAAAAATAATCTTTATCCCCAATACCCAATCCCCAATCCTCAGTGCCTAGTAAGTATTTATTCCTAAAAATAGGGTGTTTCCAGGGCAACAATGAAGCAAAAAACACAATAGATCCTGAAATCTATATAAATTAATGCTTTCATCTGTTCACTTCTGGCTACAACACCTTAGAATGATTCATTGAAAAGTCGAGCCAATCGGATTTACAGCGGTTTTGAGTGTAAATACTCTTAAGGGACGATTTTTGTAATTCTGCCAACAGAGATTTACGTAAAGATGTCATCTATCACATCTTTACGTAAATCTCAAGTAAACCTCAAGGAGTTTGATTATGAACAAGGGCGAATTAGTTGATGCAGTGGCTGAAAAGGCTAGTGTGACTAAAAAACAAGCAGATGCTGTCTTAAGTGCGGCCATAGAAACTATTATTGAGGCTGTTGCCTCTGGTGATAAAGTCACTTTGGTGGGATTTGGTTCTTTTGAATCACGGGAACGCAAAGCTCGTGAAGGTCGCAACCCAAAAACAAATGAGAAAATGGAAATACCGGCAACTAAGGTTCCTGCCTTCTCTGCTGGGAAACTATTTAGAGAAAGGGTAGCACCCCCAAAAGAGTAGGTTCTGTTCTAGCAAATCCATTTTTGATGCGGGAAAAAGCACACGGGGGAAATTTAGTTTGGGCAGCGGCATTAGCTGGCTGTCCCCCTGATGCTATTGTTGATTTTTCTGCCAGCATCAGCCCGTTGGGACCACCAAACAGCGTTATTGCTGCGATCACGTCCCAATTTGCTAATCTTAAGCACTATCCAGACCCAGATTATAGGGAACTCAAACTATCTCTGGGTCGCTTTCATAAAATACCTCTTGAGTGGATTCTGCCTGGCAATGGTTCAGCAGAATTATTAACTTTAGTAGGTAGAGAATTGGCGCATTTAGCGGCAACAATGTTAATTACTCCAGCCTTTGGTGACTATTACCGCACCCTAGCGGCTTACAATGCTAAAGTGCTGGAGTTTCCCGTTAATTTGGGGATTAGGGACTGGGGACTGGGAAAGATTTCTTCCTCTTTTCCCTTGTCTAGAAATTGTGGTTTGTTGCTAAATAATCCTCACAACCCGACAGGGAAGTTATTTTTACGAGATGAGATTTTGCCCTACCTGGAAGATTTTGCTTTGGTGGTGGTGGATGAGGCGTTTATGGATTTTCTCCCTCCTGATGAGGAACAAAGCTTGATTGGGTTGGTGCAGGAATATGAGAATTTGGTGATATTACGATCGCTCACAAAATTTTACAGTTTACCGGGGTTAAGGTTAGGATATGTGATCGCTCACCCTGACCGTCTGGCTAAATGGCAATCATGGCGAGATCCTTGGCCAGTAAATATCTTAGCCGCAGCCGCAGCCATAGCAGCACTTCAAGATACAGAATTTCAACAACTAAGCTGGAAATGGCTACCAGACGCACGCAATCAACTTTTTCAAGGTTTAGTCGAACTTCCGGGATTAGGACCCCTAGAAGGCGCTGTTAATTACCTATTAGTAGAGTCTCAACAGTCTACCTCTGAGTTACAAACAAAATTACTTCAACAGCACCAGGTTTTTATTCGTGATTGTCTTAGCTTTAAAGAATTGGGCGATCACTTTTTCCGCATCGCTGTCCGTTCGGAATCTGATAACCAACGCTTGCTAACAGCTCTTAAATCAGTTATCAGTTATCAGTATGGGGACTGGGGGAGATGAGCGAGATGGGGTAGTAATTTTCCTAATGCCTAATGCCCAATGCCCAATGCCCAATGCCCAATGCCTAATGCCCAATGACCAATGACCAATGAAAATTGATTATGATGTCGTAATTGTTGGTGGCAGTATAATTGGATACTATGCTGCCTTAACTGCAACCCAACTACAGGCCAAAGTTGCCTTGGTACAGCCTCAAGTCAACTATGAATTTAATTATCATTACGCACTCAGTGAAATTGCTAAAATGATGCAGCATTGCCTTGATGTCGCAGATTTGGGAATTATTACACAACCAGATACTGACTTAAATGGGACGAATAGCGATACAACACTAACTGACAAATCAGAAATATCAATACATCAAGCCCGCTACATTAACCCTTGGAAACAAGCGATAATGTATGCTGATGCGATCACTACAAATCTCAACCAAGTTAATTCTCTCGCTAATTTAGCTACTCAAGGAGTTGATGTCATTATTGGTAATGGTGAATTTTCATCTTCTCCCCAACTTAGTTTTGCAGTTAATAACCGAATTTTAAACGCCCGTACCTATTTACTTGCTTGTGGTTCACTTTCCAAAATTCCCGACATTGCAGGTTTGAAAACCACTGGTTATGTAACTCTTACTAATATTTGGCAATCATTAGAAAAACCTAATCCGCCAAAAAATTGGGTAATTCTTGGTGGGTTACCTCAAAGTATGGAAATTGCGCAAACTTTAGCCCGTTTAGGTTGCAATATCACTCTGATATTTAATCATCCCAGCGTTTTCTCTCATCTTGACCCAGAATTAGCCAAGTTATTGATAGCACAATTAGAAGCTGATGGTGTGTGTGTCTTGAATCAAATAATAGTCACTCAAGTGGGACAAGTTGAAGATAAAAAATGGGTTCAAGCTGGAGATAAAGCCATTGAAACTGATGAAATTTTAGTTGCTACTGGACAACAACCAAATATAGGAAATTTGAATTTAACAGCAGTAGGAGTAAAATGTCATCCACGCGGTTTAGTGGTTAATGACAAACTACAAACTACAAATCAACGCATTTATGCTTGTGGTGATGTTATAGGTGGTTATGATATTGCCAATATCGCTAATTATGAAGCCAAAATCGCTGTCAACAATGCTCTATTCTTTCCGAGATTGGCAGTTAATTATAATTATATTCCTTGGATGATATCTTCTCAACCAATGGTAGCCCAAGTGGGGTTAACAGAACTGCAAGCTAAACGCCAATATGGTAAACAGGAAGTTTTAGTTTTAAGACAATATTTTAAAACACTAGCAGCAGCCCAAGTTCAAGACAATATTACAGGTATTTGTAAACTAACTTTCTTAGAAAATGGCAAAATTTTGGGATGTTCTATATTGGGTACAGCCGCAGGAGAGTTAATTAATTTAATTGCTTTGGCAATGTCGCAAAATCTGAAAATTCAGCATTTAGCAAAAATAGCTCCTGTTTATCCCAGTTTTTCGGAAATATTAGGACAAACTGTACGAGAATGGAGTAATATAAAACTTTCTAAAAACCACGGGTTACAAGAATTCCTACAAAGTTTCTTCCATTTTCGTCGTGATTGGAATTTATAGGATTTTTTTTAAGGCGGAGGAACGCAGAGAGTTTTCTGTAATTATTTGGTTCGTTCTTTCTGACGCTTTTGGGTTTTTTCTGTTAAAGCAACGCTACCGATGCCTTGTAGAACACCACGTCCAATTAAACCTAAACCCCGACCAATTATTTGTGTTAGTATGAAAACAATTCCATTTCCTACAAAAGATAATAGAGATTGTAAACGAGGTGTGATCGCATCCCGGAGTTCTAGCAGTAATGTCACCATTAGTGGCACACCAGAAAGCTTTGCTAATTCCTGATTACGAGGTGAGTAAATTGATACCTTAGCAATACCACGAGGTGCAAATACGAATAGTTCATAGCGACTTTCAAAAATTGCTTGTGGTTCATTAACATAATTATTTAATCTGTATTTCCAAGATAAATTATTTCTAAATCGTTCAATTTCTCTCGTAGAGATAAAGTGACGATCATATAAATTTTGTTTAATCGTTTCTACGTCTGCCAGAGAATTTAATAATGGTTGTAGTACCCCATTAGCAATCTGAATCAATAAGTTCTCCAAAATCATTGATCCTTGGGAATTTGCTGGTTCACTACCTGCCGAATATGATATATTATCAATATATAAATCAGTTTGGCAAAGTAAATAAGAAAATAATTCCTCAACTAAAGGAATTTTATTTAAGATTTGAGTTTCTACACCGACTGCATTATTTAATAAGAAATTCACTATTTCTATATCTATATCTCCTACATTGATTTGCGATAACTGAATATAAAAATCTTTAATTGCTGATTGCCATAAATTATTTAATATTTGATTTTTCAAGTCAGATAATTGCTGAATTTTAACTTGGGATTTACGCAGTTTATTTAGTTGTTGAGATACTTGTTGTAAGATAATATAAAGTAACTCCCTTTTTTTGTCTTCCCGTAAAATATCAATTTCTAAAGGTATATCTGTGACATTTGGTAAAGGTAATTGGAGTTTATTAATACAGGATGCAAATAGCGTAGATTGTAGTGCTTTGGGACTCAGTAAAGGCGGTACAAAAGTTTGTATCTGTTGTGATTCTGGTTTAGCAATCAGGTTAGGATAAGGAATAGATAATGGTAGTGGTGGAGATGTTTGTGTTGGTTCTCTTTCTTCTGGTGCAGCTAATAAGTGATTAACCAGCCATTGCGCAGCTAACAATTCTCGGCGATGTCCTGCGAGAATAGCTTTATCTAATAGAGGCAGTCCAGGTATTTTTAATTGGGCGGTGACTGCGGTGAGGGTATGATTAATGTGGTTAATTCCTGACAAACGGATATGATTCCGTAGTTTAGCAAAAGGTAAATGAGATGATGAAGAGTTTACTATTCCTGTTGTTCCCAACCAATAATAACCACCATGTACTAGTTCTTCCATGATGGGAACTAATTCAGAAATGGATATACCTTTGGGACAATAGCCATTTACACCTGTATTCTGTGCCGCTAACAGCATTTCTTGTGTAGAAACAGAACTCAGAAGCAAAATAGGAATATGAGAATATAAAGCTTTGAGTTGTCTACAAAATTGCAAACCCAACTGTTGAGAGTCTGTAGAACTTCCATTCCCTAACTCTAAAACTATTAAATTTACTTGGTTAAGGTCTGAAGCTGCAATTTCCGCTAACACCTGTAAAGCTGCGGTATGTGTAGGAACATCGGCCAAAATTTGTAGATGGGGGATTGTTTCTAGAGCTACCCTTAATCCTAGACGAAAGATGGGATCCGGGTCGATTAACAATAATTTTAAGGCTAAAGGGTGATCGCTCATAGTCAAGTCAAATACATATAGACTTTCCAAGCATCTCTTGTCAGTGGAAAAAGGCAAAACGCAGAACGCAATACATTATTCCCCTCATCTCCCCACACTCTTGTCACCTGTCACCCTTGTTTCCTATGAGTTACGATGTCCAAAGAAATTAATAGTGTAGGCAATAATCTTTACTCCTGTTTGTGCTTCAACCTGCTGAATTAACTCTGCTGGTAGTTCTATATGTACGTCCAGGATTTGATTTGTATCCACACAGTTAACATGGCTATGAGCATCATTAATATTGCCGTATAAACGCCCGTCGTAATGTTCAATACACTCAATAATACCTTGACTGGATAGGGCTTCTAAATTTTGATAAACAGAAGTATGACCAATCTCTTTACCTTGTTGGTTTAAGCGATCATATATCTCTCTAGCAGAAAGATGTTCATTCGCTTGCCAAAGTAATTCTAGAATAAAACGGCGCTGGCGGCTGACGCGCATACCCAGCATTTGACACCGATGGAGAGCATCTTCTAAGGAACTAATTGCTTTTGTAGAAATAGCTGGCTTTTGCATATTTCAGTTTTCAGTATGGGGATATCTTTCCCCTTCAATGACGATTGTTATTTTTCCTATGCCCGGATATTACATACAACTGTTTTGCTTGTACCTGTGTATTTGTCATTTAATGTCTTATTAATCACAGGCTTGAGCAGGTTTCGCTGTTGATTAACAGTTGTATTGTCACATCTTCAATCTAAAACAAAGTCATTACAACTTTAGCTTATCAAGGCTGGAAATGTCCAGGTTAGGGCAGGTGTATTTTTTTGTAGGTAAAAAGACTAAAAATACAAAAAAGTTTAACACCAAAGATAAAATAAATGTGTAGGATTTTACCCTAAAGTCCAGGGAGGAGCACCATCAGTAAATAGACAGTAGCGTCAAGTCCTAAAAACTGCTACTGTGTATTGTCGATCTTATTTTTGATCAATCAAGAAAGCAGCCAACACTCAATGACAACAACAATCACAATCAACCTCAAAAACGACTCCATCAACAATCTGGATTTGTCACCTGCACTAACGGTAATTGAACCACTCCTGCATGAGGAATCCATTACATCCTATGAACAGCAATTATGCTTTGAAATTAGCTACGCACGCGAAGCCAATGATCCACGGGAGCTTTCAGAAATTCCAGAGGTAAGGTTGTGGTTTGTGCGTTTAGATGCAAAGTATCCATGGTTGCCATTTTTACTAGACTGGAAAGCTGGAGAATTAGCTCGTTACTCTGCCATGCTAGTACCTCATCAGTTTAGTTCTAAAGAAGGTATACAGTACAACCCTGAAGCTTTAGAAATCTTCTTGATGCAGAAAATCTTTATTTTGAGCGATTGGCTAAAACAGCAAAGTATCCCTACTCAATTTCGGCTCAAGTCTCTAGCACAAATCCTGGGTTATGAATTAGAAGATGCTTTCTTTGAAATGATTGAAAAAAGTAATTCGTAATTCGTAATAATGCCTCCGGCTTCTGTCAGGGATAGGCAATTCGTAATTACTAATTCACTCCTCTGTCCCATGCCCCATACTCTAATTTTGAATTGAAGCAAAGCGGTGGTCAACCACCCCAGATTTTTTCTAAAACCGTTGGAGGTGGAATATCTACTGTTTTTCCGCTATGGGATTGAATTGCTAGGAATTTATCACTTTTTGGTAATAACTTGTCTGCATGTGTAGAACTCAGTAGAGCGATAGTATATGTTTGTACAGCGACCGCAAGTTGTAGTGGCGCATTGTCGACAGACAACATTAAACTAGCACCACCAATTATGGCGGTTAATTTGCCAATATCATCAGGAGAGGTGATTTTGAGATTTGAACAAGATTCCAGAAGCACACGCACAAAATTCTCATCATCAGCTTCTTTAATCAGCACTATCGGTAACTCCGGCTGTTTGTGTTGACAATCTTGGATAATTTGCTGCCAACTCGCTATAGGATAGCTTGTATCTGCGCCATCAACTTGGGACGAATGGCTAGAGCCACCATAGATTAGGATGTAACCAGTTTCATGGATACCTAAACGTTTTTGTTCTTGTTGCGCCCATTGAATATCAGGTTTAGGGACATTAGCTGTTAACTCTGGACAAGGTGTTTTAATGCCCACAGGTTTTAATAGATCATGATACATCGCTGCTACATATTGGGATGTATTTCGCCTGATGGTGTTGGTGAGAAAACCTGCACCTTTCCCTTTGTAGCCAATGCGTGTGGGAATTCCAGTCAACCAGAGAAATAAACCTATAAACCAACTTTCTCCAGTAGTTATAGCGACATCATATTCGCGATCGCGAATGGTACCAACTAAGTTACCCCAATCTGCTAGACTGTTGCGATCGCTGTAATCAAAGGTCAATACCTCGTGAACTGACTTGCTCAGTCGGTAGGCAGCCTTTGACTGGGATTCCACAATAACATCTATCTGTGCGTCGGGATAATAACGCTTCAGATCATCCAAAGTGGGAAAAAAGAGAATTTGGTTACTAATTGAACCAGGTACAAAAGCTACTACTCGCATAAATAATATATTATTGACGCTTATTGCTCCTTATTTTAGGGGAATATAGGTAATATCGTTTGACTTTTAAATTACTACATCAGAATAAGCTGTTCAAGAACAGGGTGAAATAGGAACTGATTCAGGATCCCTTTTTTTGATGAAATTCAGCAGATTTTAACCATAATCAATCAAATGGCTGATACAATGGCTATAACCGCAATGAAGTGCATAAAAATAAATGATAAATTAATCCCAGCAATTAAGGACAGCGTAGGTAAATCTTTCAAATCCAGGGGATTTCTGGTGATATCGTTAAGATATTCAAAGGAATTTCCTACCTCTCTACTAATTGAAGTAGTCTAATTAGTGGACAGGTAGGAAAATTAACTTGGTGTGAAAAAAATGGTAGAAGGGAATTTTTAGGGTGTAGCAAAAGGAAAAATCTACTAAATTAACTATATTCGAGAATATCCACATCGTACACAACAAATACTGGGAATAACTAACCATTAGTTTCAAGACTTGTTAGCCCGAGCTGGGATGTAGCATAAATAACTTCAAGGTGACATAGAAAGTAAAAACATAGGTATAAATCAGAAAGGAGGAGG
>ERZ1034411.104-NODE-104-length-27305-cov-23.864183_pt1 | contig 27305 bp, 19 predicted proteins | sample MGYA00520583_ERZ1034411 | MGnify/ENA primary metagenome ERZ1034411 (study PRJEB33736, sample SAMEA104288481) | Azolla microphylla | place: Ecuador | collected 1982 | study: EMG produced TPA metagenomics assembly of the PRJEB19522 data set (Is there foul play in...
GAGAAATTGGTTAATTATCAAATAGGTATTTTTGGCGTTAGTCTGAAAAAGCTGAATGCTTTTTCAGACTAACGCGAGTTCGATAAACCTGTCCCCAACCCTTCTCGGATGCGGACAGGGGTATTAACATCCTTTTTCAAGAAAGTAAAGTTAAGCCTTTCTAATAGGACGTATGGCAAAATATACCTTTCCCATATATTTCAGATATCCTTTGACCTTCTGCCTTTTGCCTACTGTCACCTTCTAAGCTACATAAATTCCATATTGGGGTAGCAAATCGTGAATGATGTAAAATTTATGTGGTTGTAAAGCATCGTGAAATAGTTTCCAATTGCCGGCTAAAAAACTCGGATGATAGGGGAAAATTTCATTATCTTTATCAACAAGGTTTTCAGTTCCCAAAGCTTGGTATTTCCAGGAATCTTGACCTTTAGGAATATAGTTAATATTAGCTTCACCAAAAATAAATCTACCTTGTGCGATCGCATCTAACTATTTTTAATGACGTATACTACCTTGAATATCCTGAATATTCTCCAACATAAACGTAATTACCCTTTTATATGCTTCTGCTAATCCTGGAACAGTCGCATCTAGATCACCTTTTAAATAACGCTGCATAGCCTTACACATATTATCAGTAGTATCCAGAAAATCTTCAGGATTATTACGGCTAACTTTCTCACCTCTAGCGTTGATATAACCCCAACGTAAAACGTCTGTCTATCAGGATGACTCAAAACCGCACCATGTCTTAAAGGTCAAGCTTCACTGATAAAATAATTCTTCAATCTATCCATCAAATTACGATCTGGTTGGTCATTTTCATCTGGCAATTTCTTCGCTTCATTGACCCGATGATTCAGACCAGCAAAACCTTGATTCGCCCAGATGTCAACATAAGCGTGCATTGTAATACCCAGATGATGCAAACCAAACCATAAGCACTGTCACGATGCTGAATGCACTCCCTCACCATTTGCTGCGCCACATCACTATTAGGACGACAAATTAATTCTTCAATAAACTTCCCTTCCGGATCTTCACCTGCTTTTTTCGTGCCATTTCCTGGTAAAAAATGAAAAGGAATCCAAACTTGGTAATTTACTAACTCCTGAAAATTGCGATAATCTAGCATTTTATGAGCCCAACTGATGCGGCTACAGATCGTACCATTATCGAATTGGATTAAACCGGCATTAATCGCATCATCTACATACTGGGCGCAGTAAGCGACAATACTAGCACCTTCATGTTCAAAACCAGCTAGTCGCGCTACAATGTAGGTGACACCATCATGAAAGTCTATTTGCATCTTGAGTCGGTTATGATTTAGTGAATTTACGTATAGACTAAAAATGCCTAAGTATTATTATTTAGACTTTTACCTGATAGCAGTTCTCAAACTGCGACATCTGTTTGCTAAACTCTAGTTATGGTAGGTTGGCTTGACGGAAGGAAACCCAACCTACATTTATTATCTCTTTTTTTCCCGCCACGAGAGCGATTCATATTTGCAGTTTCCCAACGCAACTTAGTTAATTTGAAAAAGTTCCCAGGTTGCTCAAAGTTATCAAATTCGATACTTTAGAACAACATCCGATTGAGAAAATTTTGTAACAACTTTATCCCTGTTGGTTCTTGATAATCAGTAGGTAACAAAGCCTGTATCGCTTGCTGTAAATTTTCCAAAGCTGCATCTATTTCTTGACGCTTTGGCCTGCTAGTTAGGGGGAAATATAAAGGTTCACCCACCCTAACTATTAACTTTTTTCTCAAAAATAGGTCATGAGTTCCGACTAATGATATGGGTACAATTGGTACTCCTCCCCGCAAGGCATAAATTACTGTTCCGCGTTTAAACGGATGCAAATAACCCTCAGCAGTTCCCAGTCTTCCTTCAGGAAAAATGATCAAACCATCTCCACGGGCTAAAATTGTGGAAACAATGCGGTCTATACGGCGTATGGTTTGGATATCTCCACCAGGATTAACGGTATCTTTAATAACTTGAGCAAGTTCTTTTAAATCATCTCGTCCAGTGTTCGCAGCAGCAATAACAGCCAGTTCTTCTCCCCAGATGCGTTCTAAAGGAATCACACCACCTGCAGAACCTAAAATCCAGCGTTTCCACCATTTGTTATAGAGAGTGCGGGCATCACCGAGAATGTAATAGTGTGGCTGGGTTGGTATCTCTGTGAGCAAAACTAATGGGTCGATGTGGTGAAGATGGTTAGCAGCCAAGATTGCTGGTGTGTGAGGGATATTTTCAATATTTTCGACTTTCACACAGAATAGGGAATGAATGAGTGATCGCACTACACAACGTCTGATATTAGCATTAACTCGCCGTTCCCCATATTCCTGATCAATAGCTGAAAGCCCATTGAGAGTAGTTTCTATAGTATGACGAATAGTGCGATCGCTTGCCGCTGCTACACCTTCCCATACCCGCTTAATAGCGGTCTCAGTCAAAGGTGGTAAAGTTTCCGAGTCCGTAGTATTTTCCATCTGATCATTTAACCTAAATTGCTAATTAAATTTTTCCCCTAGACTCTTACACCCACCCCATACCCATTCTTCGTAGATAACTTTCGAACTGATCAAAATCCGTAATTCCTCCCAGAGTTAGAAGCAACTTTCCCTACAATGTACGTTGATAGGCTAATATACTAAAAACGGTTTAAAAGTTTCATTCTGAACGTTGGCGGAGCGTCTCTGAAAGAGATAGTGAAAAATCTCCGAAATACTTTGCTGCACTACGTTAAGATTGGTATGACATAAGTCTAAATTTCACCCGTTTGCAGTATAGCTTGCTGGGAAATTACGTAAAAAATTAATCATGACGATTTACCACAGCGTAGGCACATTTATAGGTGTTGGGGGACTTGACCTGCATTACCAAAGCTGGAATCCAGGGGGTAAAGCAAAGGCAGTATTAGCTTTGGTGCATGGACTCTGAGGACAGAGCGGACTTTACCAGAATATAATTGAGCATTTGTTACCAAAACAGTATGCTGTTTATAGCTTAGATTTGCGTGGTCATGGATCCTCACCGGCTAAAAGACGTTATATCAATAGTTGGGCTGAATTTCGGGATGATGTCCGAGCCTTTTTAAATATGTTACATAAGCAACAGCCAGGATGCCCAATTTTTTTGTTTGGACATAGCATGGGGGGAATGATTGTCCTAGAATACGTCTTGCGTTATCCAAAAGATACATCTGCATTGCAAGGAGTAATTGCTTTTGCACCTAGTATTGGAGAAGTGGGAGTATCACCCATGCGCGTGCTTTTAGGAAAAATGCTATCGCGCGTGTGGCCACGTTTTTCCTTAAATACAGGACTAGACAGAACAGCTGGTTCACGAGATCCAAATATTTTATCTACCTATACCCAAGATCCTTTGCGTCATACCCGTGCTACAGCCCGGTTTTCTACAGAATTCTTTGCTCCACTGGAGTGGATTCAAGCCCATGCCCATGAATGGAAAGCACCGCTGTTGATTTTGCATGGTGATGCTGACAGAGTAGCGTTACCTGGGGGAAGTGAAATTTTTCATCAGCGTGTAACTTACCCAGATAAGCTACGCATTGAATATCCAGGAGCCTGTCAAGATTTACATTGTGACATTAATCATTGTCAAGTGCTGACTGATTTGAGCAACTGGATGGATCAGCATTTACTAGCTGAAGCAGGACAGTTAGAGAGAGAGTTATACTAAAAACGGTTTAAAAATATCATTCTGAACGTTCGCGGAGCCTCTCTGAAAGAGAAGGCATAGAGAAAAACAAGCAGAAAAGGAAAAAAGAAAAGTTAGGTTAATTGCTTCTGGAGGAGGACGTAAAGCAGAAGTGACACCAAAAGAAGGGGTGTGTTTATGCAGTGATAGATTTCGTGTAGCTCGACATCGTTATAGTCACGTGATAGAGACAGTATGTGGATTAGTGAGGTTACATCTAAGTAGGTAGACACAAATAAACATAAGTTTGTAACAAAATGTAAATTACTTTAAATCCTTGGGATTGCTTGATTCCCCTTTGGTGCATTCGCCATGACATAGTTATAAATTTTTCCGCCCACCTACTTAAATGCTTCATTTATACTAAGCCACAATATTTGAATTATCAGATTTCACATTTAGCTTTTTAGAAAGCTATATTTCTCAACATTATCAGAAATTTCGAGATTTTCATCCCCAAACCCTAATTTTTACGTTCAGCAACGATAGCTGTTTTATCTGAATAAAATCTCCTGTAATCCCCTCACAGTAAGCTTTTTCGCTTTTATGGATAGGTATACGTGATAGAATATTTTTTTGAGTTAACGCCAAATCTCTGTAGTACTCCCAAAAACGTGATAATAAGTCACACCTCTTTCTCTGTAGCGAGGGTTTAAAGGATTTAGTTGAAACACTAGTGTCAAACAGGGTAAATCTCCTTGATGAGGATAGTCGTATGTAGTTTTCTCCATCTCCAATTTGGTGTCTATCCATTGACTTTTCTTCTCAAACAGAAATGAGATTTGCTACCCTTCCACTGGGAATTGAAATGGAGCTTCATCCCTAGTGACACCCATATTGAAATATAGATATTTACCAGTTCCATCTAAGAGAAATTGAAGAACGTCTGAACTGGTATTAATGCTAGGTTCACTCAACCAAGCTCTGTAAAGCCACTGTTCACGGGGAATTTCTGGCTTAGGTCTAGCTTGTATTTGTTCAATAGAATACTCTAAATAATCCTGCACATCTTCGTCTTCTTCATTTGCCAAGACCTCGGTAAGATAGGGAATATCCTCTGTCTAAGTCGTTCATTATTTTCCTCTCAATATTTAATAAATTACTTTTTTTCTTTTATCTTTATTTGGTTTGCCCACAGCTATTTTCATATTTTTTACTTCTGGAAGGTTGAGAATATATACTCCAGTTTGCGTAAATGCCACCTGATGAACGTTATTCGTGTTAGTGGTTTGCGGTTCACCCGGTTCAAAAGTTCATCCCATTGGCCCCTGGATAATTTTATATTTCCATGTTGGTAACTTATTTCGGGGTCTGTTCTTGCCGTTAAATTCCTTATTATAGTCAACGAAATCAGCCCAATCTTTGAATGGCTTCTTTGTATCAGTATTGTTAAGCATATTGCCTGGCTGATGTTTATTGAATCGGAAGATGACTGAGTCAAGTGGTTGGACTTCTTGTTTCCATATATCGTCGGGAATCAGGAAACTAACAACTCCCCAACCTTCATCTTTACCCTCGACCCATTCTTTAGCTTTGTGCCAATTCTCTTTTGTATGAACGTAGAAACATTTACCAAAATCATTACCACCGATAGCCTCTATATCCTATTCTTTCAGTTTTCCAGCCGTTGGATCAATAGTTCCATGATAAAAGATATGCTTATAGTCTGGTAAGGATGGACGAGTATCACTTTCTATAATTCCCGAATCTTTCTGAGCTTTCTCAGCTTGTTTTTCTCGTTTCTTTGTTCCGTTACTAGCAACCCAGTCATAATCCCAGGTTTCACCACCATAAACTACAGTAATTGACTTAAAGATAGGGTTATCTTTCTTGACTTTTTCGCTACCTCCTGGGCATCTTTCTTCCAAGTCCTGCCATTCTTTAAATATGTTGTTTCTTAAATATGTTGTTTCTTTTTTGTCAATCTGAGCCAGACCAACTCGAACCTTATTATCATAATCTGGCTGGTTACTAGGGCTGGCTGTCGTATTGTTATTTGAAGGTGGCTTAGGCTTACCAGTCTTTGTCCCTTTAGGGAACTTCGACAACCAATTAACGGCCTGATTCAAGAGTGTATCAATGAAATTATCTATCCTCGCTTTGAGCCTTGATAACCACTCTTTCACTTTTATTCCCAGATTTTCAATGCCAACTAATCGAGCAAAGAACCCAAGCAAAACAGGAATTGATTGAACTAAAGCTGTCTCTACTCAATTAGCCGCATCTGTTACCTTGCCAGATGCAACTTTATTCACTGCTCCAATTGCTGTATTGGCTACTTCTATAATTTTCGTTGCTTTTTCAATTAAGAAGCTGAGTACTTTGTAACAGGTTTCAGCAAGTTTAACAATAGTTCCTGGTGGAGCTATTGTTGACAATAACTGCTGCACTGCTTTAGTTATCACATCTGTGATGAGCAGATTTTTAATTTTCTCAATCACTATTTGTTTGAAGTCGCCTATCGTGTTTTGTATTTGCTGCGATAAACGGACTACCCCTTTATCTTTCAGGGTTTTTGAAAGTTCAAAGCTGGTTTCTAGCCTTTTAACTTTTGCTTCCCCAATTTTCTTGTGCTTGAGAGCTTTTTGGCGAATATAATTCCAGTTTACCCCCAGCAGTCTCAGTGCCAAACTAAAGATACTTTGGGGACTTTCAAGATTAATTTCTTGCTTGATACCCAAACCTCCAGTCAGCCAGCCTAGCAATCCCGCTTGTAGATGTTCAACAATATTTTTCAAAAAGTTCTGCCAACCTTGACTTAAGGGTAATGAAATGATTGAGAGCTTTGAGGGCAGTTTTGTAACCAGGAGCTTGCTTACCCAACTTCAGTTCAGACAAAATACGGTCACGTAAAGTTTCAATAATTGTCATCTGGGACTGCGTGATTGTTGATTTGGTATACTGCAAACGGGTGAAACTTGGACTTATGTAATACTGATAGTGCAGCCTATCCCTTCGGGAAAGTGCGTAAACGCGGAGCGTGCCGTAGGCTCTAGTACAGTACGGCGTAAATAAACCAACCATTACAAATCTCTGAAAAGCTCACACCGTATATATTTTGAATTCACGGCGATACTAGTAAGTAGGTGGGCGGAAAAATTTATAACTATGTCATGGCGAATGCAGCAAAGGGGAATTAAGCAATCCCAAGGGTTTCAAGTAATTTACATTTTGTTACAAACTTATGTTTATTTGTGTCTACTTATCTCGGAGATTCTTCACTATCTCTTTCAGAGATGCTCCGGGAACGTTAGGTTTGGTTGAGCGGCTTAATGTTCATATCGAGGTCCTACCAAGAGCGATTGTGCCAGTTGCCTAAGTCACGTAGTTAAAATTTAAAACCTATACACAGTTAGCTGTTCAGAAATCAGGGATGGCTATTTTATCTCCGGTGCAGCGAACCAAGTAATTGCACTGATCCAACAAGAGTCAATCTTCATGGAATTTACACATATTTTGACTGAAAATTTACGAAAAAAGACTAGTAATTTTATTACCAGTAATATTTTTAGGTATGAAATGTTAATTCATCACCAACAAATTAAAAACTATCGTTCTTTATTTGTCCACAAATAATGCTGAAAAATAGTGCTAATTACTGAGCGGAGAAATCACTACATTTTTTATTAGTGGTGTAATGCATATTAATTCAACGGATGAGCTATTTCTGCTGTTAGAATCACCATTGAGGTAGGTTTATTTTAACCTTTGTTTTTAAGACTTATTTGTACTTAATTAAACCAAACATTTCGTGGTTAATAATAGCTTTGCTATACAAAGAAACCACAGTTCAATAAATAGCTTAGTAATTCCTAATGTAACCAAAAACACTGTTGCAATTACTAAAAAGGAAACAAAAATTATGGCAGACAATACTCTCTCAATATTCAACTCCACATTACCAACCACAGCCACCGAAATACTCATACGTGATCAACAAGATACATCAACAAGATACATCAACAACTACAAAATCAATTTTACCCAGCTACGTCAATGTCACCATCACTCACGGTGGATTACTCAACGGAAGTTATGACGCTTGGTGTATTAACGCTACAACTAACCTGAACGGAGGCAGTTTTAACAACGCTAGTGTATATTCTAGCTATGGAAGCATACCCACTGATATCCTTTATACAGATTTACAGACAGTTGCCTCAGATCACGACCCCTACCTGGATAAACTTCAGCGAATCAACTGGCTGATGAATAACGTTACCGAAGCAGCCAACTTAGTCAATAACAAATACCGCTACAATAATGTTGACTATACGTATGGTGATGTACAGTTAGCCATATGGAAAATCCTTGGCGACCCGGTAGACACTACAGACAGTGGTACATTAGGGACCTATGACACAACCCATCAAAAAGCAAATGATCTTATTGCTCTGGCTGTAACCAATGGTACTGACTTTGTGCCTGTAGCAGGACAAGATTTTGGTGTTATTGTTAAGGGTTTCAACTTACAGCCTATCTTACTGGAAGTTAAGACAGGGGGTATTGGAGATTTTGTTTGGGAAGACCTGAATGCGAATGGGATTCAGGAAGCTAACGAATCAGGAATTGATGGAGCAACAGTCACATTGCTCAATGAAAGCGGTGCTGTTATTGGTACTACTACGACCGGAGACAACTCCAAGACAACAATAATAGTTGAGAAGGGCTGGTATCAGTTTGGACCACTTTTACCTAATATCACCTGATAAAAGCCGCTGGTGTCACTAATGCCCCCAGTGGCTTTTATCAGGTGAAATTTACCTTGCCGAATGGCTTTAACACAGTCAGTCCATATCTCCAAGGTAACAACTATCTAGATTCCAACACCAACCCCAGCAACAATTTTACTTCAACTCCCATTACCTTAGTTGCTGGACAAATTAACAAAACAGTTGATGCTGGATTCTTCAATCTTGCAAGCCTTTCTGGCAGCGTATACGTAGATGCCAACAACAACGGTGTCAGAGATGCAAATGAAACAGGCATTGCTGGGACAACTATTACCCTCACAGGTACAGATGCTTCAGGAAACACAGTCAGCCCCACCACCACCACAGATGCCAATGGTAACTACACAGTAGACAACCTGCGTCCTGGAACATATACCCTGACAGAAAGCCAACCCAGTGCTTACCTAGATGGTAAAGATGCGGTAGGTACTCAAGGTGGAACATTAAATAACGACAACATCAGCAGCATTACCCTGACATCAGGGACAAATGGCACTGGTAATAATTTCGGTGAACTCACACCAGCCAGTATAGGTGACAGAGTGTGGTTGGATAACAACGCCAACGGTATTCAAGATGACGGGGAAGTAGGCATAAGTAATGCCACTGTCAAACTATTGAATGCAGATAGCACCGTCGTCGCTACTACGACTACAGGCAGTGATGGACTCTACTCCTTCACCAATCTGCAACCAGGAGATTACAAAGTCCAGTTTGTACAACCCACAGGCATTAACGGTGTAAGTCCCGCTAATGCTAGTAGTGATCATACTGTTGATAGCGATGGACTCATCTCCGATGTTGTTAATCTATCTGCTGGAGAAAATGACACCACAGTTGATTCAGGCTTATATAAAACAGCTTCATTAGGAAACTTTGTATTCAATGATGCCAAAAATAATGGTATTCAAGATACTACTGAAGCAGGAGTAAGTGGTGTAACTGTTACCCTGACTAGTGGGGGAACTGATGGACTAATTAGTACCACTGGGGACAACACTACTCTGACTAAAACTACTAATGCTAGTGGCAGCTACAACTTTGATGGACTAACACCTGGTCAACAATATCAAGTCGGATTCTCGAATTTACCTGCAGGATATCAGTTCACTCAAGCTAACTTAGGTACTGATGATACTGTAGATTCTGATGCTAGTACCACCACGGGCAAAACCCAGATTGTTACTCTTGCTTCTGGTGAAAACAACACTACTGTGGATGCAGGTATTTATCAAAGTGCGGATGACTTGTCGATTACCAAAACCGATGGTTTGACGATAGTAACTCCTGGACAGCAGATAACCTACACTATCGCGGCTCAAAATAATGGTTTGATTACTGCTACCAATGCCTTGGTGAGCGATATCATGCCAACTAATCTGACAAATTTCACTTGGACAAGTGTGGCCAGCGGAGGAGCTACTGATAATCAAACCAGTGGTACAGGGTCTATCAACGATTACGTAACCCTGTCACCTATACGGTGACAGGTACCTATACGGTGACAGGTACAGTGGCTGCCAACGCAGTTTCCATAAATTCTACAGGCAGTCTCACCACATTCGACTTTAATGGCAGTAGTTCGACAGATGGAACAGACGGCAATACCCTCACATTTACAAAGGATGGTATTTCTGTTACAGCACGTGCCTTTAGCCGTGTAGATCGTACAAATGGAGCTTGGAATAATGCCTATCTTGGTAGCTATAGTGGTGGTTTAGGTGTCACCGATAGCAGCGAATCCACTAGTTCTCATCGCGTTGATAACGTCGGTGGCAGAGATAACTACGTCCTGTTCCAATTCTCTGAATCAGTTGTTGTAGATCAAGCCTATTTGCAATACGTCGTTAATGACAGTGATATGTCTGTCTGGATTGCTAACTTTAACAATACCATCACAACTTTAAGCGACTCAATTCTCAACAGCTTTGGCTTCACTGAAATCAACTTAGGTAGTAGTAGTGATCGCTGGGCAGATATCAGTGCTAATCAAAACCTGGTTAACACTCTAGTAATCGCCGCTAAGATGGATGATACAGACGATAAATTCAAGATTTGGTATTTAGATGTTCAGAAAGATGTTCAGAAATATGTTGCTAGTGCAACATATTTCTGAGTAATACTGCCACAGTAACTGCTCCCACTGGTGTCACTGACACCAGTGGGAGCAACAACAGCGCCACCGACACTGACACCGTAATTGCTGCTCCTACTGTCCCATCTGCTCCTGGTGTTCCTACCCCTGGCTTCTGGGAAAATTGCGACTGGCAGAAGTTCTGGGATCGTATCCAAGGCAACGAACCATCACAAAAAACACAGTCCAATTTCGCCGACAGTGATGTTCTGTTCGCACCTTATACCAATTCTGAACAGGCTGGAAAAGTTCTTGATCCTGTAAGCGGATCTTATGACATAGGGTTACTCATTGGTGACTTCAACCGCAACGGTAAAACTGATGCAGGTGAGAACACAATCTTCTATACTCTCAATCAAGGACGCCAAATTATTGATTCCAACCTGCACCCCAACACAGATAAGCGGTACGACCTTGGTCATTCTCTAGTTGCTGGTTGGTTGAACTATCTTGCTGGCAACCCCATTGATACCGCCAATACAACTGATCAGGATGAACGATACTACATCAACGAAGGCATCAATTGGTTACAAGCCTTAACTCCAGACTAAAATGGACATAATAAAGGTGATGGTCCGATCTACCAAATGACCGGTATCGGTAGCGTTAATAGTCCTCACCTTACTAATAAATAGTGTTTGGACTACTAGTTTTGGCCGCGCCTCGTTTACCAAGCGCCTATAGATCCAACACCAATGTCCTCTATCCCTTGGATTCTGGTGACTTGATTAATAGCAAGTTGGATGGTTACAATAACGGTCTTGGTCTTGCAGATAATGTTTCCTACGGAGGGAACCCATAACTCGCTAGAAATACCAATTTTGGGGCTTCCTAATTGAACTAAAAAATCCCCCCTTCAACCCAGAGTTGAATGGGGGATTTTAATACTTGTGAAACATATGATATACTCAATTCAGGAAATATACACAAAATGATTCACTAAAAACTAGCTTAATCATGAAATTAATAGAAGATATTTATCTAGATTCATAACTCAAGTTCTGAAAAATTCTGGCGGGCTTTTTTGCGCGGTTTTACAGCCCCTATCACATTACCAGCGCTGACTCCTGACTCCTTATCCCACCCATCTCGTCACACCAAAGAAGTTCGCCTTTTAAGCAGTAAAACTTCGGATTTAATAACTTTTGCTCAAAACCATAAATTAACTCTTTATACTTTTATTCAAGGGGCAGTCGCTATACTTTTAAGTCACTATACTAGAGAAACAGATATTCTGTTTGGCGCAATGATAAAGGAACTGGATTTTAACATTGTACCTATGCGAATTTCTGTTGAACCTGATGCTTCAGTATTATCGTGGTTGACAGAAGTACAGACACAATGCTCTTTTTTGGGAGAATATAAATCTACTCCCTTATTACAAATCCAACAATGGAGTGAAATTTCCCCGGAATTTCCGTTATTTGAGACGCTGCTAATATGTGTAAATTATGAAAAAATAGAACATCTTGAAGAGGCTAAATATCTTATAATTTTATCTATTGATGCAGAGTCAGATTTATTACTAAGAATCAACTATCAGCAAACTCAATTTGCAGATGATGCCATAGATAGAATGCTAGGACATTTGGAAACTATATTAACAAATATAATTGATCTTCCTGAACAAACACTTGCGAATATTCCTTTACTCACAGAGTGGGAAAGACATCAATTATTAGTAGAATGGAATCAAACTCAGACAGATTATCCCCAAGATAAGTGCATTCATGAATTATTTGAAGAACAGGTAGAGAAAACACCAGATACCGTTGCGGTAGTGTTTGAAAATGAAAAACTTACTTATAGAGAACTCAATCAACGTGCAAATGAATTAGCAAATTATTTACAATCATTGGGAGTGCAACCAGAGTTTTTAGTTGGTATCTGTACAGAACGCTCGATAGAAATGATTGTGGGAATATTAGGTATTCTCAAAGCAGGTGGTGCTTATGTGCCTTTAGATATTGCCTGTCCCAAAGAGCGTTTAGCCTTCATGCTTTCAGATTCCCAACTATCAATTATACTAAGACAACAACATCTAGTTCAAAGACTTCCTACAAATCAACCTAGAGTAGTTTGTTTAGATAACGATTGGGAAGATATTGTTAAAATACCCATACAACACACAGAAATAACAGTTGAACCAGATAATTTAGCCTATATTATTTATACATCCGGATCAACAGGAAAGCCCAAAGGAGTTATCATTCCGCACCATAACGTCGTCTGTTTATTTGCAGCCACACAGCCATGGTTTCAATTTAACAATAATGATGTTTGGAGTTGCTTTCACTCCTATGCTTTTGACCTTTCCGTATGGGAAATTTGGGGTGCACTTTTATATGGCGGTCGTCTGGTTATTATTCCTTATTATGTAAGTCGTTCACCAGAATTATTTTATAAGTTATTATCTCAGGAAGGAATTACGATTCTCAATCAAACACCTTCAGCATTTAAGCAATTGATTCAACTAGAAACATCTTTAAATAACCACAGTAATTTAAGCTTAAGTTTCGTTATTTTTGGTGGAGAGGCTCTTGATATTCAAAGTTTAAAACCTTGGGTTGATAAACATCGAGACAAGTTGACCCAATTAGTGAATATGTACGGGATTACAGAGATAACAGTTCATGTTACCTATAGTCCCATCAATATAGATGATCTCAATTCTTCACCAAAAGTTATTGGTTGTGCAATTCCCGATTTACAACTCTACATATTAAGTTCCCATCTGCAACCAGTCCCTGTAGGTGTTGCTGGGGAAATTTATGTAGGAGGTGCAGGTTTAGCGCGTGGGTATTTAAATCACCTAGAGTTAACTGCTGAAAGGTTTATTCCTCATCCCTTTAACAATCAAGCAAAAGCTCGTCTTTACAAAACAGGAGATTTAGCTCGTTATTTACCAAGTGGAGATATTGAGTATCTAGGACGTATTGATAACCAAGTAAAAATCCGCGGCTTAAGAATAGAATTAGGAGAAATTGAAGCTTTATTAAATCAACATCCAAATTTGAGAGAAGCTAAAGTTATCAGTAGAGAAGATATCCCTGGGGACAAAAGATTAGTTGCCTATTTTATTCCTAACTTACAGGAAAATAATCAAGGGGAAATATCGCAAAAAATACGTGAATACCTCAAACAGAAGTTACCAGATTATATGATTCCTTCTGCTTTTGTGGTGTTAGAGACTTTCCCCTTAACTCCTAACGGTAAAATTGACCATCGCGCTCTTCCTACTGTTAATTTTTTAGCTACTCAAAGTAATTATGTTGCTCCTCGTACTCCTACAGAAGAAATAATCGCGCAGATTTGGAGTCAGGTACTAAAAGTAGAAACTATAGGTATGAATGAGAACTTCTTTGAATTAGGAGTACATTCATTATTAGCCACACAAGTCATTTCTCGTATTAGACAAACCTTAAGTTTAGAACTGTCCATACTCTTATTGTTTGAATGTCCTACTATTGCCCAAATATCGGAACAAATCAGTAATACAGAACAAACCAATAATTCTTTATTAGAATCACCCATTGATACCAGAAACCCTCAAATAAAATTATCCCTATCTTTTGCTCAACAGCGTATTTAGTTCTTAGATCAATTACAACCGGATAGCACCGCTTATAACTTATCCTACAGTTTTCAGATTCAAGGTAAACTTAATATTAGTACATTAAAAAGATGCATAGGTGAAATTGTACAGCGTCATGAAATCCTACATACAGATTTTGTAGCTATAGATGGACAAGTAACACAGGTTATTGCTAATAGTATTGACTTCAATTTACCCATCATTAATCTATAAGTTCTAACTAACAAGCAACGGAAAATAGAAGCTCAAACAATAGCTAAAGAAGAAGCAGAAAAACCTTTTAATCTAGCTGAAGTTTTTCTATTTTCTGTCAAATTGTTGCAACTGAGTGCAGAAGATTTTCTAATGTTATTTAATATTCATCACATTATTTCTGATGGCTGGTCTTTTGGAGTCTTATTTGATGAATTAAAAGTACTTTATACAGCTTATTATGGAGGTTTGATTTCTCCATTACCAAAACTTACTATTCAGTATGCAGACTTTACCTTATGGGAAAGAAAGTGGCTTACTGGTGCGATTTTAGAATCGCAACTAAATTACTGGCAACAGCAATTAGGTGGAAATTTACCTATATTAGAATTACCTACAGACCGTCTTCGTACCAGAGTGCAGAGCTACCAAGGAGCAATAAAAACCTTTATCTTATACCCAGAATTAACTGCAAGTATCACATCCTTTGCTCAAAAAGAGCCTGTGACTTTGTTCATGACTTTACTAACAGCATTTAAAGTATTACTTTCTCGCTACAGTGGACAAGAAGATGTGATAGTGGGAACTCCCATTGCGGGACGTAACCGGAGAGAACTTGAAGGATTAATGGGATTTTTTGTGAATACTTTAGCATTGCGAACTGATTTAGGTAATAATCCCAGTTTTAACGAATTACTAAGTCGAGTCCGACGGATATGTTTAGAAGCATACACCCATCAGGATGTACCATTTGAGCAACTAGTTGAAATTTTGCAACCAGAACGGAATTTAAGTCATACTCCTATATTTCAGGTGATGTTTGCTTTGCAGAATGAACCAATGGGAGAATTACAGTTACCAGATTTGACGTTAACACCTTTAAAACCAGCAGTACAAACTGCTAAATTCGACCTGACTTTATCAATGGAAGAACGGAATGGACAGTTAATAGGTGAATGGGAATATAATACTGATTTATTTGATGATTCGACGATAGAACGAATGAGTGAACATTTTAAGATTTTATTATCTGGTATATTGACTGATTGTAATCAAAATATTTGGCAATTGCCTTTATTAACAGAAGCAGAAAAATATCAATTATTACTTGAATGGAATCAAAATAAAATAAACTATAGTCAAACTAAGTGGACTCATAAACTATTTGAAGAACAGGTAGAAAAAACACCACATGCAATTGCGGTAATATTTGAGAAGCAAAAAGTAACTTATCAAGAACTCAATCAACGTGCAAATCAATTGGCAAATTATCTACAAAAATTAGGAGTCAATACCGATAAATTGGTAGGATTGTGTTTAGAAATATCCTTAGCAAGGATTATTGGTTTGTTAGCAATCCTCAAAGCGGGAGGTGTTTATTCACCCCTAGATCCGGTTTATCCTCAAGAACGTCTCAGATTTATGATTGAGGATGCACAAGTTTCTATTCTTTTGACTCAAGAATCGTTAGCTGATAAGTTTCTAATAAATTCTCTACAAGTTGTGAATTTAGATGGAGACTGGGAGAAGATTCCAACAGAATCTACAAATAATCTCCAAAGTTGCCTAACAGGGGAAAATCTGGCTTATGTTATTTATACCTCTGGTTTAACAGGAATACCGAAGGGGGTTTTGATTGAACATCAGGCGATCGCATATCATTGTCAGAATATAGTAGAACACTATCAGTTGAATGCAAGCGATCGCATTTTACAGTCTGTCTCTCTGAGTTTTGATGTCTCTTTAGAGCAAATTTTACCAACTCTCACAGTTGGAGCAACAGTAATCTTAGTTGATGCACAATCATTAATGCCCTGGGAGTTCCACCGAAAATTAATTGATTACAGTTTGACTGTTATTGCCATTCCCATAGCTTACTTGACTAAATGGTTGCAATCTCTAGATGAAAACACTTGTGCTATTGATATCAATGAACTTAGATTAGTTATTTGTGGAGGCGAAGCACTACCACCAGGAATACTGAAAATCTGGTACAACAGTCCCATGAAAGGAATATGTTTAATCAATGCTTATGGACCAACTGAAACAACCATAACCGCAATCACTTTTACAATTCCTCAAAACATCAAACTAATAGAATCCTATATCAACATTCCTATTGGTCGTCCCTTACCAAACCGTAGAATATATATTCTTGATCATCATAAAAATAGCGTCCCTATCGGTGTTGCGGGAGAGTTATACATTGGTGGAATAGCTTTAGCACGTGGTTATTTAAATCGACCTGAATTAACAGATGAAAAATTCGTTCCTAGTCCCTTTGATAATTCAAGATTGTATAAAACTGGGGATGTAGCTTCCTATCTACCAGATGGGAATATTCAGTTTCTGGGACGGACTGATAGCCAAGTTAAAATTCGCGGCTTTAGGATAGGATTAGGAGAAATAGAAGCAATATTAAACCAACATCCAAATGTGAAAGCAGCAAGAATAATCACTAGAGAAGATATACCTGGTGATCAAAGATTAGTTGCCTATATTATTCCCAACTTTTCCACCGAGGTAACAGGGAACAGCAAACAGAAAAAATTTAATCAAGAATTTACTTCATTACAATTAGAAATACTGTATCAAATACGGGACTACCTAAAACAGCAGCTACCTGATTACATGATTCCTGCTGCGTTTGTGGTGTTGGAAACTTTCCCATTAACTACTAATGGCAAAATCAACCATTGCGCTCTTCCTGCTCCCGATTTTTCGGCTGCTCAAAGTAATTATGTTGCCCCCCGCACTCCCACAGAAGAAATCATTGTGCAAATTTGGAGTCAGGTTCTCAAAGTAGAAAATATTGGCATTGATGATAATTTCTTTGAATTAGGTGGACATTGCTTACTGGCGACACTTCTCATTTCACGGCTCAGACAAACCTTTAAGCAAGAAATACCACTAAGCTTACTATTTGAATACCCTACGATTTCACAACTTTATGAGCAGATCCGCATTACCGAAAGAAAAAATAATTCCTTATTATTACCACCAATTGAGCCAACAATTCAGCGGAAATAAAATTTACCACTTTCTTTTTCTCAACAACGCCTTTGGTTTCTAGCACAATTAGAACCCAATAGCACTGCTTACACTATGCCGTTGACTCTGCGGCTTCAGGGTTTACTCAATATTACTGCTTTAGAAAGAAGCATAGCAGTAATTATAAAGCGCCATGAAATTCTGCGAACGAATTTTATTTCAACAGACGGACAACCAATACAGGTTATTACCAAAAATATTAACTGGGATTTACCTATCACCGACTTACAATTACTACCTGATGAGCAACGAGATATAGAAGCGGCAAAAATCCCACAACAAGAAGCAGAAACACCATTTAATCTAGCAGAAGATCGCCTAGTGCGCGTCAAACTATTGCGATTGAGTGCAGAGAAATATCTACTGATATTTAATATTCATCACATTATTTTTGATGGCTGGTCATTTGGGGTATTGTTTGCGGAATTGAAAGCAATTTATACATCTTATTGCCAGGGTTTGACCTCTGCATTACCACAACTACATATTCAGTATGCAGACTTTATTCTGTGGCAAAGACAGTGGCTGACTGGAAAATTTTTAGAGTCTCAACTTGTTTACTGGCAACAACAATTAGGTGGGATTTTACCTATATTAAAATTACCCACAGATGGCCCCCGTCCACGAATTCAAACTTATATTGGGGCAACAAAATCCTTCATCTTCTCAAAAGAATTAACTGCAAGTCTTAAGTCACTGTACCAAGAAGAGGGAGTGACTTTATACATGGTTTTATTGACAACGTTTAAAGTATTACTTTGTCGCTACAGTGGACAAGAAGATGTGATAGTGGGAACTCCCATTGCGGGACGTAACCGGAGAGAACTTGAAGGATTAATGGGATTTTTTGTGAATACTTTAGCATTGCGAACTGATTTAGGTAATAATCCCAGTTTTAACGAATTACTAAGTCGAGTCCGACGGTTATGTTTAGAAGCATATACCCATCAAGATCTACCCTTTGAGCAGTTAGTTGAGGTATTGGGACCGGAACGCGATTTAAGTCATACTCCTGTATTTCAGGTGATGTTTACTTTGCAAAATTCACTCATGGGAGAATTGCAGTTACCAGATTTAACTGTAACAACTTTAGAACCAGCAGTGCAAACTGCAAAATTTGATCTTACTGTGTTGTTGACGGAAGAAAATGGACAGCTAATTGGTGAGTGGCAATATAATACGCATTTGTTTGATGCTTCTACCATAGAACGCATGATAGAACATTTCCAGATGTTATTATCTGGGATATTGACTTCTCCAGATCAAAAAATTTGGCAATTGCCTCTAATTACAGAACAAGAAAGACATCAATTATTAGTTGAATGGAATCAGACTCAAAAAGATTATCCTCACGATAAGTGCATTCATCATTTGTTTGCAGAACAAGCTGAAAAAACACCAGATGCGGTTGCTGTGGTGTTTAAAAATCAACAAATAACTTATGGAAAACTCAATCAACGTGCGAATCAATTAGCAAATTATTTGCAAACATTGGGAGTACAACCGGAGGTTTTAGTTGGTATATATACAGAACGCTCTATAGAAATGGTGATAGGACTGTTAGGGATTCTGAAAGCAGGTGGAGCTTATGTACCTTTAGATATTAACTATCCCACAGAGCGTATTTACCGTATGCTTGATGATGCTAAAGTAGGGGTGTTATTAACACAAAAACACCTGTTAGCAAAAATTAATCAACTGCCATTAGTTGCTGAAAATAAGGTCGTAGTAGGTTCTCTTGATGAAGACATCCAAGATTTACTTGCAGGGAATAGTTTGAAATCTCCACATTGTAAAAACTTAGCTTATGTGATTTATACTTCTGGTTCTACAGGTAAGCCCAAGGGAGTGGGAGTAGAACACGGACAACTGCTCAATTATGTGAAGGGGATTTTAGATAAATTAGATTTACCAACTGCTGCAAATTTTGCTACTGTTTCTCCATTTTTCGCAGATTTGGGAAACACGATGATCTGCTCAGCATTTTGTATATGTGGATGTATACACATCATTGCTGAGGAAGTTGCTACTGAGCCAGTGGCATTTACTAAATATAATCAGTCCTACTTTCTAGATTGCTTAAAAATAGTCCCTTCACACCTATCTTCTTTATTAACAGGTTCTGACCCGGAAAAACTTTTGCCTCGTCAACGTCTAATTCTGGCTGGTGAAGCTGCTAGTTGGGAGTTGATTAAACGAGTCAATAAACTAGCGCCAAAATGCCAAGTTTTTAACCACTAAGGACCTACAGAAACTACTGTTGGTGTACTCACTTATCCTTTAGGATCGGCCTCTACTGAAGCGTTATCAAATACGGTTCTTTTGGGTCGTTTCTTAGTCAATACACAAATTTATGTACTCGATCAATATCGCCAACCTGTCCCCTTGGGTGTTTCAGGGGAAATTTACGTTGGTGGTGATAGTGTAGCTAGAGGTTATATTAATAGATGAGAACTCACTGCTGAAAGGTTTGTTCCTAATCCATTCAGTAATGAACCTGATGCCAAACTGTACAAAACAGGTGATTTAGCACGTTATTTATCTGATGGTAATTTAGAATTTTTGGGTAGAATTGATGACCAAGTGAAAATACGCGGCTTCAGAATTGAATTAGGAGAAATAGAAGCAGTATTAAACCAACATCCATCTCTGAGGGAAACTAAAGTTATCACAAGAGAAGATATTCCTGGCAACGAAAGATTAATTGCGTATATTATCCCCACTTATGATCAAAATTATCCATTAGAAATATCACATAAAATACGTAAATACCTAAAACAGCAGCTACCTGATTATATGATTCCTGCTGCATTTGTGGTATTAGAATCTTTTCCTTTAACTGCTAATGGAAAAATAGACTATTATAACCTTCCTGTTCCCGATTTTAGAAATTTGGAATCAGAAGGAAATCTCCAACCTGCCGATAGTTTAGAACTGCAACTTATTAAGATTTGGGAGAATATCCTAGGTATTCAACCCATAGGATTAAGTAATAATTTTTTCGATTTGGGAGGTCATTCATTACTAGCTGTAACCCTGTTTGCTCAAATTAACAAGATATTTGGCAAAAATATTCCTCTCACTCATCTTTTCCAATGTCCTACAATTAGGCAACTAGCTAATGTCCTTAGACAAGAAGGATGCTCAACCTTGTGGTCTTCGTTAGTTCCTATTCAAACCAAAGGATCAAAACCACCTTTCTTCTATATTCATACGGCATCAGGAGGTTTGATACACAGCTTGAATTTGTTATCTAAACTAGATGCTGATCAACCAGTTTATAGTTTACAAGCACAAGGATTAGATGGGAGAAGTTCTCCTCATACTTGTATTGAAGATATGGCTTCTCACTATATTCAAGAAATACAGAGTATTCAGCTTCATGGACCATATTTATTAGGAGGATGGTGTGCAGGAGGTATGATAGCTTATGAAATGGCGCAACAACTTCATGCTCAAGGAGAGAGTGTTGAATTACTAACTATTTTCGATGCTTATCCTCTGCAAATGATACCTACAGACAATACAGTTTTAAATCCTTGTTGTTCAATAAAAACAGTGTCTCGTACTTATTCATCTATAATGGATATGATTAAGCGTAATCGCAGCTATTTTGGTCATTTAACATTTAAACAGCAGATCATTGCGATTTGGGAAAAGATTAATCGACGCATTCAGGATATGATTAAGGATAATCTCTATCAATTTTATGTGAAGAGGAATCTACCTTTACCTCATGCCCTCCGCAATTTAGCAGTTAGAGATGCGATCGTTCATGCCTATAGAAGTTATTGTCCTCAAGTTCATCCAGGTAAAATAATCTTTTTTCGAGCAGTTGATCACATGGAGGAATATGCTCGTCATATGGAAAAATGGGAGGAGTTAGCAACTGCGTCCGTGGAAATTCATGATATATCAGGGAATCACGATAGTATCATGTCTGAACCTCATGTTTCGGTTTTGGCTCAAAAGTTAAAGGACTGTTTAAACAGATAAGCAGTGAACTGGTAGAGTAAAAACATAACAAAACATCAACTCGCCAGATTTCACCGCATAACATGGGCAGTATTTGGGAACTCGATTTTTACTCCCGTCCGATTTTGGACGCAAATCAAAAAAAAGTTTGGGAAATCTTAGTGTGTGAAAGTCCTCTGGATGTCCGCACGAAAACTGATTCCTTGTTTCGCTATGCTCAATATTGCCCTAGTACTCAAGTAAATTCGGTTTGGTTGCGGACAGCCTTGGAGGAAGCGATAAATAAAGCCGGGGAAGCGCCAATCAAAATCCGCTTTTTCCGTCGCCAAATGAATAATATGATTACCAAAGCTTGTCAGGATGCGGGTATTCCGGCTTTACCTAGTCGGCGGGCATTGGTTCTCAACCAATGGCTACAGCAACGTATGGAGGAAGTTTATCCTCAAGAACTAGGATATCAAGGGGAGGCTAATCCTTCAGTCCGTTTAGATAGACCTTTACCGCAGCGTTTACCAGATGCTTTGGAAGGCAAACAATGGGCATTTGTGACTTTAGAAGCCAAGGATTTTGTGGATATGCCAGATTGGGAAATTGCCTTTGGTGAAGCTTTTCCCCTAGAATTGGCGCAATTATCACCAGAAATTCGCATTCCTGGCATTTTGATTTTTTCACCTAGGGCTTTACCTATTGCTGGATGGATGTCTGGTTTAGAAATGGCTTATTTGCGATTTGATACTAGTCAAGGTGACAGATTAATTTTAGAAACCGGTGCAACAGAAAGCTGGGTCTTGGCAAATATCCGCACTCCCCAACTTCTCAAAGAAGCTCAAGGCTTTGAAGAAACGAAGCAAAAAGCCAATGGAGTACATTTTATCGGTGTACAGTCTGATCCTCAAGTTCAATCTTTTTCTGGTTTTTGGCTGTTACAAGAGGTGAGTCTGTAGGGATTGGGGACTGGGGATAAGGATGATGGGGTGAAGAGTTTTACCAATTACCCTATGCCCCATGCCCAATTCCATGAAATTTACAACTGTTGAGGCAAGCTGATGGGATAATGATCAGCGTCTATCTAGGCTTTACAATCCAAAATCCACAATTCATGAAGGAAAATGGGTTCTGCAAATTTGTCACAAGATACACTAGCGGAAGATCTGCTAGAACTTGCCTTAAAATCTGGCGCAGAGGCTGCGGAAGTGTATCAGTCCCGATCACTTTCTCGTCCAGTGTTTTTTGAGGCTAACCGCCTTAAACAACTAGAAACTAGTCAATCTGAAGGTACTGCACTGCGGCTATGGAGAAACGGTCGTCCCGGACTGACTGTGGCTTACGGTTCTGTAGATCCCCAGGTGATGGTAGAGCGCTCGCTCGATTTGAGTCAATTAAATCAACCTGAACCAGTAGAATTAGTCAGTAAATCTCTGGAATTTTACCCAGATTTGGGGGAAGCTGTACCAGTGGATATGTTGATTAACTGGGGTAAAGAAGCGATCTCTCTGATTCGTGATATCTATCCTGATGTTCTCTGTAATAGCGACTGGGAATGTGATGTTGAAAATACCAGGTTAATCAACAGCAAAGGTTTAGATTGTCACTATAGTGATACTACTCTCAGTTGCTATATGTCCGCAGAATGGGTTAGAGGTGATGATTTTTTAAGCGTTGCTGATGGACAAACTCAACGTGGTGAACTCAACCCCGATAAAGTCGCTCATCAAATTTTACAGCGATTAAATTGGGCGCAAGAAAACGTTTATACTCCTAGCGGTCGTCTTCCGGTTTTATTCACTTCCAAAGCCGCAGATATGCTGTGGGGAACTGTACAAGCTGCTTTGAATGGTAAGCAAGTCTTAGAAAAAGCTTCTCCTTGGGCAGAAAGGTTAGGTAAACCAATTGTTGTACCCACTCTCACTCTTTACCAAGATCCTGAAGCTGGGCCTTATAGTTGTCCTTTTGATGATGAAGGCAATCCTACAAAATCTTTGATATTTGTTGAAAACGGGATTTTACGGAATTTTTATAGCGATCACACCACCGGACAACAATTACGAATTGGTAGCACAGGGAATGGTTTTCGTCCTGGTTTGGGTAGTTATCCGACCCCTGGTTTATTTAACTTCCTCATCCAACCGGGTACCGCATCCTTACAAGAATTAATTCAAGATATGGATGATGGTTTAATCGTGGATCAAATATTAGGAGAAAGTGGCGGAATTTCTGGTGACTTTTCCATCAACATTGATTTGGGCTATCGGGTAAAAAAAGGGCAAATAATTGGCAGAGTTAAAGATACAATGGTCGTCGGTAATGTTTACACAGCCCTTAAACAAATAGTCAAACTGGGTGGAGATGCAGATTGGAATGGTGCTTGTTATACTCCTTCATTAATAGTTGAAGGACTTTCTACTACTGGAAAAAATAGTTAACTCAACAACAAATAGGAGTAATATAGGAATCCGGTTTGATTCCTAATAGCTTCCGTGGCGTAAGGCATAATTACTTGCTTAGACAGGGGGCAAAAGGCAAGAGGCAATAGGATTCCAGAATATTAAGGTATACGGAGTCTTGTTCCAAAATCAAGTAGAAGTTGTATATCTTGTCCAGTTGTTAGCGTCAGCTGTTGGACGTGCAGCAGCAGAAATACAATCGCCTGATTTGATTCTCCCCTAGCCTAAAGGCTAGGGGATTCTAAAAGGATGCTACCGAACAGGCAGGTTAAAGCCCACCGTGTCGTTTTTCCTGCCAGTGGCTAAAAGCGACTGGCAGGAAAAACTCCCGTGAGGTTTTTTATGAAACCCCTGGTTAAAAAACCATAAAAATTTGCATGATGGTTATAACCACCATGCAATATTAAATGAAATGATTAAATTACCAATACAGGTTTAAACCATACCACCAGCAGCTTGAAAACGGGCACGGGCGCGTTTAAAGGCTTGATTTGCCTGGATTTGAGCTTGTCTATCCCCTGCGGCAACTTGGTTCAACTTGGTTTGTGATTCGTTGTAAGCCTGACGGGCTTCTTCTAAACTAATAGCATCGCCATATTCAGCACCATTAACAAGAATGGTAACTTCATCTTCTTCAACTTCTGCAAAACCACCTAGAAGTGCGATCGCTTGCCAATTGGAATTTTTGGTAGCACGAACACGCATTACACCTGTATCTAAGGCAGATAACATTGGTGCGTGTCCAGTCAGGATACCCAACTGACCAGTTGTGCTGGGAAGAATTACTTCATCAGCTTGAGCATCCCACACAGTTTTATCTGGGGAAACTACACGAACGGTTAGTGTCATATTCTTAGTTTCTACTTATGATTGGTAATTGGTAATTGGCAGAAATTTCTTACCCATTACCCATTACCCATTACCCATTACCCATTACCCATTACCCATTACCCATTACCTATTAACCTTTGAGCTTTTCAGCTTTGAGCTTTTCAGCTTTTGCGATTGCTTCGTTAATATCGCCTACCAAGTAGAAAGCCTGCTCTGGTAAAGCGTCCAACTCACCGGAGAGAATCTTCTGGAAACCTTTGATGGTGTCTTCCAACTTCACATACTTACCAGGAGAACCAGTAAATACTTCAGCTACGAAGAAAGGCTGAGACAAGAAACGCTCAACTTTCCGCGCCCGTGCTACAATCAGACGGTCTTCTTCAGACAATTCATCTAAACCCAGAATAGCGATGATGTCTTGTAGTTCTTTGTAACGTTGTAGAGTTGATTGTACACTGCGAGCAGTGTTGTAGTGTTCATCACCAACAATGTTTGGCTGTAGCATGGTGGAAGTAGAACCCAGAGGATCAACCGCTGGATAGATACCCTTAGCTGCCAAACCACGAGACAATACTGTTGTACCATCCAAGTGAGCAAAGGTAGTTGCAGGTGCGGGGTCAGTCAAGTCATCCGCAGGTACATATACAGCTTGAATAGAAGTAATAGAACCTTCGGTGGTAGAAGTAATCCGTTCTTGCAATGCACCAACGTCTGTACCCAGAGTAGGCTGATATCCTACCGCAGAAGGCATCCGTCCCAATAGTGCGGATACTTCAGAACCAGCTTGTACAAACCGGAAAATGTTGTCAACAAACAGCAATACGTCTTGCTTGTTCACATCACGGAAATACTCAGCCATTGTCAAACCAGACAAACCAACCCGCATTCTAGCTCCGGGTGGTTCGTTCATTTGACCGTAAACTAGAGCAATCTTAGATTCATTGAGGTTGTCTTTGTTGATAACCCCAGATTCAATCATTTCATTGTAGAGGTCATTACCTTCACGAGTACGTTCACCCACACCTGCGAATACAGACACACCACCATGTTGGGTAGCAATGTTGTTTATCAATTCCATCATGATCACGGTTTTACCAACACCAGCACCGCCGAACAGACCAATTTTACCGCCGCGTCGGTAGGGAGTCAGCAAGTCAACAACTTTAATCCCAGTTTCAAACACAGAAGGTTTGGTTTCCAATTCTGTGAATTTAGGAGCATCACGGTGGATGGGTAGTCTGGCTTCAGCGTTTACAGGTCCTTGGTTATCTACAGGATTGCCCAAAACGTTGAAAATTCTACCCAGAGTAGCTTTACCTACGGGTACCGTGATGGGAGCGCCAGTATCAACGGCTTCCAAACCACGTACTAATCCGTCAGTGCTACTCATCGCCACGGCTCTAACTTGGTTGTCGCCTAGCAATTGCTGTACTTCAACGGTCAAGCTGATGCTTTGTCCAGCTTCGTTAGTGCCTGTGATGGCCAAAGCGTTGTAGATTTGGGGTAATTTACCGCCGGGGAACTTAACGTCTACAACTGGACCAATGATTTGGGTAATGTAACCTATGTTTGTTTTTTCTGCGGTGGTGACCATGCTGCGCCTAAATGATTGAAGCTATGTTTGAGAGTCGGTCGTCTAAGACCTGAGATCAAGTAATATCATCTTTTAGGTTAGCACTTAACGACCCCTCTCTTCGCCATAAATTCATTATTAAGACAGGTGTGTGGAATCAACTTTGCCGCTATGGGCTCAAAAGCAATGCCACAGACTTAAAAGCAAAACTACCATATCAGTTAAGCCGTGACACAGCAGAAGTTAAGTTTAAGAGTAAATTTATTTATTGCTGGTTACGCTTTAACCGCAACTTTTTCCTGTTTGCGCTTGCGAAGAGAGGTTACACCAAAACCACCTAAGCCGAAGATAACAATGAGAGAAGCAGGTTCGGGAACTGATTTGGTCAAGGTGACATCATCAATTAACAATCCAATATTATCTTCACCAACTCCCTCAAAAGCTAGTTTAGCACTTAATATCTGAAGCAACCGTGAAACTGTCGGTAAAAGTAGTAAAATCTTGGGTTGATGGCAGTATGAAACTTTCGTTAAACAAGCTACCCAGAGATACAATCACCGAGTTATTTCCATTATTTCGTTGGTCTCCAGCTAGTTTAAATCAAAGATTCACTAAGTCACCTGCACCAAACACAAAGATGGATTTAGATGAGAGCTTACCAGCATTGGATGTTGAACCGTCTGCATCTACGTATAGTCCATTACCAGGTAAGAAGTTGGAATATCCATTACCTATTATATCCACTGTCCCATCTATCTATGACATCGAACTTAGTAAAGCTACCATAATTTAATACGCCAGAACCATTATTCTCGGTGTTAAAATTTTCCTCTAAAAGAGTAGTCGTCGCAGCTTGAGCATTTACTGCTACACTCAGTGCTCTTACTGTTGCCCCTGCTGTAGCCATTGATAACTTTGTCAATAGATTTACTGTACTCATAGTATTTCTTCCTGAAGAACGAGTTTTCTTCGGGAGCAAGGCGATTTTGTGAGGTGGGGCAAAAAGTGTGCGCTCACTAAACCCAAAACAGGCAT
>ERZ1034411.107-NODE-107-length-26639-cov-23.502107_pt1 | contig 26639 bp, 31 predicted proteins | sample MGYA00520583_ERZ1034411 | MGnify/ENA primary metagenome ERZ1034411 (study PRJEB33736, sample SAMEA104288481) | Azolla microphylla | place: Ecuador | collected 1982 | study: EMG produced TPA metagenomics assembly of the PRJEB19522 data set (Is there foul play in...
TATGACTACAATTATGCTACTTCCTCTTGTCTCCTCAACATTTACTTTATAAATCATGTCTAATAATTAGATTTTCTGGTTTTATATGACAATGAATAATTTGCCGCTTGTGAATAAAGTTAATAACTGGTAATAAGGTTTTTAATATTTTTGCCAAATTGGCGTTTCTTGAAAAATACCTTCTTTAGCTGAAATAGCTTTTAAATTATCACCAGCAATAAATTCGTAAACTAAATAATGATCTTCATGATAATCATCTTCATGTTCTGTATAAAAATCTAAGAATTTAGGAATTTGTGGATTAGGATTTAATGTTTCTAATTTTTCAACCTTGTTAATAAATGCAGTCGTGATTCGTTGATTTTGAGGCAATTTATGCACAATACAAGAAACTGAGGGGAACCGACCTTTATCAACAGCGAGAAAAGTCTGATAGTTTCCCACATCACCAATTAACTTAACTAACCGATAGCGTTCTTGTATTAACAGAATTTCCTCAAAATCAACTTTATTTTACTTGCGTGAGAATCATCTTATTATTAGACCTCTTGCAAAATTGTTTCTGTGGTTACGATAGAGAGTATTAGATTTTATGTGTTTTTGGTGTTCTTTGGGCTCGCTAGTTCAAACATAACCGTGTAACTCTGACTTTTGGCTAAAACAAAGACAACCTCCCATTATCACATAAAATTAATTCTGTAAGAGGTCTATTCTTTAGGTAACTCACTGATGATTTGACTAGGGTTATGTTCTTCGCTTTTATTAGATGGTGGTAGTGGAGGAATTCCACCTGTTTTAGTTGGGTTATGATCGGTTTGGTTCCAGAGAATCATGGATAATAAACCATCTACTAATCCGTTGCTAGTGCCGTTGTTACCACCTACCATGATATCGGGAATTAACCGGACATTGCCATCACCGATAATTTGCATTAACTGCATGGCTGTGTATCCTTGCATTCCCAAAGCTTGGACATCGGTGCGGTAGGTTTCGGCTTTCGCGTTACCTGTAGCGCGGATACCTTCAGCTTCTGCTAAGGCTTTCAGCTTGGTTGCTTCTGCTTGTCCGTTAGCTTCTTTAATCCCAGCTTGAGATTTCAACTCTGTTATTTGCACACTTTGTTCTGATTGAACCATTTCTTGCTGAATGTTAGCGAAAGCAGTTTCCCGTACCAGTTGTTGGCCTTGGGTTTGTGCCATTTGCTCAACTTCGTAGGTTTTGCGTTCTTCTTCGGCAATTTTTCGGTCTGTTTGTGTCTGCATCAAGGTTGCAGGCGGCTGAATATCACTGATGAGAGTATCTATAGCTTGGACATCATAGGCACGCACAGCGGTTTTAATATAGTCTGCGGCTTCGTTTTGTCGTTCACTCCGGGCTGTGAGGAAATCGAGTACGGTATAATCTTGGGCAGAGTTGCGGAAGTACTTACCAATGGTTGGTTCTAGGACATGATCTACTAAATTCTGCATTGATCCAACACGGGAAATTACCTTGGGTGCGTCCAAAGCAGGGATGTGGATAATTTGTGCTACTTCTAAATCAAAAGCGAAACCATCACGCGATCACACAGTTAAAGATTCAAGTTGGTCATCATAACTATGGCATTCTGTCCGAAGTGACCAGTTTAAAACAATTTTGGTCGTCGGTACTAACTCAATTTTCATAATTCGCGAGTTCAGCGGTTGTTTACCAGGATAAAGCGGTTCTACCCGTACATCTCTTTATGTCCTAGGTCAAGTAAGTTACTGTGGGTGAAAGCTGCACGACTCACGTCTTCTTGATCTTGACCTACGAAAGAAATTACCACACCAACATAACCAATGGGAATTTCGGTCATCGGTAGTTGTTCAAGTTGTACGAACCAAGGGTTTAAGTTCCAAGAACCAGAAAGTAACATCTGTTCTTGCAAACCTCTTCTCCCACAACCATTCAGGAATTCTTGCCCATTTTGGAAGTTATCATGTCCTTCAATTACAGGCCCAGCGATTTCACCAGGGGGAATAGGCAAACCGTCTAAGGTGGTAATACTACCTTTATCACGTAAAATACTATACACCCGCAGTTGATTAGGATTCATGCCGTGACTACTAGCACTAGCAGATGTAATCACTTTAAACAAGGCAGTGTTAATCCTATAAGTACCTCCAGTGAGAAAACCCATTTGTCGGCCTTTTTCTCCACCTTGGGTTAAGAATTTGCGGGCATCTTGGAAATTATAAGACTCGACAATTTTGCCCAAGATCCGTTCTGGAGGGTTTTGTGCGCCATCTGCAGTGACAGTGACAGCAATTTGACCTTGAGGGAGAACTATAACAGGTTCTTTTTTAACCGAGTATTGCCAAGGACAATGACCCCAATGTCAACCAGGTGCGAGGGTATCTGCTTGTAAACCCGCTTCTCCATTCATGGCTATTAATCTACCTGGTGGTGGTTCTTTACCTGTGAGAGCAAATTTTTTCACCATAATTCCCACTTTTCATTCACCGATCACTACCAGTCCACGAAATACTAAGGGGACAAAGATCACCACACCACCAAATAAAATCAGGGGAATCAGAGGTTCTACCCCCATTGCTTGATATTTAATCCCGCTCGTTGCTAACCGGTTAATATTAGGTTGGGTTTGACCAGGCTAGACTGAAGTAGAAACAAGTTCTTTTGCTGTGGGTACTTTTATTGTTGCAGTATTAGTAGCATTCATAGCACGTGCTAAAGCTAATACTGTTACCGCAGATGGGGACAACTGTACAAATTTATTTTTTTTACTCTTACCAAGAGAAGATGCAAAACTCTTCATAATGTTTGCCCTTTTGGGCAACTAATCATTTAAGTTATCACTTCAAGTCCAAGATAGTAAACTTCTTAAACTTGATGTATATTTTTGACGAAAATAGGTTGTATGTTTTCCTATATATGATTATATATGATTAAAATCACAATAAGTAGGTAGACACAAATAAACATAACTATGTAACAAAATATAAATTACCTGAAACCCTACTGATTCCACTAAGGTTTAAACCTAGGCTTCTCGCTACTTTGCTGAAAATATTTGCAGCGCCATTAGTATCAGCATTTAAGAGAAAGTTACTAGGTGTTCTAAACCAACGACGTTTAACACGCATTCCTGAAGACTGCCACTGTTCGGGTTTTTCACCATATTCTGGTAGCACATCATTATCTAAAAATGATGTAATTGAAGTATAAGATTCTTCCATTTATACAAACCCAATTCCATATTGCTCACACAATTTGGCCATCCTATGTTTCAAACGTAGCGTAGGAACATGAAGAAATGTTTGATTGTTCTTTTTACCCATATCAACACCGTCTTTCTGTCCTTTGTTCCATCCAAAAACAACTGTAACAATGTTGTTTTCTAAACAATGGGTGATGAAAATTCTTGCCGCTTTATTCAAAGCATCACTGACTTGACGGTTACGTTATTCCGTTATATATATAGGCTAATTTATCGTTCCAAAACCCCTGTGGTTTTCCTTTTTTAATTGTGGAAAGTTGTTTGTTATACCATTGCTTCATCCACTTCAGGTGTTTACCATCAATGATGAAACTATTACCAATATTAGAAATACAGGTTAACCAATTGTTAATACCGTGGTCGATTCATAGTACTTTAGTTTGGTCTAGGTTAACTATTGAATATCATGTTGCTTGTACACATATTCAATGTAGAAGCAGTTGTTTCCTCGTACTATTCTAAATTCTTTGACATCCGAGAAATTGATGTTCGATGGCATTGGTAGATGTAAGGCATCTAGAGCAAACCACGTTGTTACCTTGCTACCAAGAGGAAATCGTAATAAACCATCTTTAACTTTGACACCAGCTTTTGGATAAGTAACAAGTACTAATCCACCTTTAGAATACCCAGGTAGTTTAGGACGTTGCACTGGTGTTCCTTTTTTGATACCTTGCACTGATGTTCCTTTTTTGATACCTTTAAGCAAACCAATATAAGACTTGAAACACTCTGCTAGTGTATGTTGCTTTTAAAGGATTTGTGCAAATCAAACGAGATCGGAATCTTACCAGTTTTGAAATACAATTGTCTTGCATAAATAATAAGTACAGCAGTTAGCAAGCTTTACTAGACCTCTTGCAGAATTAATTTTATGTTCAAATAGGCGGTTGTCTTTGTTTTAGCTAAAAGTCAGAGTTACACGGTTATGTTTGAATTAACGAGCTCGAAGAACACCAAAAATACGTAAAATGTAAGACTTTCTATCATACCACAGAAACAATTTTGCAAGAGGTCTACTGATTCACCACACAAAAACTCCAAAACTGCAACTACGTCTACATCTGCATTAATTAAATGCTGTTAACAACTATAACTAGACATTGTTTGATTCTCAATTTTTGATTCTCAATGTATTTTTTAATAACCGATATCGGCGCACCACCAACTGTAGATACAAAATAACTGTTTGTCCATAATGTTGGAAGTCGAGATTTTAACCAAGGAAATTCTTGCCTCACATACCTTGACGAACGCCCCTTCATCTACCGAATAACTTTTGCAATCCCAAACTGAGGGTCTACGTCAATTAACAATTGTACGTGGTATGGCATGACTTCCATCTCAACAATTTCACTATTAAATTCATTAGCAACTTCAATTTGAATTTCTTTAAGACGAACATCAACACCCTGAAATAATACTTGTCTTCGATATTTGGGACACCACACTACATGGTACTTACAAGAATAAGTGATAGTGTGATTTGACTTCTATCTTTAAATTCATCATACCATTATACAAAAGCAAATTGTATAATGGCACAAAATGAAAATAAAGATGATATGAACTTTAGCTATATATTATTACTGCGGCTGAAGCCGCTACCGACTTATCTCCATGTCTAAAGCTAGGGGCTTGCGTCTCCCTTTTTGGTCAATGGGATATGCTAACGCCGAAGCTTCGATGATCGGGATAGTTGCTGCTTTATCTGCTGTTTTACTGAAACAAGGTTCAGGATGCTTGGGTACATGGCGAGTTCATAGTACCCAATTTGTACCTGCTTGGCTCATTTTACCGTTAATTGGCATGAGTTTTGGGTTTTTAGCTGGTTGGTTGGTACAAAGGTTAGCACCAGAAGCCGCAGGTAGTGGTATTCCTCAAGTTAAAGCCAGTCTTGCCAATATACCAATCAAGTTATCCTGGCGGGTGGCAGGTATAAAATTACTCAGCACAATCATCTCCTTGGGTTCGGGTATAACTTTAGGAAGACAAGGCCCCACAGTTCAAATCGGTGCCAGTTTAGCAGCGGGAATGAGTCGCACTTTTCCCACCTCTCCAGAACATCGCCGACAAATGATTGCTGCCGGTGCAGGTGCAGGTTTATCGGCTGCTTTTAACGCCCCAATTGCGGGGGTATTATTTATTATTGAAGAGTTACTGCAAGATTTATCAGGACTAACTTTAGGAACTGCCATTATCGCCTGTTTTATCGGTGGGGTAATTTCCCGGTTGTTAGGTGGTGGAAGTTTGCAATTAAACCTGCAATCAATGGAATATTTTAGTAGTTTCTCATTGCTGGAAATTCCGATCTTTTTACTATTGGGTATTTTCGCAGGTCTACTAGGTGCAATATTTAATCTGGGCTTAATTTTTAGTGTTAAAACTTATCGCGGATTACATATAAGTTTACCACTACGAGTGGCTCTAACTGGTTTATTTTGTGGTTTAATTGTCTCTGCCCTCCCTGAATATTACCGTGACAATACAGGTTTACGGGAATATATGATTGCCAGTCAACCTAATCCCAGCTTTGCTGCAATTACTTTCATTGCTCAATTTATTTTAACCTTAATCGCCTTTGGTTCTGGCGCACCTGGTGGATTATTTGCACCCAGTTTGATTTTAGGTTCTTGTTTAGGACACTTGGTAGGAGTGTGTGAGTTTCAACTGTGGGGTTTAGGTTCTCCTACTACCTACGCTTTAGCTGGAATGGGGGGCTTTTTTAGTGCGGTTTCTAAAGTACCAATTACAGCTATTGTAATTGTGTTTGAAATGACTACTGATTTCAATCTGGTGTTACCTTTGATGATTGTTTCTGTAACATCATATTTAGTTGCAGATCAGCTAGTACCTGGTTCACTGTATGACAAACTTTTACTATTAAATGGCATCAAAATTGAAAAAGATGCAACCAGAGAAGGAGTCTTAACTCAATTAACAGCCCAACATGTAATGCAAGAACGGGTGGAAACTCTAGAAACACAGATGTCTGTTGATGAAGTTATTCAAGCATTTTCTCGTTCTCATCATCGGGGTTTTCCGGTGGTAGAAAACTGTAAATTGGTAGGAATCGTTACTGAATCAGATTTACAGAAAATACCTGTGAGTCGGGATACTCCTTTAAGAGAAATCATGACACCCCAGCCTGTCACAGTTACTCCTAAACAAACTCTGAGTAATGTGCTTTATTTACTTGACCGTTATCAAATCAGTCGTTTACCAGTGGTGGAAAGACAAAAATTGGTCGGGATTATTACTCGCGCAGATATTATTCGGGCTGAAGCAGATCATCTTAATTGTGAAAACGGAGTTTCTGGACCCCAACCAGAACCTTCTTATGTAGTTTACCAAACGAGATCGCCTAACATTGGTAGAGGTAGATTATTAGTTACAGTCGCAAATCCAGATACAGCCGAAACTCTTTTACAAATGGCTGCAACTATTGCCCGCGATCGCCATTATGAACTAGAGTGCTTACAAATAATCCTCATCTCCCGTCATAGTTCCCCGTCCGAAACCCAAGTCAACACCACAAAAAGTCGCCGTTTACTCAGGCAGGCGAAAGCTTTAGCAAAAAAATGGCATATTCCCATCCATACGCAGATTCGAGTCGCCCATGATATCGCCCAGGCAATTTTGGAGACAATCAATGAACGACACATTGACCTAATTTTTATGGGTTGGAAAGGTAATACTTCTACTCCAGGACGTATTTTTGGTAATGTTGTAGATACTATCATTCGTCAAGCAGCCTGTGATGTTGTCTTAGTAAAATTTGGTAATATTTCTGACTCTAACCATTTCAACCGTTGGTTAGTCCCTATGGCTGGAGGACCCAATGCACGCATAGCCGTTAAATTATTACCGGCTTTAGTAACATTGGGAAATGATGCCCAAATTCATCTCACTCAGGTATTTAAACCATCGGAATTAAAGCCAGATATGACAGTTTTAGAAGAATCCACTCGTCAACTAATGCGTCACCGCAATTTACAAAGTACAGTTGTTGCTGCACCAGTACAAGCAAATTCTGTTTGTGAAGGAGTCATTAATTTAGTGCAAACAGAAGGCTATGATGTTGTAGTTTTGGGCGCTTCTCGTGAGGGATTATTACAACAGACAATTCAAGGTAATATTCCCGAAACTATTGCTTCTGGTGTTGAAAGTACAGTGATTTTAGTCAGAGGGGAAATTAATTCTTAATTCGCAATTTGTAATTCGGAGCAAATTTTATGAATTTAGGGTGTGATCTGGCTTTATAAAGATATAAAAACGAACATCCCCAGTATTGCCAATGGTTATATAGGAATCCGCTTTGATTTTTGATAGCTTGTCTAGCGTAAGCCGTAATTGTTTGCTTAGGCAGGCAAGAGGTACGAGGATTGTAGAGAATTAGTTGTACTGAGTTTTGTATCGCTACGCCACACAAGCTATCAAAAATCAAAGCGGATTCCTATTCTGATACAGAATAATTGATATTATTCATACATTTTTTTTTGCAACAGTTTTTTGCTACCAAACAGTACAACTACTAACAAGCCTAAGTGAACTTGCCAAGGTGCTAGAATCAAGGAAAAAATCAAACTTATGGCTGTTAACACACCAGCAATGTAGCCGATTTCATCATTTTTCTTGTTTAAAAAATAGCCAGTTATTAAACCAGTAAATAGTGGAATCAGAAAAAATAGAGGCATTTTACTACATCCTGAACTAACTGCCGAGTGCTTGAATAAACTAATTTCAAACTGTCTTTGATAATAGATCCTGATTATACACTTAACTAGGTTTTATTAACAATACTTTATTTAAAATGGAGATATAAACCTGCTCAGATTATGTAATTATTTGGTAGATTATCCAAGGGTCTAGGCTTGTACTCACTATTGCTCTAGCATATTACATTTAGTAAGTCACGTTTTCAATTATATTCACCCAATGTTGAACATTCCACAACTACTAGCAACTGAACTAGAAATTAAACCCAATCAGGTGCAAAACGCGCTGGAACTTTTGGCCGAGGGTTCGACAATTCCCTTTATTGCACGTTATCGCAAAGAACGTACTAATGAGATGAATGAAGTGCAATTGCGAGATTTACTTGATAAGTATACATACTTAACAGAATTAGAAGAAAGGAAGAAGGTGATTTTAAATGCGCTCGCTGAACAAGGTAAACTCAGTGATGAGATCAAAGTCAAAATTACCTCCTGCTTACAAAAAACCGAACTGGAGGACTTATACTTACCATATAAACCAAAACGCCACACTCGTGCTACCATCGCCAGAGAAAAAGGACTAGAACCTTTAGCAGCATTTATTAAATCATTAAATGAGAAAAATAGTGTAGCTGCTTCCCTAGAAACAGAAGCCGCAAAGTACATTTCTCAAGAAAAAGGTGTGAAAACCGAAGAAGAAGCATTAAAAGGCGCATCAGCTATCTTAGCAGAAGAAGTTGCCGAAAAAGCCGAATTACGTGCCTATTTGCGCGATTTTATTTTACAAACGGGAGTATTTATTTCCCACATCAAAGATGAACATCCAGAAGGTACAACCAAATTTGAAATGTACCGTAACTATCAAATCAAAGTTAAAAACATTGCCCCCCATAATATGCTGGCATTGTGTAGGGGAGAAGCAGATAAAATATTAAAGTTTGAAATCAACTTTGATCAAGATTTTGTACTTTCTTATTTAGAATCCCAAGAAATTAAAACCAAAGTTCGTACAATCAGAGATTTTTATCAGCCGATGTTAAAAGATGCCTTTAACCGATTGATGAAAACTTCTCTAATTGGGGAAGTAATTTCCGAAAAGAAAACTTATTCTGATATTGAATCCATCAAAACCTTTGAAGCAAACTTGCGGGAATTATTGCTATCTGCACCAGCAGGAATGAAACCAACATTAGCTATAGATCCAGGTTTTAGAACCGGGTGTAAAGTAGCCGTACTAGAACAAACTGGTAAATTCTTAGAATATCAAGCCGTATTCCCTCACCAAGCTGCTGAACAACGGAAAAAAGCAGCGCGAACCATCAAAAACTTAATCGAAAAATACCAGATAGAACTAATAGCCATTGGTAACGGAACTGCTTCCCGTGAAACAGGTGAGTTTGTAGCAGAAGTATTAGGAACCTGCGAACGCAAACCAATTCAAGTCATGGTAAGTGAATCTGGTGCTTCCATATATTCTGCCAGCAAAGTCGCACTCGAAGAGTTTCCTGAATTAGATGTCACAGTGCGCGGTGCAATTAGCATTGGACGTAGATTACAAGACCCATTAGCAGAATTAGTAAAAATCGATCCCAAATCAATTGGAGTCGGACAATATCAACACGACGTAGATCAAAAATTGCTGAAAAAGAAATTAGATGAAACAGTAGAAACCTGTGTTAATTATGTTGGCGTAGATTTAAACACCGCGTCCAAAGAACTGCTAACATTTGTTTCAGGGATTACACCCACAGTTGCTAACAACATTATCGCCTATCGTAATCAAAATGGTGCTTTCAAAAATCGCCGACAACTATTAAAAGTTGTGAAATTAGGACCAAAAGCATTTGAACAAGCAGCAGGTTTCTTAAGAATTAGAGATGGAGAAAACCCTTTAGATAACACTGCAGTACATCCAGAAACTTACTCAATTATACAATCCATAGCTACTGATTTAGGTGTACCATTAAATCAAGTTACCCAAATTGCTGAAAAACTTAAGAAAACCAACTTAAAGAAATACGTCACCGACACCATAGGAGAACCAACACTGCGCGATATTCTCAAGGAACTAGAAAAACCAGGAAGAGATCCCCGTGCAGAATTTAAGTATGCAACCTTCAAAGACGGAATCAAAGAAATTAGAGACTTAAGGGTGGGAATGGAACTAGAAGGAATCATTACCAACGTTGCTAACTTTGGTGCATTTGTTGATATCGGTGTACACCAAGATGGGTTAGTACATATTTCCCAACTAGCAGATAGATTTGTTGATGATCCTCAGAAAGTAGTCAAAGTTGGACAAGTTGTAAAAGTTCAAGTTTTAGAAGTCAATGAAAAATTAAAACGCATTGGCTTATCAATGAAAGCAGTCAAATAATAGAATTAAAGCTCACGCAAATACATACGCACAGAGAAAATTTATTTATCCTCTCTGTGACTCTGCGTGAAACAACATCAAAAAATAAGTTCAAAATTAATATGATAGTTTATCAAGTTCGACTAATTAATGACAAATTAGGATTAGATCGTACAATTCAAGTACCAGATAATCAATATATCATCGACATAGCAGAAGAAGCGGGTATCCGTTTACCATCTGGGTGTAAACAAGGGGAATGTTCAGCTTGTGTAGCTAAACTTATCAGCGGGGAAATAAATCAAAGTGAGCAAAAATTTCTCCGTCCCCATGAAATTGAAGCTGGTTATGTTATTACCTGTCTAACTTATCCCTTATCCGATTGTGTATTAGAAACTCACCAAGAACAACTCTTATATAAATCCTCCCTCTACTATAAATGAATCTGAAAACTAAAAAAACCGGCGTTCCTCTGCGTTAAAGAATCCTCCTTCCGATATATTCTATTCCTATCTATCAACAGAGGTGAAAACTGGAATTTTTGAGCTAAATAAATATATAGGTAGCACTTACAGAGGTAAAAATAATGTGGGCAACATTCTTAACCGCACTTGCTACAGCATTAAGCCTGTTAATTGTGGATATTATTTTTCCAGGGGTTGATATTGCTAATTTTCCCGCAGCTTTAATAGCGGCTTTAGTAATTGGTTTGATTAATAGTTCAGTTAAACCAGTTATTTCTACCCTATCTTTACCATTGACATTCGTAACTTTAGGCGGATTTTCCTTAATAGTCAACGGAATTTGCTTTTGGTTAGTATCAGTTTTAGTTCCTGGGTTTAGAGTCGAAGGAATTATCGCTTTTATTCTCGCTCCAGTTGTCCTATCTTTGGCAAATACATTGATCAGTAAATACTTTACCGAAAAAAATAATATGGACTTACAAAGCAATACTAATGTCAAAACTGAATCTTAATTTGGTGATAGTCGTCAGATAAATCCTCAGAGGAGTGAATTTGAAAATTTACTCTCCACAATAAATCTAAGTAGATATTAAAAAATATCAATACAATCCCATGAAATTAACTCGTTTGCTACTTGCTTTATTCTTACCTCCAGTGGGAGTATTTCTCACAGTGGGTATTAGTCCAACTTTGATAATTAACATTTTGCTCACTCTTCTCGGTTGGCTTCCTGGTAGTATTCATGCACTTTGGGTAATTACCAAACATGAAGAAAGATTGAATAGAGGAGAAGGTTTTTAGAAAACTTAAATCCTTGCTAGACAAGGATTTAAGAGGATATTTAGAAAGTCATACTCTAGCTTGCTTCCCGGAGGGTACGTAGGGCTGCGTAGTGAAGCATCTCAGAGCGATCCGCTCAAACCCTAGATTCTAGAGCCTCCGGCACGCTTCTCGTTCACGCAGTGTCCCGAAGGGATACATTCCAAGTTGTTTCACACAGAATGACAAATTATACCTTTTCTAACTTTTCAAACACGCTCTAAGATCAAAAAGTAAAACTGTTAAGTTATCTATTGTTTAAATTTATAACTCAACTACTAAGGCCACTAAACCTTGCTTGTTAAATCTTCTGATATTCCGCTTTATGTGGAGAGTATGAAAATATTTATTTGCAAGATTTGATAAAAGTAGGCGTCCAGACTGAAACAGACTGAAACAGTCTGAACGCTTTAATAATTAGGTTGCAGAATTTACCTGCTATTTAAGAGAACTAAGCAGGAATCATTGGCATTGATCTACAAGCTTCAGCACATTTACGACAAGCTGTTGCACATTCGCTCATTCTGCTGTCATCACTGATTGTTTCACAAGCTGCTGCACAGCTATCGCACATTTCCGCACAAAGAGTACAAGTACGTCCCATAAACTCAGAACCGCCCATCATCATATTCATACACATCATGCATATTTCTGAGCAGTCGCGCATCATGCTCATAATTCCCATATCCATATACCTACCGCCTTTGCTGATACAGTAAGTCATCGTTTCTAAGCAGATTTTATGACATTCCATGGAAGCGTTGATGCAGGTTTGCATTTCGGTGGTCATGGATTCAGTCATCATCATCATCATAGTAAATATTCCTGTTTTTTTGATGAGTGAGTATAGTTCTAAACGGAAATCATGACAACATTAATTCCAACTATTTTCTATGTAAATAGGACGTTAAACCCTGAAGCTATCAGCTTAAATAGTGATAAATTTACCAAATTATAGCAATGGATTCATATAACTTCCACTGCTATTTTGGCAGATTTTACTACCGAATAGTAATGGTAAAATTCCCCCTAAAAAAGCTTGATGATTCTAATTTATTAGCCTTTAAGTTGGATACATTAATGGTCAGTGATTTTCTGTTCGATCCTAATACAATGTCGGTTTGTAACAGTATTGATTAACTTATATTACTGGCTTTTTTCCTTCTATCTTATGGCTGATTTCTAAAATAGAAAATAGTTTATGAAGGGCTATCATGGGATTATTTAAACTGCAATTTTTTCCCCGCTGTTCCTTTTCGCCTTAAACGACAAGTATGAGCTTCATTTCATCGTTTTTACCAACACAGCAACAACTTCTTATCAGTTAGGTAACTATTAATGATACAGTATTAATACTGTTATATCAAAACTTATGTCTCGTACCATTGACCATAGACTGGTGCAAGATGTCAGAAAAACAGCTATTGAAAGTCCTAAACCACAATCATTATGAAATCTCTGCACCGTCCTGATTTATATAGCTGGTCTTGTTTCAATCCAGCAAGAAATATTGATTTCAATGGCTTTGCCTGGATTCGTCCAGAGGGTAATATTTTGATTGACCCAGTAGCCTTATCAAACCATGATTGGAATCATTTGGAATCTCTCGGTGGTGTGGTTTGGATTGTTTTAACGAATTCGGATCATTTAAGGTCAGCTAAAGAAATTGCTAATCAAACCTATGCAAAGATTGCTGGACCTGCTGGGGAAAAGGAGTATTTTCCGATTTTGTGTGATCGCTGGTTAAATGATGGTGATGAGTTAGTACCAGGACTGAAGGTGGTTGAACTCCAAGGTTCTAAAACTCCCAGTGAGTTGGCCTTACTGTTGGAGGAAACTACTTTGATTACTGGGGATTTAGTGCGATCACATTCCGCAGGTAGCTTAACCATGTTACCAGATGAAAAGTTAATGAATCGAGATCAAGCGGTGGCTTCGGTTCACCGATTGGCTGGTTTGGAGAAGGTAGAAACAGTGCTGGTGGGTGATGGTTGGTCTGTTTTTCGAGATGGGAGGGTGCGTTTGCAGGAATTGGTGGAGACTTTAGGTATTACCACCAGTAAATGAACGGGGACATTATCCGATTACACCTATGGGTGTTGAGATAGGTCTATGGGAGGGTGAATATCAGAATGTAGAATTACCTTGGTTAAGTTGGTGGGATTGAGATGGTAATTTATTATTAGATGGTGATCATGGTGAAGGATGTTCAAATCCAAAAGCATCCAACATTGTATCATCCAATAAAGTATAAGTTATTAGTTTTAAAGGTTTCTGCATCCATTTAGGAAACCAACTTATAAATAAGTCACGAGTTGCTTCCCCAACTTGTCGCCAAAAATAAAAAGTTACTAATTTTTCACCTTCACACATTAACCGCCAACCAAAATGTTGATTCCACCGAATTGGTTCATAAATTATGGTACAAAGCACATACAAAAAATCAGCATTATCTATTTACAAACGCCGATGAATTGAGTTCATTCTTTGTAATGCTTCTTGACCTCTCTCACTCTTTAAACCCCATTTAATAATCTCCGTTAACATGATAGAGGTATCATCATAACGTTTTTGAGGAAGATAGATAAATTCTCTGGTTTTATTCAGCAATTTAGAAATACTAGGAAGATAATAAGTTCGCATTAAAGCCACTTCTAAAGCCTGAATACTATACGAAGGAAATTCATATCCCAGCATAAAATGGTAAGTCTGCCAAAAATTCTTTTCTGGATCAAGTTGCTGAATTAGATCTATATTCTTGTAGCGGTTTAGCATTTACTAAATATCCTATTTATTAACTTCCATTATCTGCGAAGTTTCTAACCTATCCATCCACTTTTCTAGGTAAACACGGTTAGCATTTTGCTCAGACTGATTTTCTGTATCCATAGGATAAGGTAAAAGTCCCAAAATTGCAGCGGTAGTTACACAAAACATTGACTTTTGGAAACTCATACAAATTTGCACTCGCAAATCATCTTCTCCGCGAGGACTGCGACGATAAATATTATGTAAATATTCTGGTAAATAATGGCGCATATCTTGCATTAATAATGTGGGAGGAATACCCGCACTGCCAATAGGTAAAGGATCGGCATATAATGCACCATATTGAAATCGAGATTGATCTGGGGGAACTTGATATGCTTGCGCGTTTAGGGAAACTGTACCTAGAAACGGAGTTCCCCGGAAGAAAACTGCTTCTACATAAGGAACTGCGGTATCTGCAAGAAAGGTTAAACTGACTGATTTGGGAATGATTTCATAGACTTTACCCCTAATTTTTACATTGTATGTAATTGGTTTTAAAGCATCTGCTACCAAACCAGCTTTAATATATTTTACAACTTCAGGAATTGATTTAATTTTCCCTTGGTCATAGCGGTCTGATAAAGTTAGAAATATATCAGCCATGACTTGCCAAAATTGACCTAATCCACTGTAATAGGCAGAGACACGCAACTGTTCTATTAAAAAGTCGGGAAATAGCTGATGTATACCCAACATGAAGGGGTTATTTTTCAATTTAATATTAATCACAACTTTGCATATATCAGCAAACTCCTGACTATCTAAATAGGCATCTAAACCGCCACCACCATGCCACATCATGGTTTTCATGCAATATTCTGCATATTCAAAATTAATTCTGTCATGCCACCAGTGACGAAATAATTTTTGGATAGAAATCTCGCCATCAAAATATTTAAAGAAGGGAAAATTTACTAGAAATTGATTTTCAGCAATATAAATGAGATTTTTAGAATAGGCATCTAAAACTACACCATAACTTTTAAGAATACCAACAACTTCTAAAACATTTTCAGGACTATCTTTAAGTAATGCTTGACCGGTTTGTAACCGTTGAATATATTCAACTAAGGGATGATTAACAGGTTTATTTTTCATATTAAGCATTACTATGTCTCCAAATTTCTTCAATAATTCAAGGTATGGGTATTTCTAGATTTTAACAAAGATTAAACACTGTATTGAATAGAATTCTTATAATTAATAGTAATCTTTGATACTTTTATTTATTAATAAAAACGGTAGTACCAGTTAATTGAACTTGTAAATAAAATATCATATACAGTTTCTCAATAATATGGACTGCTATTGAAGACTAGAATTGGGAATAAATATCAAGGTAAACTTTCCCAATCTCTAGCATCGATAATTTAATTGTTGTTTGTCAGTTGATCTCAAAGTATTTTAGCTACTAGGTTTTGAGTATTTACCATGGCTGTAATAGTAGCTTCTGTCCAATGCACTAACCAAGAGGGTTCGATGCCGAAAACTACTATTAAGATAGCTAAGATAAATGCAGGAATGCGATCGCTCCAATAAACCCGTGGTAAATTAGTAACTTGTGCAGACAAGCGCCCAAAAAAGGCACGATTGAGGAGAATTAAGAAGTAAACCGCAGTTAAGCCTGTACCTAGCATTGAAGTTAGGGTTTGTACTGGGAAAATCTGGAAACTACCCCTAAAAACAATGAATTCGGAAATAAACCCTACCATTCCCGGTATACCTGCGCTGGCCATGACTCCCAAAACCATCAAGAAGCCGATGACAGGCATTCCCCTTTCTGGGTTCAGCAGTCCCCTAATAACTTCTAAGTCACGACTACCAGCTTTTTTATACACAACTCCTACCACTAAAAACAACATGGCAGAAATTAAGCCGTGGCTAATCATTTGCATGACAGCACCCAAGACGCTTAATGGTGTTGCTGCTGCTGCTGCTAACAAAACATAACCCATGTGTCCGATAGAACTATAGGCTACCATTTTTTTCATATCAGTTTGGGCGATCGCACAGGAAGCACCAAACAACACACTAACAACAGCCCATGTTGCTAAAGTCGGTGCTGCATATTCCCAAGCTTCAGGCAACAAGTTCATCCCAAACCGCAACAAACCATAAGTGCCTAATTTCAACAATATCCCAGCTAATAGTACAGAAATGGGTGTGGAAGCTTCAACGTGGGCATCTGGCAACCAAGTATGGAAGGGAACAAGAGGAATTTTAATTCCAAAACCTACCAAAATTCCCACCAGTAATAATATTTGTGTCCCTAAAGGTAAAGTGTGGGTATTTAAGGTTGCTAGTCCAAAACTGGGCGAATCACTCAACCAAACCATACCTAAGAAACTGGCTAAAATCAAGATTCCCGATACAGAGGTGTAAATCAGAAACTTTGTAGCTGCATAACCCCGTTTTGCACCACCCCAAATTGCAATTAGCAAATACAAAGGTATCAATTCTAATTCGTAGAATAGGAAGAATAACAATAAATCCTGTGCTAAAAATGCTCCTATCACTCCTGCGCTTAACAGCAGCACTAAGGAATAATAAAATCTAGGACGCTGAATAGATTCATCGCCACTGTAGATGGCAATACAAGTTAAAACTCCATTTAAAAGCAGCAATGGCAAGGATAAACCATCTATGCCTAGATTATAGTTCAAGCCTAAAGCATCTATCCAGGGCAAAGACTCAGCAAACTGTTGTCCAACTTCCCCTGGATCAAACTCAATTGTTAGGAACACTGTCCATAAGAAAATTATGACAGCGAAAGCCAACGCTACTCCACGGGCTAGTTTCCCACTGATCACAGAAGGATAAAAACCGATTAACGCTGCACCCAGCAAAGGTAGCAAAATCAATGTACTCAGCATCATAATCAGTTATCAGTTATCAGTTATCAGTTATCAGTTATCAGTTATCAGTTATCAGTTAACTGCTGCCTAAAAGGGCAATTTATCAAGTAAACCCAATGACCAGCTAATGAAGAACCCAAGAACGCTAATTACGACGAGGATAGTCAACATATAGCCCTGAGATTGACCGGAAATACTGTACTTTAAACTTTGTCCACCAAAAATGGCAGCAAAGCCGACTAAGTTCACTATCCCATCTACTAAATAGCGATCACACCAAGAGGAAATCTTGGACAACAATGCTACTGCACTAACTATCGTCAGCCGATAAACTCGGTCAATATAAAAATCATAACCTAGTAAATCTTGAACAAATCTCCATCCCAGAATTGTGGATCTTGACCAACCTTTATGTAGGTAAATTTTTGAGCCAATACTTACTCCTAAAACAGTAGAGGTGAATAAAGATAATGTAATGTACCAATCAATACTTTCCCAATCAGGTAGTAAGTACCATTGCTGTAGCATCAGTGGTAACAATAGGGTTAATATGGTCAAAGTCACCATTGGGAAAGCCATTTGCCAACCAACTTCGGGAGCGCGGCGGGTCTTTTGTTGCGGTTTACCCCAGAATATCAATCGGAAGACTCTGGTTAAATTCAATGCTGTCAAGCCATTAACTAACAGTAAAACTACAATTACCCAAGGACTAACTTTCACTAAGCCATCAGCCCAAGCCAACATTGCCCAAAAGCTACCCAGTGGTAACAATGTCACCATTCCTGCTGAACCGACGACAAAAGCAGTAGTAGTTGCTGGCATCCGTGACCATAAACCCCCCATTTCTGTCAAGTCTTGACTTTGGGTAGTGTATATTATAGATCCAGAACTCATGAATAATAATGCTTTTGCCATCGCATGAGTTAACAGCAACATTAAAGCCACACCACCTTGTTGCAAGCCCACTGCTAAAAATACCAATCCCATATAGGCACTTGTAGAGTGGGATAGAGCGCGTTTAATATCAATTTGGGCGATTGATACTAATGTTGCCCCCAGAGCAGTTACAGTTCCCATCACAACTAAAGCATTCAGCGCCACTGGTGAGAGTGCTAACAATGGTTGAATCTTGTACAATACATAAGCACCACTACCGACTACCAAAGAGTTTCGCATTACTGAAGCGGGATTTGGCCCTTCCATTGCTTCATCTAACCACAAATGCAAGGGAAATTGGGCGCATTTACCAGCAGGACCAGCAATCAATGCTATACCCAGTAATGTTGATGTAAATGGGTTTAAGTCAGCAGTTTGCACCCACTCGTACAAATCGGAATAGTTCAAACTACCAGCTTGAGTTGAAAGGACTACTACCCCCATCAACAACAGCAAATCTCCCACCCGCTTGGTTAAAAACGCATCTCGCGCTGCCGTTACTACCAATGGTTGGGCATACCAAAAACCCACCAGCAAGTAAGTAGAAAGGGTGAGAACTTCCAACAACGCATAACTTAGGAACAAAGAATCACTAATCGCTAGACCAGTCAAAGCTGCTTCAAAAAATCCCAGCAACCCAAAAAACCTTGCTAACGACCAATCTTTTTCCATGTAACCCAGGGCATAAATTTGGGCTAACAGACTTAATCCTGTAATTAGCACTATTGCCCCAATACTAACTGGCGAGAGTTCTAAGGCAAAGGTTAAGTTAAAGTCCCCAGATTGAAACCAAGTAATTACTAAAATTTCTGGATCTCTATTCCAAATATCTTGAAATACAAACAAGCTATGGAAAAAAGCTACCAAAGTCGTCAGTGAATTCAAGTATGCCGCAGGTCTTGGTCCTGTTCGTTGAATTATTCCTATGCTCCAAGGCAAGGTTAAAACTGCACCCAATAAGCTATAAAAAGGTACAAACCAACTTGTGAAAAATAGAAACTCATGCATTTGAAATTTTCCTTGATGACTCAGCCTATAGGTTCTCAAACAACATTAAAAAGATCATTCGCTTAAAAAAAGTTAATTTGGGAAAAATCAAGTTTTTTTAACTATTTTTTTAAGAAAACTTAACCAGAATTTTTACCTGAACATGCCGTATTAAATGCTAATGAAATATGACTGTAAATATTTAAAAGCATTTACTTGTCTTCATAAGTCCTCTGGCTACGAATTTGTATTTCTACTCTGAGTAAAGAAGTTTATATGATATATTTGACAAACTTATATATCGTTCACTTAAATCTATGTCTAAATAGCAAAACTTGAGGAAAGTCAGAGACAGTAGAATATACAGCCTGTGATTGACCATCACAAGATAGGATTAGACCCAGTTATGAATGTTATTTTGGAAATGTGATAAAGAAATTATAAAGCATAAGCGGCTGCTCTAGGAATCCGTAAACTTTAATAGATTCCAGGGGCATGTTAAGTTTTGTTAAGTTTTCTAAAACTTTTTTATTACAAACTATTATAGTAATTTATGTTGCCAGGGATGCCAAGGTTTCATATCCTTAATTTTAGAAGTGTTTTCTTCACTCAAGATCAGCATCCCCGTCAAAATTTTCCACGCATAGTACAGATTGCATTAAATTTTTAGGAGTTCTGCGATGCCAATTGCAGTTGGAATGATTGAGACTAAAGGCTTTCCAGCAGTAGTAGAAGCTGCTGATGCTATGGTGAAAGCAGCCCGTGTTACCTTAGTAGGATATGAGAAAATTGGCAGCGCCCGTGTGACTGTGATCGTCCGGGGTGATGTATCTGAAGTTCAAGCTTCAGTAGCGGCTGGTATCGAAGCAGCTAGAAGAGTAAACGGTGGAGAAGTGTTGTCTACTCACATTATTGCCCGTCCTCACGAAAACCTAGAATACGTATTACCAATTCGGTATACAGAAGCAGTAGAACAGTTCCGAACTTAAAAACTGTTGACACAAAGTAATGAACGGGGTTGCTTGCTTGAGTGCAAATGATTTCCCGGTTTGTTCGCGTCCTGTAGCACAAACCATCAACTTGATTAAAGGATTAAAATAATGTCGATCGCAGTAGGAATGGTTGAAACGTTGGGCTTTCCAGCCGTAGTAGAAGCTGCTGATGCAATGGTAAAGGCAGCTCGCGTTACCTTAGTAGGATACGAAAAAATTGGTAGCGGTCGAGTAACAGTAATTGTGCGGGGAGACGTTTCGGAAGTTCAAGCATCAGTAGCAGCTGGAGTGGACAACGTGAAGCGCGTCAATGGTGGACAGGTGCTGTCTACTCACATCATCGCTCGTCCTCATGAAAACTTAGAATATGTCCTACCTATTCGGTATACAGAAGATGTAGAACAATTCCGGGAAGGAGTTAACGCCATTCGTCCTTTCGGTAGAAGACCGTAGTTAGATGCAAATTGCCAAAGTGCGTGGCACGGTAGTTAGCACTATACAAGATCCTACTCTTAGAGGTGTAAAACTGCTGATGTTGCAGTTAGTAGATGACAACGGCAATCTCCTACCTAAATATGAGGTAGCAGCCGATAATAGCGTAGGAGCAGGTATAGATGAGTGGGTACTTGTAAGTTGTGGTAGTGCCGCTCGTGAAGTTCCTGGCAATAAACAACGACCAGTAGATGCCGCCGTGGTGGCGATCATTGATTCTATTTACCTAGAAGATCGTCTCATTTACAGCAAAAAAGACCAATATAGATAGTCACCCCTGAAGGGGAATTCAAAATTAAAAATTCAAAAAGAAGAAATAAATTTTGAATTTTGAATTGAAGTGTAGCGACCGACTACTGACAAAAAGCTTATTTCAGGAGGAATCTCACAATGGTAGTCCGCAGCACGGCGGCACCCCCAACCCCGTGGTCAAGGAGTTTAGCTGAACCCGATATCCATCAAACCGCATTTGTACATTCTTCTTGTAATTTAATTGGGGATGTACACCTGGGTCAAAATGTGATTATTGCTCCAGGAACTTCGATTAGAGCAGATGAAGGAACACCTTTTTTTATTGGTGAAAATACTAATATTCAAGATGGTGTAGTAATTCATGGGTTAGAGCAAGGCCGAGTAATTGGTGATGATGGCGAAAACTACTCGGTATGGGTTGGTAAAGATGCTTCTATTACCCACATGGCGCTGATTCATGGGCCAGCTTATGTAGGGGAAAGTTGCTTTATTGGCTTTAGGTCTACAGTATTTAATGCCAGGGTAGGGGCTGGTTGCATCGTGATGATGCACGCTCTAATCCAAGATGTAGAAATTCCACCAGGTAAATACGTAGCATCTGGGTCGATAATTACTACGCAGCAGCAAGCTGACCGATTGCCAGATGTACAAGCTCAGGATCAGCAATTCGCTCACCACGTTGTGGGGATAAATCAGGCTTTGCGGGCTGGTTATCGCTGTGCAGAGGATCTTAAGTGTATTGCCCCGATTCGGGACGAGCTTAATCTGTCTGGTGCTAGATCTTATACAAGTATTATTGTTGACGAATTGGAAAGGAGCAGTGAAGTGGCAAGCAAATTGGGTGCAGAAATAGTAGAGCAGGTACGTTATCTACTGAATCAAGGTTACAAAATTGGTACAGAACACGTAGACCAACGTCGTTTCCGTACAGGCTCTTGGCAAAGCTGTAACTCTATTGAGGCAACCTCAGCTAATGATGTAGTTGCTGCTTTGGAAGAATGCATGACTTCTCATCAAGGCGAATATGTGCGGTTAATTGGCATTGACAGCAAAGCCAAACGTCGCGTACTGGAAGCAATTATCCAACGTCCTAACGGTCAAGTAGTATCCTCCGGTAGTGCTAAAACATCAGGTACTTTATACAGTGGTGCAACTGCAAGTGCCACTGCAACTAGCACCCGCTTGAGTGCCGAAGTAGTAGACCAACTGAAACAGTTGTTAACAGGTGGTTTTAAGATTAGTGTTGAACACGTAGACCAACGTCGTTTCCGTACAGGCTCTTGGGCAAGCTGCGGTCAAATTCAGGCTACATCTGAAGGAGATGTGCTCGCTGCACTAGAAGCTGTTATCTCTGAATATGCAGGTGAATACGTGCGTTTAATCGGAATCGACCCCGTAGCCAAACGCCGCGTGTTGGAAGCAATCATCCAACGTCCATAATTTAGGTGACAGGTGACAGGTGACAGGTAATAGGTAATAGGTGATAAAAATTCAGGAATAAGGGAAAAAAGAGAAGAATTCCCAATCCCCAGTCCCCAATCCCCAATCCCCAATCCCCAGTCCCTAGTCCCCAGTCCCCAGTCCCCATCTCAAATTAGTTTTCAATACTCATTCTTCCGGCTTCTGAGGTAATAAATTCCATGTCTGTGCCGTTGCTTCGCCTCAGCGACAATTTTGATAAGTATATTAGTGGCGAGGTAAATATTGATAAGAGCGCGGTACTTGCTCCAGGGGTAATACTCCAAGCAGCTGCCAACAGTAAAATTATTATTGGTCCTGGGGTCTGTATTGGCATGGGGTCAATTCTCCAAGTCAATGAGGGTATCCTAGAAGTAGAAGCAGGAGCAAACCTGGGAGCCGGGTTTTTGATGGTTGGCCCTGGTAAAATCGGTGCTAATGCTTGTATTGGTGCAGCTACAACAGTATTTAACTGTTCCGTAGCACCTGAACAAGTCATACCATCAGGTTCGGTTTTGGGAGATAACAGTCGGCAGATTGATCAAAATTTACAGGAAGAGCCAACTTCCACAAATAACACTTCTACAAATCCCCCAGAGCAAGAACCAGAGAAAAAAGTAACTACTACTACTCAATTCTCTGCTGCGGCCTTTATAGGTTTTAAACAACAATCTACTTCCCTATCTCCACCTTCTCCCACCCCTAAAAGCCAGTCGCCTCCAGTTGCAGAAACGCCCCTGGTTACTGACTCCATCACAACAGAAACAACTCTCCCAGGTTCTCCAGAAACTAACTCTCAAGAATCCGAACCCAGTTCAGCTAACACTGAACCCAATAACACTTTTGGGACACAGATATATGGACAAGGAAGCATTAACAGACTGTTGATTACATTGTTTCCCCATCGGCAATCCTTGAGCGACGAAAACTCTGACAATTCTTCAGAGTAAGTGTTAATTGTTAGTTGTCTTTCTTTGGAAGTATCCTGGTGAATTCATGATGGAAACATACAATCAACGCTCTCTTAGCACCATCCAGGCATCACTTCGCCGCAACAATCTCAAGGATACTGCCTTGGGTTTAGTATCGGCCCTCAGCTTTCCAGCTATAGTTGGAACGGCTGACATGATGTTAAAGTCGGCTGGAGTCCACTTAGTAGGCTATGAAAAGATTGGTAGTGGTCACTGTACAGCTATTGTCCGGGGTGGAATTGCTGATGTGCGTCTAGCTGTAGAAGCTGGCGTACAAACAGCGGAACAGTTTGGACAGTTGGTTTCTAGCTTAGTCATTCCACGACCTTATCCCAATTTAGATATAGTTCTGCCTATCAATCGCTTGAGTCAAATGATAGAGGATGCCAGTTACAGCCGTCTGAGTAATCAAGCTATTGGTTTGGTGGAAACTCGTGGTTTTCCAGCTATGGTTGGTGCTTGTGATGCCATGCTCAAAGCAGCAGATGTACATTTAGCTTCCTATGAAAAAATAGGGGCTGGTTTATGTACGGCCATTATTCGTGGTTCTGTTGCTAACGTCGCTGTAGCAGTAGAGGCCGGAATGTTTGAAGCAGAAAGGATTGGGGAGTTGAACGCAGTCATGGTGATTCCTCGACCTTTGGATGAGTTGGAACAAACTTTACCAGTAGCTAATTGTTGGGTGGAAGAACGTCAACCCTTAAATATTCCCTTGAATATCAAGGATAAGATTGTGGATGCAGTGGCAGTGGAGTTACCAGATTTAGCTAAATTACCTGTAAAAGTTAAAGAAGAACTTTGCATGGATGAATGATGAATGGTGAATAATCAATAATTTGGATATTCAACATTCATCTTAGGTTGGAAGGCATCTTACGTTTTGTGTTGTTTTGATGATAACCTCTCAGTTCCATAAGTCCAATACCGCACTTCTGATAGCGAAAATAGATATTTATCTATGCTTAGACTTATAACTTAGTATGTGTGATACTACATAATAGGCTAGTGTGCAGTGATACTAAATATATGTTTACGAATTGCTATTAGAGGAGAATCACCTTGAACCAAGCGACACTGCACCAGTTGAAGGTGTTCGAGGCCGCTGCACGGCACGGTAGCTTTACTCGTGCTGCTGAAGAATTATTTCTCACCCAACCTACCGTTTCTATGCAAATCAAGCAGCTAACAAAATCGGTAGGGTTGCCATTATTTGAGCAGGTGGGGAAGCGGTTATTTTTGACGGAAGCGGGACGGGAGTTATTTGCTACTTGTCGCCAGATTTTTGAGACTATATCCCAGTTTGAAATGAAGGTGGCAGATTTAAAAGGGCTGAAACAAGGTCAATTACGATTGGCAGTAATTACCACAGCAAAATATATTATTCCGCGTTTGTTGGGTCAGTTTTGCCAACTTTATCCGGGAATTGATATCTCGCTGCAAGTTACGAATCATGAACGAATTTTGGAACGAATGATTGGTAATATGGATGACTTGTATATTCTGAGTCAGGTTCCAGATCATGTAGATGTCAGTTTTGAAGCATTTTTAGAAAATCCTTTGGTGGTTTTTGCACCTGTGAATCATCCTTTGGCACAGGAAAAAAATATTCCCATTGAACGACTGGCAAATGAACCGTTTATTATGCGCGAACCAGGTTCAGGTACACGCCGTGCTGTGCAGTCTCTTTTAGATGAACATGGCATCAAGGTGAAGGTGAGGTTGGAATTAGGGAGTAATGAAGCGATTAAACAAGCAATAGCTGGAGGGCTGGGAATTTCGGTTTTATCTCGTCATACTTTATTGACAGATGCTCAGGAGTTCAGTATTTTGGATATGCAGCATTTTCCCATTAAGCGGACTTGGTACATAGCTCACCCAGCAGGCAAGCAGTTATCTATTGTTGCTCGCACTTATTATCAGTATCTGCTAGAGGCGGCAAAGAAGATTGTGGACCTAGAAGATATTGCTCTTCCAACTACTCCGGTTCCTAAACTTCCAGAATGAATTCTATACTGGAATTTTACAAAGCTTGACGATAAAACCGGAAATCATTGACAATTCACCAGCATCACCATTAGATCAGGTAATTAGGTAACAGGCGTCAGTAATAACTGGTATCTGATGAATGGTAACTGATAACTGATAAAAATGGGGGGATAAATTTGGTAATGACTAACCCGGAATTATCATCTTGGCACAAAACAGTACAAAGCAAGATTGTTGCTGTCACAGTGTATGGTGACAAAGCTTTAGTGACAAGACGAGGTGTAATCTCTTGAACGGGAGAAGAACAGGAGTTATTAATTACACCATTACCTATAACTCTGGAAATGGAGTCTGTAACGGTAAGCGGTACTGGTACGGTAGGAGTGCGGTTGCTGGGAGTAAGCAGCGATAGCATTTATACTACTGAAGCAGTGGCAGAACGAGTAGCACAGTTGACAAGATAAATTCAGCAGCTAGAAGCAATAAAACTAGATTGTAAGCCCAAATAGGTGCTTTGGCATTACAATCTAGTTTTATTGCTGGTTTAGGGGAAAAGACTGAAGAACCCTTTGCTCAGAGTCTGTCGCGCAAGAATTTGAGGTTAATTCTCCTTTACGTGGTTTCTTATAAGGTGTGCTAATATTCTTTCCTCCTTGATATGCTTTATCTCCTTCAAACATTTGGTTGTTATGGAACTTTTCTTGTTGCTCTCGAAATAAGCTAATATCACTGGTTGGGCCTTTTTCTCCTACTTCTACATCGACAATATCTTTTCCTTCTGGTAAGCTGACAAAATGTGTGCTCCTTCTTTCTTCTTACCTGAAAAATACTTTTTTTGCTCCTGATTATCTGAAGGCCTTGCTCGTGGCTGTTCCATGGTGTGGACTATTAAGTGAAACTCCGTCAATAGTTCTATCGCCATGGCAGAATCCCTATCATGTTTTTCTAGCTGTTTAAGGAGACTAGCAAGCAAAACATTTCGTAATATCTCTAGCCAGTAATCAAATGTTTCCTTTGCTTCCGTTTTCCATATACCGAAATGGAGACCTAAAACCTCAAGTTTTAGTATTTTCCTCAAATATAACAAGCATAGACATACCTCTTCTTTTATCTCTATTTTCCGTTTCCCCCCTCCTCCTGTGTGATTTATACCTATTTTTTTACTTTCTATCTCCCCTTGAAGTTTTTTATGCTGCATTTCACCTTGGGCTAACAAGTCTTGAAACTAATGGTTAGTTATTCCCAGTATTTGTTTTGTAGGATGTGGATATTCTTGAATATAG
>ERZ1034411.108-NODE-108-length-26567-cov-23.517049_pt1 | contig 26567 bp, 25 predicted proteins | sample MGYA00520583_ERZ1034411 | MGnify/ENA primary metagenome ERZ1034411 (study PRJEB33736, sample SAMEA104288481) | Azolla microphylla | place: Ecuador | collected 1982 | study: EMG produced TPA metagenomics assembly of the PRJEB19522 data set (Is there foul play in...
ATCATCAAATGACACCATCTTTCAAACCATGGTGCCATTGCTGGGGCAGTGGTTTCTTTCATCAGCTTCTTGGAACGTGAAAGCTACACCAAAACGCCACTATACTCCTTTTTACTCTTAACTTTTGTTTAAGTCCCGCTAAGCAGACTTTGAGCCGTTCTTTTTTCCTGGTTCATGCTTGCTAATCCACACTTGTTTGTCGTTATATTCTCCTAAAACTTGTGTATCTTCCAATAGTGAATGCTCCCGTTCGAGGTAAGAAATATCTAGTGGCATATAACACAAGTAAAAAAGGCACAGCAAAGTCTCAATGAATTGCTAATCGTTACTACACTTGTGAAATCTGTGGTGCAGAAATCAAAACACCAATTGGACTGCATAATCACCGCCGCAAAGAACACAAATGTAATCACAGAATTGTAAGTTTAATTACCATAAATTATATAGAAAGAAAATGTGTATTGTTTGACAGTGCCGGAATATTATAACTTCGCGCTGAAAGCAGGGATATTTGTTTACAAATGTGGTATATCTGCCATCAGAACACAATTTACTGCTGAACAAATATAAGGCAAACTAAAAAAAACTCGCCTAGATATGGAAGCAGCAATTCCCACCAGATTCAATGAAAACAAAGATGTAGAAAGAGCAGTAACTAACTGGCAACGTTGGTGAGATTTTTCTAACTTGCATCGTGGTGTGCAAGACTTAGAAAGCAAAGCCATGAAACAAATAGGTTCTCTGGAGGCAGGAAATCATTTTATCGAAGTTTGTCTCAATACAGAGAACCACGTTTGGCTGATGTTGCATTGAGGTTCTCGCAACATTGGTAATAAATTAGCACAATGCGATATTAATACAGCCAAAGAATTAGCAAAAATGGCAGGTGAGAAATTACCTGATCGACATTTAGCCTACTTTGTTGCTGGTACATCAGAACTCCAGGCATACTGGAAAGATTTACAATGGGCGCAAAATTACGCGCATTTTAACCATGATGTAATGATGGCACGACTTAAACAGATCATCGAGAAACATCTCACAGGAGGAAAAGTTACTAAACCTTTATTAGAGGTAAATTGTCATCAAAATTACGCCGACAAAGAAGTACATTTTGGCGAAGATGTGTATGTAACTCGTAAAGCTGCAGTTCGCGCTCAAACAGAAGATTATGGTATTATTTCTGGTTCAATGGGAGCAAAATCTTTAATTGTCAAGGGGAAAAGTAATGCTCATACTTTTTGCTCTTGTAGTCATGGTGCAGGAAGTTTAATGTCAAGAAATAAAGCCAAAAATGTTTATACCCTTGATGATTCAATTACCCAAACACAGGGTTTAGAATGCGGTAAAGATACTGGAGTTTTGGATGAAATTCCTAGTGCTTATTAACCCATTGAACAGGTCATGGAAAACCAAGCTTATTTAGTGGAAATAGTAGCAATACTCAAAGAAGTTCTTTGCGTTAAAGGTTAAATCAGGGTGGGCATTCATGAATAGTAATTGAAACAGGGGATGCTCAATTAAGCAATTACTAACAAGACCAAACTTATAAGCAGTAATGAGCCGGACTTGATTATGACTAAGTTAACAGTTAATTAGGATACAGGATTATTATGTGATTTTGACGGGAAAGAGAATTTACGCTGAGAAAAATAGTATACTTTTTTCGGTGCTTATATTACTCTGACCAATTTATCTCTAGTGAGACTTTTATGTTAAGTCCTGTAGCAACAATCAGCATTTTTCAGAGAAAACCAGACCCAAAAGTATTTTCATCAGGTGCAACCATCTTTGAAGAAGGACAGTCTGGTGATTTTATGTATGGTATTCTCGCAGGATAAGTGGAGATATTAGTTCATGACAAAATACTAGAAACAATACAAGGAGGTGAAGTTTTTGGTGCAGGTGTACTCGTAGGAATAAAACAGAGAAACTATACAGCGATAGCTAAAACTAGCTGCAAACTGGCTTTTCTTAATGAATACAGTTTTCTCTTCGTTATTCAAGAAATACCAATGTTTGCTATTCAAGTTATGAAAAGTTACTCAGAACGTCTAAATCGGATCGAACACAGTATCTAAACTTATACATCAATGTCCATAAACTCAAGGATTTACTCAAATACTCTGCAAATTTTACACCTGTAAATGAAAGATGATGAAACTAGATCAGTTTTTAAAGTTATTAGGTATAGGCTCAACTGGAGGTCAGCCTAAACTGATTATTATTGATGGTGATGTCAAAGTCAATGCTACAGTTGAAACTAGACGTGGACGGAAATTAGCACCAACTGACACAGTAACAGTCACAGGAAAAACTTTTAATGTTGGGGATTTAATTTGATCTGATGAGATTCAAAAAAACTTGGAACTTAAAGAACTCCAACTTAAAAATTAATATAGCAGTTAGCTTTTTAAAACTCTTGTGTCATAGCCCAAGGTGGCATAAGCTATTCAAGATTGAAGAATTTAAGCTAGTTTTAATGATTTTAGCAACTGCTATATTTATTTAGTTTTTGAGTAAGCATTCAGTTATCAAGGATCAGCAGTCAGCTTTTTCAGGCTAAGGCCAAAAATACCTATTTGATAATTAACCAACTTCTCAAATATTCTGACTCCTGATTCCTGAATTCTTACGTTTTTAACCTGTGACATTAAAGTGTTAAAGATTGAGGATTGGTTTCAATCAACTTCGCTAAATCTTGCAAGAATGTTGCCGCATGAGCGCCGTAAATAATGCGGTGATCACAGGTAATATTAACTTTCATTTGTTTACGTACACCAAATAAACCATCTGCGGTAGCTACAACTTGCGGACGCGATGCGGCGATCGCTAAAATTGAACCTTGTCCAGGCGGTAAAATCGCATCAAATGTATCTACACCAAACATACCCAGGTTAGAAAGGGTAAAAGTCCCGCTGTTATACTCTTCTGGTTGTAGTTGTTTTGCTCTAGCCCTATCTACCAAAGATTTCCAATTGCGAGATAGAGAATAGATATCTACTTGATTTGCTTTCTGCATTACTGGTGTAATCAAACCGCCATCATCCATCGCCACAGCTACGGAAATATTGATATTGGGATGATAGACAATTCCTTGGTCTGAATAGCTGGCATTGAGTAATGGATGTTTTTCCAATGTCACCGCTACAGCTTTGGCCAATAGCGCCGTCATTGTCACACCTTTAGATTTAATTTGCTTGTAAAGTTTATCTAATCCAGCAGTGGTAATTGTGTAACCAACATGGAATATAGGTACAGATAGACTTGTCACCATATTACGTACCACTGTATTTTGGAGAGTAGTTAATGGTACTACTTGACCAGGAATAGCACTGCTAACAACTTGTGCAGTTACAGCGGCTGGTTTTGCAGGTGCTGGGGGTGGGGCTGGAATAACAGGTGGTGTCGGTTGAGTTGGGGTGACAGCACGGGTAGTGGGTGGCTGAACTTTGCCAACAGCAGCTTCCACATCTTCGGCCACAATGCGACCATAAGGACCACTACCTTTAAGGTTATTTAAATCAACCTGGAGTTCTTTTGCTAACTTGCGAGCGCGGGGTGACACTACTAACCGTTCTTCCCGATGGTTAGAACCATTTTGAGAGGGTGTAGCAGGTGTGGCTACGGTTGGGGCTGCGGGTATCGGTGTGTGTGTTTCAGCCACTGCACTACCTCCACCAGCCATAGTCTTAGCAGCTTCAATTTCCGCTTCTGTTTGTGCTACGTAAGCGATCGCTGCACCAATTGGGGCTGTTTCACCAGCTTGTACTATAATATGGGCTAGAAATCCCTCATAGAAAGATTCCACATCCATATCAGCCTTATCCGACTCAACAACCACCACTGTTTCGCCTTTTTCCACTTTATCCCCTGGCGATTTTACCCAAGAGACAATCTTCCCCTCTGTCATGGTGGAACTCAGCGCGGGCATAAATACTTCATGAATACTCATAATGGTGGTTTCAGAATCAATAATTTTATGGAATTTAACAAGTTGTTGCCAGATCGAATTGTATCCCGGCATGAGGATTTTTTGGTAGTTCCTGTGTAGGCTGTGGGGTGTGGGCTAAACTAGTCCAAAGTCCAAAATCTGAAATTCTCCTGCCTTTGGAACTTAAACCCAGAATGGGTGTCAATATATAATCATGCTCCTCACCACTTCTTTACACACAAAATTTGCTTATTAGCAGTGGCTAGGGGCGCGAATTGAATTTAAAGCTCAAAATTGGTGCTTAACCTGTTTCAAATTCCCCTTTAATACTATTACTATGTCGGCAAAGTTGAAATTCTTTTTAATTTTGATCTTCAGCGTTTTTGCCACTGCTGCTGGAGTGTATATGATCCAGCATCAACCACGGGCATTAATGGCTGGGACTGCCAATGGACAACAGCAACTGTTATCTATAGAACAGGAATCTTCAGAACTGCTGGCTTACCCTGATCGTTCCCATTATAAAACCATTCCTTTAAACAGTATTAATTCTGTTCTCCAAGGCAGTAATCCTGCAACCCTGGCTTTGAATCTCCTGGATGAAGTGACATCAGTGCAAGGAAAACCCCAGGTAGAGGTGGCATATCCCCAATCTAATCAAGCTTTAGTAACGATTCTCCAAGTTAAGCAAGGGAAAAATCATTCTGTAGGTGCGATTAAATACCGAGTAGAAATGAGCCGCTTTGGGCGATCGCTTTTAGTCAGTTCACCCCCAGTCTGGGAAATTATCTGGGCTGGATTCCAAGTACAATGTTTCTCTAAAAGTCCAACCCAGAATAAATTTAGCGAAAACTGTAATTGATCATTAGTCATTAGTCCTTAGCAACTGACCACTGACCACTGACTAAATTTTAGATATCGCCGCGAATTTCTTCTACAATACCATCCCTCAGCACTACTTCAACTTGCATTTTGCTAATTAAGTTGTCTCCTCGTTCTACTCGAAAAAAGCCTTCCATTTGAAATTGGTTGACTTCTTGATCTAACTCTAGAAACTGCACTTGCTGGAGATTTTGCAGCAATTGATTCTTTTGTTCTAAAAACTCACTTTTCTTTTGATTAACCTGCAGTTGGATATTGTCAATTTGTTGGAGAGTCTGGGGTCCTGGTGGTTGTAAACTTTGTTTTTGAACTGCTGAAATTGCTCTTTGTCCTTCTACATCTAGTTGTTGCAGTTGCTGATCAAGTTGATTAATCTGAGCTTGTAGTTGCTGTTGCACTTCCTCTTTCCAGAGGGGAGTAACGATAACTTTAACGTTAACGCCACGTTTTAAAAGCAATTGAGGGTTGGAGACATCCATAAAAATTTCGCGTTCACTTTGATAGTTTGCAGATGGAATTATTTGGCAAACATTCGGTCAATAATATCGTGATACTCGTCCGTGACGACTTGACGACGGATTTTTAGAGTTTGTGTCATCATGCCATTTTCAATGGAAAAGGGTTCGATAATCAATTGGAATGGGCCAATCCGGTCATCGGCTCGATAACCGGGACGGTTTTTTACTTCCCGATTCAATTCTTGCCGAAACAAATCCTGGATCATTTTACTCTCTAAGTCAATTTTTTGACCGCTGGAGGCAGTAATATTATCATTCTGATTTGCTGCCGATTTTTCCAAGGCTTCGAGATTGGGAACAATTAACGCCCCAAGGCTGCGCTGGTCTTGTCCCACTAACATGATTTGATCAATGTAGGGCGATCGCAAACAAGCATCTTCTATCGGTTGGGGTTCGATGTTCTCCCCATTGGTTAAAACAATCGTATCCTTTGCCCTACCAGTTAGCACCAAGTCGTTTTGGGGTGTCACCCAGCCTAAATCACCACTATCAAACCAACCTTCAGCATCTATGACTTTTTTTGTCGCTTCCGGATTTTGATAATAGCCCTGCATAATTTGTGGCCCTCTGAGCAACACCAAACCACGTTCTCCTGCTGGTAGTGGCTGACGAGTCTCAGGACTAACTATCTTAACTTCTGTTCCCGGAATTGGTTGCCCAGATGATCCTCGCAAATTTCGCCAAGGACGACGGGCATTTGTTACTGGTGAGGTTTCCGTCAAGCCATAGCCCTGTAAAATTTCTACACCAATTATTTCAAAAAAGTTATCTATATGTTGGGGAAGCGCACCACCACCACTAATTACCTGCTTGATTTTGTCACCTGTAGCTTCCCGTACTTTAGCATAAACTAATTTTTCTCCCAGTGTTTGGAATGGCAACAGAGCTAATTCTAGTATTTTTGCTCCTAATCGCTCAACAGCTGAGGCATTAACATGATCTAAACTCAATCCTTCAGCAATCCTCCTCGCTTGGATATATTTCTGGCTCATATCCAATAAAAATCTAATCAACTGTTGTTTTTTCGCAGGCTGGGAACGAAACTGCTTTTGCACTCCTTCATATATTGATTCCCAGAATCTTGGTACAGCAATAATATAATTAGGCTTAAAGTTTTTTAGATCATCTTTGACAGAGCGTAAATTTGTGTAAACTTGAGTGCAACCTTGAGAAAGCAAGAAATACTCTCCACTCCGTTCATAACTGTGCCAAGTAGGTAAAATACTCAGAACTATATCTCCAGATTTGGGTTGCACTACTGTTCCCAAGGTTGTAACTTGGTGCAGCAAGTTGCTATGGGAAAGCATTACACCTTTTGGCTTACCAGTAGTACCAGATGTATAAATTAAGGTTGCCAAGCTATCACGGCTTTGTTTCATTGGTGCTAAGGTGTGGTTGCTGCCAATTTCTAGTAACTGGGAAAAGTTCACCAGTTCCAAATTTTCTGCTGTTGGTGGTGTTTCATCGGAAAGAAGAATGACCAGTTTAATAGGTAAGTCCTTCAGACCCTTCTCTAGTTTCTGGAATGTTTTGATATCCTCGACCACCAGCACAGTACTACCGCTATTAGCAATAATAAATAATAGTTCTTCCCGTTCGGCTTGGGCGCTACGCACTGCGTTCACAGCCCCAGCAGTCATGATACCTTGATCAGCAATAAACCAGCCCGGACTGTTATCAGCAATTAGGGAAATGCGTTCTCCAATGTTGGGTGTTTCACTGTCACCCATATTCATTCCTAATGACTGCAAACCTACTGCAAATCGTTGGATTTGATCTGCTAACTGACTATAAGTAATCTTAACTTCTGGTTTAGCGTGGGGGTTATGGAGGGCAACAGTATTACCAAACTTTTTGGCAGCTAAAGGCCAAATTTCCGGGAGCAAATCTACATTGGTATAGTCTACCAAACGCTGTAATTCACGGTATTCTTGCTCGGTGACGTTAGATAAAAAAGAAGCAGTAGGTTGTTGTATTTTCGTCATAACGCAATGATTGAGTAGTAAACGGATTGTTATTGTTAATAACAGTATTTAATATGCAACTTGGCTACTGTGTATAACAATAGCGCAATGATTACAGTCATATTTACAAAACTTTATGTTAAACTAGTTTTATCTAAACGAAATGAAATCATTCAGCTTTGTTGCTGTTCTGTGCATTTTGCAGAGCCTGTTACTCAATGGACAAATAATGGAGAATTTTTAATTCGTAATTATCTAAACCGTAAACCGAGAAATCTAGTAACAGCAAGATATCATGAATCAGAAATCAGAATGCTTGTCGAAACGAGAGTCTCAATCACAGCCGTTTTTTATTTTTCATCACTTCAACAGCTACAAGCATTGTTGATTCTGTATTCTGACTAAAAATAAGGAATCTCTACATTTGAATTACGAATTACTTGTTCCTATTACAGTACGGCGTAAATAAACCAACCATTCCAAATCTCTGAAAAGCTCACACCGTATTCATTTTGAACTTCGTTGGATCAGCCTGCTGCAAGAACTATTTTGTTAGCGTAGCTCTTCTGAAAGAAGCATTTTGAATTCACGGCGGTACTAGTTAAAATATAGGTACTACACATAGAACTGCCCACTCTTGAGCTAACAGTATTTCTACTCGAAAGTGGGCATTCTCTATGAAATTTTAGCTAAGTTCTGCGTAAATTATCGGAAATATTGGTAGATATCTACGGAAGATATCTTCCGTAAGGCAGATGTTTTTTAAAGTCTTAATGAAGTGGACTGATTGCCAAAGCAAAATTAACTACATAAGGTTCGTCCAGTGATTGCAGAGAACTGGCTTTGACTGCATCCAAATACCGACGCAACAATATTAGTTGCTGAGAATTGGGACGATAGGAGAGATTACCTTGTTTTTCAAAGAGTGGTGCGGATGTGATCGCATGATAATCTGGATTTTCCTGGGAGTTTTTTGTTAACCACATAGCGTTTAAAGGTTTTTGATTATCTTCTGGATCGGATAAGATTTCCGAAAGCATAGAAGGTATCAAACCTGTCGGTAGTTCCCCTTCCAAGAAAGCCAGTAGTCGCTGTTGACATTGGGAAGTATTGATACCCCGATGTTCAAACAATTGCAGAACTTCACCAAAGGATAAGGAACGTTCTGGTATAACTTTGAGCAATTCAGTAAACAAGAAATAATCTGTATACTGTTGTCTGGGAATTTCTAAAACTTGGGGATGCAGAGGTAACATAGCCAAACCATAAGCTACTCGGCTGCAATTAGGAGCGCCATTTTCCCCCAGATATAAATCTTGAATAATTTTGGCGTTGGGTAGTTTTTGGCGTAACCAACGGTTAACTGTACTGATAGCAGCAACTCCACCAGAAAGAATTGCTTGATTAATAGCTTCTGTGGGAATACCACTAGCTACTAATAATTGATTGAGTTCGCGGTTGAGACGACGGACATAAGGCACAAATACCTGGCTTTCTAAATCTCTTCTCTGCAATACCCAACGTTGATCAGCTAATTCCCAAGTAAAAGATTCTTGGTGTTGCAAAATCAGCTTCAGAGCTAGAGCAGCATCTAATAAAGCTTGTCCTAATAAAGAACTTTCTAATCTTTGTTGGAGGCGGATGCGAGCAGGAATATCTGGTTCAGCAACTCGCGGTAATTCTAACCCATCCAAACTCAAACTAGACCATTGCATGTTCTCTACACCAGGAATTGAGGGTTGCCAATGCCAGGGGTTACTAGCAGAAGTGTTACTATCAGATGCTGATGCACCACGGGGTTGATGAGATTTTGGTGGTAGTAGTAACTGACAAATAATATCCTGCTCCATTGCTTTACCAGCATAGGTAAAACCATGCAACATGAAATCTCTATATGTTAATTGACTCAAATCCGACGGTAAATCAACCAGCGCCATTTCTGTGGATGTTGCCCCAATATTCAATGTAAGGGTATTACCCAAAAGCGGATTTTTACTAGTTTTGAGCAGACGTAAACCTTGATTGTCATGCAACTTGACTGATGTTGAATTAACAGTATCAAGTTCTGGGAGTAGAGTGGCGATTGCTTCCTCCACAAAGAATATTTGTTGAGGATGGCAGACAAGTTTACTAGTGAGTAAAGCTTCCCGCACATTAAACCGATATTGTTCTGACCAGCTAGACGGACAAGTACAGACCACACCAGCAATATTATTGATAATCTCAGAGAAAGTTTGTTGATCTATGCTAACAGCATGAGCAATTAAAGCGGGAGTCGTACTGCTTTGATCCGACTTGAGAGTTAACAGCAATTTGGAGAGCGAGCGCACCACCCAAATTAAAGGTCCCGCAGAAGATTCATTTAATTGCAACACAGGTTCCCATTTCTGCTGGGTACTTTTGTAGGGAATAGCTATATGTAAATAAGGCTTTAAATTGGCAGAATGAAGATTTTGTTTCGGTGCTAGTGTAGAAGTTTTATCCTTTGCCACTACCGCAGGTGCTATTTGCTCAATATTATTTGTGGCGCTTTCAACTTCTGAATGAGGTATAGAAGCCGTAGGTAGATAAACTTCCGCCGGTAAACGAAATGATTGCTCAAAAGAAGTTGCATCTACTTGCCTTTCTGCTGACCAATAAATCGGATAAACAACCAATTTTGAATAATTCAACAACGCCGCAGAAATGCCAGTCGTACCTAAATCAATTCCTAAATACCAAACAGAATCCTTGTCTATAACATTTACCAGAGAATTATCACTCAAATTGTCACCAACAAACACAGCAAATTTCGATTCTGAATTTATTGATTCTGAATGTGTGACTTTCTGGTTTTTTGCATTATTCAGGCTCAAATCTAACTCAGCTTCTGACCCAGGAACATCTAAATTCAACATAGTCATTACTGGGATGTTCCCTGTCGATTCAGTGCCAGGAAGTTCTGCCATTAGAAAACCTCTGTCCATCAGATCCTCGATGTCAGGCAAAGAATTCTGGATATCTTCTAAACTCTTTGTATTTACCGTTTCAGAATTTAACCGCGAATCAAAATTAGCTAAATCTCGATCCAATTGCTGCAACTGTGCTTTATCCAAAATAATCTCCGGTACACCTTCAGTTGCTGAATTTCCTAGAGACAGTAAATTTTCATCTGGTGAAGCAGCGATATAAGTGGTTGCAAGTAAATCTGAATTCTCAGTCTGATTCTCTACAGGTGACGCTAATATAGCAGTTTTATTTGTTGTAGTTTCTCCCCTATCTTCCACAGATAAAACTTCTACAACTGGTTCCTCATCACCAACATCAACCAATAAATCAGTCAGAACTTTAATAGTATCACTACTATCTGGCAGAGACACAGATACTGTAGGCAAGCCAGCAAATTCGGCTTGGGGCTGGCTATCCTCAGGTAACAATGATTCTCGCCAGAACTCAGATGGTTGAGTAGTTACTTCTATGAAAATATCAGGAATTTCTGGTAGAGGATCATCCCGCTGCTCAGAAATAGTAGAATTTTCTGACTGCACATAACTTAAGATTAATAAATCATCCTGCTGTTCCTCTGGAATATTTGAAGAAATTGAAGATAGAGAAATACTCTCAGCTCTTTGAGATACTAATTCAAACGTCTGATCTGGAGTAGATACCTCATTCTTCACAATCGGCAAACTAATGGCATCTTTTGTGTTACTATTAAACTTTTCACCACCAAATAAACTCCCATACAGCTGGTCTACTTCATCAGCACTCTCAGACTGCAATTCATTCAGGGTAAGTTCTGATAGCACTGAATCCAAATCCTCCACCTTAGAAGTTTCCTGTGAGTCAGCAGCAATATCTGGAGTTAATTTTTCTTGTAATTCATCAGCGGAGGTAAAAGTCTCAGTCAGGGTAAGTTCTGAGAGCATTGAATCCAAATCCTCCACCGTAGGAGTTTCCTGTGACTCAGCAGTAATATCTGGAGTTAATTCTTCAACATGATCAGCAACCACTTGTGGTTCTAATAATGGTGATGATGCTATTGTGCCAGTATCTATCCCAAAGATAAAAGATTGAGTATCAGGGGATTGTTGTTGTAAATACTCAGTTAAATTTTTCAAAAAATTGGCCATCATCTGCTCACCTTGCATCCCCTGACTGTGCATTCTTGCCAGTGCTTGGGATAAGGACTGATGATAGGTGTGAATATTACGCTCTAAAGACTGAAAAACAATATTGACAGTTCCATCTAATGATAGCAAACGTTGATCTAACTCCCTGGCCAGAGTAGCTAATCGTTCTACCCCATCCGCTGATTCTAAAATAGGTTGAATAGCAGAAGTAACTTCTTGGTTATATTCACCTGTAGTCAAACTGGGAGAATTAGTCACGTTTCGTGTCAAATATGGAATTAAATTTGGCACTAACCGACTAACTAGCACTTGTAAAAATTCGGTAACTATCTGCTCTTGGTTTGCTAACTGCTGTGTTAAAGAATAGTTTTGCAGTCGCTTTTGTTCTAGCTGCCTAATTTCCTGTACAAGAGTAGCTCTTTCTTGCAACATTCCTGTCAATTCTGCTTGCAACGGTTTAAGCAAGACTGAAATTTCATCTTTTAATTGTTCACCAATAAACTTGCTTTGTTCTTGTTGTGAATGAGAAGAATAGACCTCTTGCTGATTTTCCTGCTCCACATATCGTCCCAACAAAGATGATAGTGGTGCCTCAGACGGATTGGGTATGATTTCGTCTGATGCCTCACTTTCGTTGAGTGTTACCAGAAAGTCACGAATTTTTTGTAAAACGTCTCTTTCTTCAGACCCCTGACCAGACAGCAGTTTTGTTAGACGATTCCCACCGTTGGCAAGTAATTTGTCAATGTCTGCAATCAGTTTGTGAATTTCATCTGTACGGGAAGTCACGTTAAATTACCTTAGCTAAAAATGTACTTTGATGTTTATGGTATTTATAATTACCGCAGTGCTGAGTAACAAAAGTTATTGCTCTCACTTCTGAGGGCAATTATGTTATGAATTACTGAGAGATGCAACTTGATTCCCAGGGTTCACCCCCTTTTCAGGTAGTTCACTCAAATTTTGTACTTTTTTGCAGTGTTAAATTTATAATTTATGTAAAAATAGAAACAAAATTCTCAAGTGTACATCAAAAGAAAAGGAGGAAAAGTATACAGGAGGTAGAGGAACTCTATATTGCAAAATCAGAAATTCCCAGTTTTTCACTTTGTCCGTGAACCATTCCTTCGACCCCCTTTTTAGTAACCAGTAAGTACTAAGACAAAATAAAGTTTGTTGAGAAAAAATTATATTGTCGTTTTCTTGTGTAACATAGTTTAGTTTCCTAAATATGAAAGCGGCTGTGATTTTATAGCTTAGGTTTAAAATACGTAAGACTTCAGAAAGTCAGGAGTCACGAGTCAGAATGTTTGACAAATTGGTTAATTATCAAACAGGTATTTTTGGCGTTAGCCTGGAAAACCTGACTGCTGATGGCTGATAGCTGAATGTTTACTAAAATACTGATATTGCTTTTTCTGTTGATAGCAGCTTTGATAAATATGTTCTAATGGAAGATAGATATAGCTTGCAGGCATCTACGCATAACTGGATCACCTCAGCACCTTTTTTTCAAGGGTTGCCTGAGTCTATAGTCGAAACAGCCCTCACCCATCTTGTTACCCGTACTCACCCAGCCAATCAAGTGATTTTGCTGGAAAATGACTGGGGTGGTTCTGTCTATTTCATTGTAGAGGGATGGGTAAAAATCCGTACCTACAATTTAGAAGGAAAAGAGGTAACACTCAATATTATTGGGAGTGGGGAATTATTCGGGGAAATGGCAGCCCTAGATGAAGTTCCTCGTTCTACTGATGTTATTACTCTTACTCCAACGATGATTGGTAGTATGCCTGCTCAAAATTTTGTGAAGTTGCTGCAAACAGAACCTTTAGCAGGGCTGAGATTAGCGCAGTTAATGGCAAGACGCTTAAGACAGGTAAATCGTCGCTTAAGGCTGCGAGAATCGGATAGTCAATCGCGAGTGGCAGATACTTTGCTATTTTTGGCAGAAGGACAGGGTAAGAGAGGACAAACAGGTACAGAAATTCCCAATTTACCTCATCGGGAATTGAGTAGTCTCAGTGGTCTAGCAAGGGAAACAGTAACTCGTGTATTAACAAGGCTGGAGAAAAAAGGCTTGATCCTTAGAGAGCAAGATGTTTTGTGTATTCCTGATGTGTCAGCTTTGGAAAAAATGATTATTTAGTCCCAGAAGGCATAGGGCAAAAGTCAAGAGCCAGGAGGTTAGTAGCTAGTTAGTAATTTGCTAACTATTGCTAGTAATTACTTACATTTAATCAATTAGTCAACAAGCTGACAAGTGGTTTATATCCTGGAAAATAGAAGATGATATGAGTATTTTAGATTCTCTGCCAGATGAACCGCAGCAAGATCCATCACCTGAATTACTAAACTCTAGTAATGAAGCTCAACAAGCTTTAAAGAGCCCCAAACTTCAGGTTGATGCCCCTTTGCGCATGGTGGAAACAGCATTTTTAGCTAGTACGGCTAGTTTGATTTGGTTTATTAATTTCTATTTTCCCTTGGGTCCAGTTTTACGGATATTTTTTCCAGTTCCCATTGCGTTAGTTTATTTACGCTGGGGTAAACGTGCGGCCTGGATGGGTGCTGTTACGTCTGGGTTACTACTGGGGGTGCTGATGGGTCCAGTTCGTAGTATGTTATTTGTTATGCCTTTTGGACTGATGGGTGTGCTGTTAGGGGCTACTTGGTATCGTCGTGTACCCTGGATAGTGTCGATTACTTTAGGTATGCTGTTAGGTACTTTAGGTGTGTTTTTCCGTCTGTGGCTGCTGTCGGTATTATCTGGTGAAGACCTTTGGATTTATGTTATTAACCAGGTTACGGAAATTACTGAGTGGATATTCCTGAAGCTGCAAATATTGGCGACTCCGAGTGTGTTTGTCATTCAGTTGGGGGCAGTGGTTTTAATAGCTTTCAACAATTTGATTTATTTGTTTGTAGTACATTTGGCAGCATGGTTACTTTTGGATCGTTTGGGAAATCCTATACCCCGTCCTCCACGTTGGGTACAAGTATTAATGGATTATGAAGGTTAGTTATAGAGAATAGGCAAAAGGCAAAAGTTGATTAATTTTCCCATGCCCAATGCCCAATGCCCAATGCCTAATGCCTAATGCCCAATGCCCAATGCCTAATGCCCAATGCCCAGTGCCCAATGCCTAATGCCCATTCCCTTTGATATGATCCATATTTATACGCAAATTGAACAGGGTGAAGCATGGTTACGACAATATCGTGGTAGTTTACCTGTGTTTGCCTGTGTTTTAGGTTTTACAGAGACTTGTTTAATTCCAGGCATTTCGGCGGCTGGTTTGACTCCAGAGGATAGAAAATATACTGCTTGTGCTGATGCAGAGTTTTTATATTATGGTGCAGCACATCAGCCTAAATATCCTCTACCACCTTTGACTACTGGTGCTTCTCCTGTGTTGATCTCTCGTGCTGTGGTGGAAAAACTAAAAATACCAGTTTATTTATTCAATGCGGGTTTACCCTTAATTCCCTCTGTGCCAATAATTGATTTGGGTGGGGCGATCGCTCGATGTTTAAGTACAGGTGCAGCTCTGGAAATAGCTACGGTAAAACATTTATTTGAACAAGGTTTACTGTGGGGTTCTCAACTGAGTGCTAATATTTCACATAGCTATTTGATTTTAAGTGAGTGTGTTGTCGGTGGTACTACAACTGCTTTGGCAATTTTAACTGGTTTAGGTATTGAAGCCGCCGGAAAAGTTAACAGTAGCCATCCTGTTTGTAACCATGAGCAAAAGTGGGGTGTGGTGCAAGCTGGGCTGGCAAAAATTCCCACTTCTGTAGATCCTCTTGAACTTGTAGCTGCTGTGGGAGATCCCATGCAGGTGGTTGTAGCTGGGATGGCGATCACAGCTAGTCTTCATTGTGGGGTTTTATTGGCTGGTGGTACACAAATGCTGGCTGTTTATGCTCTAATCCAAGCCCTCGCTCAAGCTTACTCTTTATCTTGGCAACGAGAAGCAATAGTCGTTGGTACAACCCGTTGGGTAGCAGAAGACTCAACTGGGGGTACAGTTGACTTATCCCTCAGTTTAGGCAGAAACAGCTTGAATCCGTGTCAAGAAACGCCTTCCCTCTTAGCTACACAGTTAAGTTTCGCGGATTCTTGTTATCCCCAACTCCAAGCCTATGAGCAGGGTTTTGTCAAAGAAGGTGTCGGTGCTGGAGCAGCTTGTATAGCCGCCTACATCAGCCGAAATTGGCAGCAAAATGAACTTTTAACAGCTATTGAAGACCAATTTGAGCAATTATTGAAGACCAATTTGAGCAATTAATGAATTCGTTCTCGCATTAATTGTTCTTCTAAAGCTGCAATCCGATTATATGCCGCTGTTAATTGTGCTGTCAGTCGGTGAATTTGAATTTCTGGCGTTATTTGCTTATCTCCAGCTTGGGGATTCATCTCTGGATAAATCCCGTCTATTAACACATCCTTATGCTCTAAATCAGAAGTTAAATTGTTCCATGCTTTTAACTGGTAATGTTCAACTTGATGATTTTCTAGATAATTATTTTTTGGCTGTTTTTGCTCTGAAAAGTAGCCAGATAGACCCTGAGACAGTTTTCTATCAAGCTTTTCAATCACCTGATACAGAGCATCTACTTTCTCGCTCAAAGTCAGTATCTGTTTTTGTAATGACTCCATTTAATACCTTTATCCCAAAAGAGTTTCTCTATGTTATTCAATTTACTGCTCAAGTTAAAAATACTTATGATTTATTTAATGTTTCAAAATTTTCTTAGTTCTATGTCAATAAAATAATTATTTATATATAACTCAAAAAATAATAACAGCATGACTCCGATTTCTATTGAAAAAAGTTAAGCATTTGGTCTTTTTTGAGAGAAATCCAAGGAGCAGGATCATGAGGTTGTTTCCTCGATCTGAAGACCCCACACCCAGCCTAAACAGATAAATTTGAATTTGCTGAATTTGCTATCATCGGTTTCTGAGGGCAGAATATGGATATTTGTTCAGATATTTAACTCTTGCTACTCCTGTCGTTTAAATTCTATTTATACTCACCAAATTAAAGTTCAATGGATCGACGCTCTTTCTTGTTAGGCGCAAGCGGACTGGTATTTTCCCAGATACTCATGGGTTGTGCTGGTAAAAACCAGACACATCTAAATGTACAGTTATTAAAAGGTTCTATACCTGGTCAGGTGGTTAATCAATTTCGTAAAACTCTAGAGTCAGATGCAAATTTAAAGTTTGTGCCTATTAATCAAATTTTAGATTTATTTAAGCAATTACAAATATGGCAAAAACCAGAAACTAAAGATCAACAGGGATGGAAAAGTTATATTCCCTTGATGCAAAGTCAACAACAATCTAAAGCTGATTTAGTGACATTGGGAGATTATTGGCTAAAAGCAGCAATTGAACAGAAACTGATTCAACCACTAGAAACAGAAAAAATTAAACAATGGTTAAGTTTAAATCTCAGGTGGCAGCAATTAGTAAGACGCGATGATCAAGGAAATATAGATCCACAAGGAAAGATTTGGGCTGCACCTTATCACTGGGGTAATACAGTCATTATTTATAATGGGGAAAAATTTCAAAAATTCGATTGGGAACCAAAAGACTGGAGCGATTTATGGCGGAGTGAATTGCGATCGCGCATTTCCTTACTTAATCATCCCAGAGAAGTCATTGGTTTGGTTTTAAAAAAACTAGGAGAATCCTACAATACGGAAAATATTACTCAAATCCCCGACTTAAAAGCAGAATTACTGGCACTACACCAACAAGTAAAATTTTATGATTCTACTACCTATCTAGAACCACTACTCACCGGAGATACTTGGTTAGCTGTGGGTTGGTCAAATGACGTTATGCCTATACTCAGTCGTTATCCAAAACTTACCGCAGTCATTCCCCAATCAGGAACTGCAATGTGGGCAGATTTATGGGTAAGTCCGGCTGCAGTTGAGCAAAACACCTTAGCATCTGATTGGATTAATTTTTGTTGGCAACCAAATATAGCCAAACAAATTGCCATACTGACTAAAAATAATTCGCCTGTAACAAATATTGTAGGCTCTGATCTTCAGAAACCATTACAAAACTTGTTACTAAATAATCAGGAATTATTTGATAAAAGTGAATTTTTACTCCCCTTACCAGCATCAGTCAATAAGGGTTATAAGTATTTATTTAACAAAATAAAAAATTCCGAACAATGAGGAAAATGAACTTGTTTATAGTACATCACAGCCTCAAAAGAGCAACCATTTAAAATATACGAAAAGCCTACTCCATCAGATTCCTGACCCCCCCTTTTTTGAAGATTAACCAATTTCTCAAACATTCTGACTTCTGACTCGTGACTCCTGACTCCTGACTCCTGACGATTAAATTTTAATTTCCAGTCGGTTGTAAATTTTGACGAATCCCTAACTTACTATGAATACTCATCTCGATCTTACATGAAGATGGACTGATACTCAAATTACAAGTGTAAGCTGCTAACATATCTCGGTGATAATTAAACACTCGGATGTTATAACCGAAATTCCTAGCCATACTACCCAAGCCATTAACAAAGTTGTAACGATCTAAATAGTCTAATAAACTCCAAATTTGTTGATTTACTATCAAATCTACACGGGCTGGTTCTTGTTCAGAAGCTGGGTATGCTATCCAATTATCTAGAAGTTTGTTTTCAGAGTTTTCCTTTGCCCACCATAAACTAGGGATAGTTAATCCTGATTGATTAATAATCTTAGCTGTAATTACAGAACCTGTGGGCTTAGTTAATAAATTTAGTTCTAGTGGTGCATCAGAAGGACGGGCTATAATCTCAGTCCGTGAGGGTAGAAGGGGTAACATAGAAAAAGTAATCAGGCTGAAGCTGAATATTAGTAGCAGAGGTTTCTTTTGAGTAACTAAGTTGTATTTACGCATAAGTCAATCTGGAAAAAATTGTACCCGTTAAAAAGCTAACTTCTTGCTTAAAATCATTATAATTTTAAGAATTGTGAATCCTTAACAATCAAGGTTATGAATGCAGCCGACGATAAAACAATAGTACGTGAATACTTTAATTCTACAGGTTTCGACCGTTGGAAACGCATCTATGGAGATGGTGAAGTCAACAAAGTCCAGCTAGATATCCGTACTGGACATCAGCAAACCGTGGATACCATCATCGGCTGGTTAAAAGATGATAACAATTTATCTGAGTTATCAATCTGTGATGCTGGGTGTGGTGTGGGTAGTTTGAGTATTCCTCTAGCATCTGAAGGTGCTAAGGTTTACGCTAGTGATATTTCCGCTAAAATGGTTTCAGAAGCTCAAGATAGAAGTGTAAAGCTTTTTTCCAACTCTACAAATCCTACTTTTGCAGTACAAGATTTAGAATCTTTGAGTGGTAACTTTCACACTGTTATTTGCCTGGATGTTCTGATTCACTATCCCCAAGACAAAGCAGATGACATGATTTCTTACCTATGTTCTTTGGCACAGTCACGTATTATTCTCAGTTTTGCCCCTAAAACATGCTTTCTTTCTATCCTCAAGAAAATAGGTAGTTTCTTCCCAGGACCGAGTAAAGCCACCCGTGCCTATTTACACCGTGAAGCTGATGTGGTGAAAATTCTGGAAAAAAATGGCTTTACAGTGCAACGTCAAGCAATGACTCGGACTCGTTTCTATTTTTCTCGATTGTTGGAAGCTACACGCGCATAGTTTAACAATCGCAACGAAATCAATAAACTTTTTTCATAAGTAGGGAACGGGGAAATCCTTTTCCCTGCTGCCTGATAATTAATGACTGGAAGCTTGGCGCAAGTAAGGTTACAATCGCAAGCAAAGTCTAACTCTGAAGTAAAACTATGAAGACGGCAGAAAAATTGGCTGCTGGTTGGCTGCTTACACTCGGATTCATGTTTTTAACAACTACAGTATCAGCTGTAATTACAAAAAATACTACTCTCAAGCCGATCTTACCAGGTATACCGGATGAATCATTAGCAAAAGATCTTGTCAATCAAGAAGCGCTATATCAACTTGATAATACTGCTGCTCAAGGTATAATGTTTGGCTTTCCTACGGCGCTATTGGGGGCATGGTTAGCATTAGGACTGTATAAGCAAAACCGACAAAGTACAAAGGCGTTGACAGAACAAAAAAATGAATATTTGCGATCACAAGAGCAAGCAAAGCTATCACAATTTTATCAGATGTTACAAGAAAATGATGGCAGAATCACATTGTTAAGTTTTGCCATGCAGTCACAGTTAACAGCAACGGAAGCCAAACAATATTTAGATGAGAAAGCTAAAGAACTTAATGCAAATTTTCAAGTGAGTGAGGAAGGAGGCGTATCATATCACTTTGATGTTTAGTCTCACTCTGCTAATTTACAGCTAGGTCTAATGACGCAGATTTTTTTTACTATAGCTGCTATTTTTGGCGGTTTGTCTGTTGCTGCTGGTGCTTTTGGCGCTCATGCTTTGCGAGAAAAAGTCAGTGAACGAATGCTACAAATTTTTGACACTGGCGCTCGTTACCAACTGTACCATGCTCTAGCACTTTTGTTAGTAGCAATCCTCATCAGTCCTGTAGAAACTCCACCCACTACACTTTTTATTAGTGCCTGGTTATTTATCATTGGTGTGACGATTTTTTCAGGTAGCTTGTATGTTCTCAGCTTAACTGGTATAAAATCCTTGGGAGCTATCACACCCTTGGGAGGATTATCACTCATGGCTGGTTGGGCTGCTTTAGCTGTCACTGCTGCAACTATCAAGTTATGATATATAAACAAGATCCCCGACTTCTTGAAGAAATCGGGGATTTGGACATTGATCAAGAATACAAAGTTTGAGCCTGACAATATATTATATGTGTTGTGGCGGTTAATCAAAATATTTAAACAAAGATTGTAATAATTCAGGAGTCAGGAGTCAGGAGTCAGAATGGTTGAGAAATTGGTTAATTATCAAATAGGTATTTTTGGTGTTACCATGAAAAAGGTGAGTGCTGATGGTTGAATGCGTACGTTTTCTCTGCAATTTCAATAAATTTTTTACTTTTTTCAATCATCATTCTCACATCTTCCTCACGCAAACGAACCGTATCATCAATACTGTCATCTCCTTCTATTCTTTTATCTTGAGCATCTATTGAGATAACGGTGAAATTCAAGGGTAACAATTCCCTTCTTAGCAACTATATGATAAAATATGCGCTGGATAATGGGTTGAGAATATTTGTTGATCAACCCAGAAAAATAAACATTATGATAGAAAATCTTAGTTGAAAATTGAAGTTTATCTGCACTGTAGATAATTTCTAGATGATGTTCCTGAATTGTCAAACTATCAATTTTTATGCCCGAAATTTTCATCCTTTACCATACCCATGTACCTGGTTCACCTTTAAAGGATCCCACAATATCCGCAGTGATCCAGCCGCCATAAAATTCACCAGATTGGGGTTTTACTAGCTCATCATTAACATAACAAGCACCCATTAAAGCCGTAATCAATCCATAGTATTTTTGAATGGGGACAAGATTTGTAGTTGGATCAAAATATCTCCAAGCAGCATATTTAAGATGCTTATCACCTATACTGATGTCATAATATTGATATGCACCTTTCCATTCACACAAATTTCTCTTGGGTGTGGCGATTAAATGTTCTAGTTTAATGTCTTCTGGGGGGAAGTAATAGGTAGGAGGATGACTAGTTTCTAAAACTCTTTTTCCTATTTTGGTTTCGGCTAAAACAATGCCATTGCAAATTACTTTGACATGTTTATTGATATCTTGTAAAATAGCAGGACGGGGGTAGTCCCAAACCGATTCTTGACCTGCTTGTGGTACAATTAGATTTGGTCTCATTATGATTTATTTCCTGAATTGATGGAAATTTTTCTAATTATTTAATTAACCACCAGCGGACATTTTTGTGAGTCCTCCATGATAGTTAATAAATTTAGATTCGGCTTTACCAATTTGAGCTAATCGAAATTGCCACTTAGAAATATCCTCATAGCTGAGATGGTGTGTATCACAACTTGGAGTCCAGAAACCACCAATTATAGATGGATCATGTGGCTTTTCTTAGTTCTAAACCATTAGGCCACAGAAGTGGCATTCCCATTTCTCTTGCAGCTTTGGTGATTTCCACAACCTCTTCTCATCCTCCTGGAAACAAGACCCGACCGAGAAATTTATCTGCACTGATGACTGTACATTTTGCTCCTGCTTCTTTTTGCAGAGGAATCTATTTGAGGCTGGTTTGGGGTGACATCCGACGATAGCCAGATGTGTAAGTTGGAGTTTGGTAAAAGTCACATTTGGGATCGCAACCAATGTCGGAATACACCGAACCTATAGGTACGAGGTCTTCAACAAAAGGCTCTTCTTAATATTCTTGTCCTAAACATTGCTTGGCTACTTCTAGCAATGGTAAAGCTGACTCATCAGGACTTATGGCTTGTGTGCGGGTGGGATGATAACTACCATCAGCTAAAATTTACTCCTGTGAGTTTTTCCCAATTTACTCCTGTGAGTTTTTCCCGTGGAGTTTTACCGAGTACATACTTAAAAATTGGCGAGTTAGCTGCACCAGATTTGTCAACTACTATAGCTGTTGCACCTGCATCCAGATAGTAACGAGGTTCAGCTATCGCATGGCATCAGAACCTCATACTACAACTGGTTTTCCTGGACTGGCAAAATGTGCGCTCGCCATACAGGTTACTTGAGGCTCTTGGGTATAATTAACAGTCATCCCCCAAGCATCATAAGCTTGAGGATCTATATCAACAATCCTCTAAAGTTAGTTCAGAATTTAGAGTTACATTGAGCAGCATAATCTTCTGTTAGATATTTACTGGTTTTGATTTTGTCTTATTGGGAAATAAAATTAGTATTCAGAAGTTTACAAATATTTTAACTCTTGACTCCTGAATGCTCACATCAAATTTATTCCACTTGAGAAAGAATCAATCCAAACCATCCTTTTTCATCTGTCCAATCTTTCAGTGTTTTTAATCCTTTTTTCTCCAGTTGTTTTTCCATAGTCGCTAAATCAAATTTGCGAGAAATTTCTGTCATGATACTTTCTCCATTTGTAAATAAAACTTGTAAATCCAAAAGTTCTAAAGATACATAATGATTTTTTTCGCAATGTAAATACATTTCCATTTGATTATCAACCTCATTATAAATTGCTTGATGTCTAAATAAACTGATATCAAAATTACCTTGAAAGCGCCAATTCAAATGAGAAAGCACATTCAAATTAAAATCAGCAGTTACTTTTTGACTATCGTTATAAGCTGGCTCCAAAATATCCTTGGGTTTTTGTAGATCAACACCTAACAAAAAATAATCACCTGGTTGTAAAGTGCGAGAAACTCGATCTAAAAAACTATCACATCCTTCCAGATTAAAATTTCCGAGTGAACTGCCTAGGAAAAACAACATCCGTGACTGTAAATAATTTGATTCCAGATGAACTAAAGCTTGTTCATAAGTTCCTAATAATCCATGAATTGCAAAATCGGGATATTTTTCTTGTAACTTTAGAACACTAGTTTTGAGGATTCTTCCACTCACATCAATGGGAAGATATCTACAAAAATCTGTAATTTTTTGATAAGCATCTAATAGAATTTGAGTTTTAGTAGAACTCCCACTACCCAGTTCTATTAATTCACAACAACGGGTAATTTCCGCAATTTCATCAGCATATTGTTGTAGAATCCAGGCTTCTATACGAGTCGGATAATATTCTGGTAATTCACAAATCTTTTCAAATAACTGAGAACCATGATCATCATAAAAATACTTAGGAGATAAAGTTTTCGGAGTTTGACTCAATCCCTGAATCACATCTTCCCCATCGTTACGTAATTCTTGATGATGATGATCTAAAACTGTTAAAGGTTGAACAATCATTTTCTAAATCCTCTCTATGATTCTGCGTGATAAAGAATATTTATTGTAAATCCTGAGCAACTCTAAACCCAACGTGCTGATAGAAATAGGGACGGAACCAATTACGATAACATGGCGAAGCCATCGTACCATTTGTAGCCCAAGAACCACCAAGCATCATCTGATGTTTAGTATCAAAAAAAGGCGCAGAGTGATCTTCATAAAGATAATGGGGTTGAAATTCTGGTAAGGGGTAAAATGTGTCTCCTAACCATTCCCAAACATTACCACGCAAGTCAAAAATACCAGATCTATGATTTGCAGAAAACATCCCTACGGGGGAAGGTGAAATAAATCGTAAATTGAGATTATTTTTATTTACTAAACTAGAACTTTCAAATATTTCTTCTGATATTTTTAGGGATTGATTCCATTCAGCTTCTGTCATTAAACGAGTTTCTGCACCTTGCCATTGACAGTAAGCCAGGGCTTCGTAATGGTTGACTTCTACTGGCCAATCTAAAGGTAAATCTATTTCATCAAATGTGGCACGATAGCGGTAGTTATGATGAATTTCATCGGGTATCCAAAATTTTGGATGTTGAACATTGTATAGTTGTTTCCAGTTCCAAGATTCAGTATTCCAGTAATCTAAGTTATTGTAACCACCTGCCTGGATAAATCCTATAAATTCCTGATTAGTGATTAAGTTTTTACTGGTTAAAAAGGGTTTGACTTCTACTTCTAAATTACCATATTCGCTATCCCAGGCGAAAGTTAAGTCATTTGGACATTTTCCTAGTTTCACTACACCACCAGCAATTTCCCGCATTTGATTATCAGGAGATATCCCATTGGTAGGGGCGTAATTCCATCCTTGGGGACGCTTTAATTTATCAATGGGTAACTGACGCAGTAGCATAGATGAGGTTTCAAAATGAATGCGACTGTGTTCTATGCCCATCAATAAAGCCCAGAGGGGGTGTTCGGGATGAATAGGCAGATTTAAAGGAGTATTTTTGAGAATTTTGGTAATTTCTGTTCTGGCTTTTTCTCGATATTGCCAAACTTTTTCTACATCTGGCCAGATGATATCCTTTGTTGCTGCTTCTAGTTCTGCTGGTGTTTCTGGATCAACTCCGATTTCAAAGATAATTTCATATTGGGGATTGATACGATTCTCTAATAAGCCCACACGAATTAATTTGTTAATATAAAAAACTGCAGAGTGACCAAGATAAAAGATTAATTTATTTCTTAAAGGATCAGGATTGAGGTAAAATACTTCGTCCCTGATTAAACTTTTAAGTAGTGTTTCTTCCAGTTGCCAGGAATTTTCAAAATAATCGAGTAGGGTTTTGGAATTGCAATGATTGAGTTGAGGAACTTGATCAGATGCAAGTTTATGGTCTTTACGAACTGTCTCCATGATATAAATTGAGTTTTGTTAAAGATAAAGAGCGAGCGCACAATTTTGACTGTCTTTTTATTTAGATATCGCACATTGGCCTTCTTTTGTTAGTTTTAACCAAAATTTAAGACTTTTAAAAGCTTAACTAGTAGAAAATCCCCGACTTCTGGAAAAAGTCGGGGATAAATTCATATTGTTATGAAAGGGGAGTAAGAGGTAGAGTTTGGGAAATCCCATCATTAAAATCGGGTTACATCATCTAAAACATCCTTCCTCTGCGTCCATTCTCAGGTTTGGTTCTTCGCAAAGGTACAACTTCAGCTTCACTACCTTCTCTAGCTACGCGAATCAATAATGCGGAAGCTACTAAACTAGCAATCATAGAATTACCACCATAACTAAACATGGGTAGGGGTAAACCTGTCGTTGGTAGCGCCCCTGTAGCTACACCAATATGTAAGAATGATTGTCCAACCATGACCACAGTTACGCCAATAGCTACTAATTGGGCCGTAGTATTTTTAGCTTTGAGGGCGATAATTAATCCTAATGTAGCAAAGCCAGTTAAAAGGAATAAAATTAACACACAGCCAATGAAGCCAAATTCTTCAGCGAAGACTGCAAAGATAAAATCAGTATCTTGAATAGGTAGATAAAATAGCTTTTGTTGAGAAAGGCCAAATCCAGCCCCCCAGGTTTTACCTGAACCTACGGCTAGTAAACTTTGTACTAACTGATAGCCATCTCCTGTTGCATCGGCCCAAGGATTGAGAAAAGACATTACTCGTCGGCGTTGATATTCTTTAATACTGATACTGAGTAAGGCTAATAATATTCCACCTATAGCTGTGCTGCCTAAATATTTATACGGTAATCCTGCGGCGAGGGCAATAAACCAAATAGTCATTCCGCATAGTGCGGTGGTGCTGAGATTAGGTTGGGCTAGAATTCCTAACAGTATAAGACAGAAAACACGCAACCAAGATAGACGAACTCCCCAACTGAGTTTTTCCCATTGACCAAATAATCGCGCACTTTGCAACACTAAAAACGGTTTAATTAATTCCGATGGTTGAATGGGAATTGGACCTAAAGCTATCCACCTGGCAGCATCAAAGGCTTTTCTACCTAGTCCTGGTACGAGGGTGAGAAAAATTAAGATCAGAAAAAAGATCAAAAAGCAGTGAGATACCCCCAGAATTTTCCGCAAGGGCAGATTCACAATAATATTAAAGACAACTAAGGAGACTAAAACCCAAATAATTTGTCGCTTAAAATAGTATAGTCCGTCACCCTGACGTTCATCAGCTACGGCATAAGAGGCGGAGAAGAGGATAATCAAGCCGATAAATAGCCAAACATAAGTTAACCAGCGCACCAAACGGGCTTCTAAAGACCAGCTAGAAACGGAACTATCAAAAATGGGGATTAATTGGCGTACGTTCACGATGTGTTACAGTTGTAGAAACATTAAGTTATTTTAGATTTTTCAGCTTCATTTAGTTTAAGATTATGAAAGTTGCAATCACTTCATCAATTCTCCGATGAAATACTTATAGCAAAATTCAGAAGTTCAGTAGAGACCTTCCACTAGAACATCTGTACAGGAGGCAAAACTGATATATTACTATCCCCCCCTATTCCCTCTTCATATTTGCAAATGACCCTTAATGCTGGGGAAAAATCTCTGCAAAAGATACGGACATATCTACTTAATTCTATAAAAAACCATTTACTGAGTCTTTACCTAATATCGGTGCTATTATCAATAGACCTCTTGCAAAATTGTTTCTGTGGTATGATAGAGAGTTTTAGATTTTAT
>ERZ1034411.109-NODE-109-length-26525-cov-23.094295_pt1 | contig 26525 bp, 28 predicted proteins | sample MGYA00520583_ERZ1034411 | MGnify/ENA primary metagenome ERZ1034411 (study PRJEB33736, sample SAMEA104288481) | Azolla microphylla | place: Ecuador | collected 1982 | study: EMG produced TPA metagenomics assembly of the PRJEB19522 data set (Is there foul play in...
AAAGTATTATTTATTTTCTTAGTTTTCAAATCTCTAATTCACTATTGCATAGTCTGATATTTTCATAAGTGATTTAAAAATTCAAATTAAACATTTTTGTCTAACTATTTTTTTTTACACAATAAGAAGGCGGGAAATTTGACCTGCATAATTTATTGCATAATTTATATTTTCATGGCTACTGGATTTTTTAAAAAACTATAGTTCTGAATTGCATGTAAATGTAGTTGATTTATGCTACTTATTGAACCCCAGAATGTGGGTTTTAAATCCTCAATGCTAATTATTGCTACCGCAGGTTTAGCATGACGCTGAATTAATATTCTTTCACCACGAAATTCAGCACGCTTGATAATATCGGGAAAGTTAGCACGCGCTTCACTTGCACTGATGACAGACATAGTGCCTCACATTGATAGGGTTAGATCAAATGTTTACCTGAACTTCCAACTCGTCATAATTTCGAGCCTCTAACTCCAGAAGATGATATAGATGTAGATGAGGATGATGAAGTAAATCTTGATCCTACTGCTATCAAAAGACATCTTAATTCTTAGAGAGTTGCTCATGTATATAATTCTCATTCATAGATATTAGGGTTAGTATCAATAACCCTAATGTTCTTTTTATATATTTTCTTTGGTGACACATTGAATGTTTCTCTATCACCAATTACCAACAAGAAAATCAAATAAATAATGCGCCATTTCCAACTTAGAACAAGCCGGAATTTCTACCTCTCTTCCTTGCTTATCTAAAAACACCGCTTGATTATTATCACTACCAAAACCACTATCAGTCTTATCAATAGGATTCGCTACAATTGCATCTAATTGTTTTCTCTGCAATTTTTCCCGCGCAGGAGTAATAATATCGCCTGTTTGTGCTGCAAAACCAATTAATAATTGATGGGGTTGTTTGCGTTTTCCTAATTCAGCAACTATATCCGGTACTGGTGCAAGAGGTAAATTTTCGGGGAGTGATCGCTTGGGTAATTTTTCGGTACTATATTCTTGAGGCTTGATATCTGCAACTGCGGCAGACATGACAGTTATATCTGCATTAGCTAAACGCTCTAACATTACGTGCTGCATTTGGTCTGCACTAACTACCTCAATTCCTTCCACTCCCAAAGGTACATCCCAACTCGCTGGACAATGCACTAATATTACTTTTGCACCTCTGTGCAGTGCTGCCTGTGCTAATCCTAAACCCATTTTACCTGTGGAGGGATTGCCAATCAATCGCACCGGATCTAAATATTCTCGCGTTCCTCCAGCACTGATTAAAATCTGCTTGCCAGCTAAATCTCTTTTCCCTTGGGTATGTAATAAAGATTGAATATAAACACATATTTCTGCGGGTTCTGCCATTCTGCCAGCACCAATGCGATCGCACGCCAGCAAACCAGAACCAGTTTTAATACCATGAAACCTCTTATCTGTCAACAGCCGCCGCCAATTTCTTTGCACCGCTACCTGTTCCCACATATCCGTATTCATGGCTGGTGCTAACAACACGGGACAAGTAGAAGCGAGAACAGTATTTGTCAGTAAATTATCTGCCATTCCATAAGCTAATTTAGCCAAAGTATTAGCAGTTAAAGGCGCAATTACGATTAAATCGGCCCATTCACCCAACTCAATATGCAAGGGACGAAAATAAATTGGTTGGCAAAAATCATCATCAGTATAAGCTTGATGCCGGGATAAAGTGGCTAAAGTTAAAGGAGTGACAAATTCTTGAGCAGACTTAGTAAGAATAACTCGCACTTCTACCCCAGACTTAAACAGAGTAGAAACTAATTCACAGACTTTATAGGCGGCGATACCGCCGCCTATAGCAACAATAACTCGTCTGGATTGAGGATTTGGGATTTGGGATTTGGGATTTGTAGATGATGGCATTTGGAGGCAAAATTCCAATTATCTTTGATTTTAGCCCGTCAAACCCAATCTAAAATCCAAAATCTCTAGGCTTCGTCGTAGGGTTCTAAATCTAAAAGGTGGATGTACGGCTCAACCAACTCTGGACGCTGAAACGCGATTGCTCGCAGCAGATGCCAATCATTTAAACCCTCAAAAGCATTACTATAATTATCTAATTCCAGACGGTTGGCTAAATCTTTTACTTCTGTTGCTGTCATAGCAGCAATTTCTTTCCTGGAAATGCTTAGAGTTGTCATAATGCTTGCCCCTCCCTTTTGCAGCATTCGCATTCAGCTTTAGGTGGAGCTGCGTTAAAATCTTCCACCCAATCTATATTACTAATTAGTGGCCATTTAATTTGTAAAAATTTAGCTGATTTCCACCCTAAGGTTGTAAAAAATTTGTAACTTAAGTTTAAGTTGCAAAATGACTGTGGCATAAAGAAAGCTACAAAGCTTATGTAGTAAGTCTTTTACAAGCCAAAATCTAAAATCTAAAACCCAAGATCCAAAATTATTGAGTCTAACTAATTGTCTTAATAACAAAATTTCTCAACACCTCTAACATTTGCAAATTAATTTCATGTCCCATGTCAAATTCATGATATTCCACCGCCACTCCCAGGGATTGGGCAACTTCTGTTGCTTTAATAGCAGCCTGTAATGGTACAACTTGGTCTTGTCTTCCATGCATAATTAATGTGGGTGGAAAACTATTTTGATGAAGATTTCCTATGTTGGGATGTAAATACCCACTCATCACAACTAAACCAGCAAGGGGCAAAGTTAATCCCACATCTAAAGTCATGGCACCACCTTGAGAAAACCCAGTCAAAATAGTGCGTGATAATGGCACACCTGTATTACTCTCTAAAGAAAGTAACCAATCTATCAACAATTGCCGACTTTCTGCCAGTCCTTCATACATATTCCCATCCCGTAAGTCATACCACGCCCTACCCACAGGAGAATATGGATATGGATAAGGTGCGTTGGGAAGAAAGAATTCATAATCAGGTAAGTTGACATAAGGCACTAAAGCTTCAACATCTTGAGCATTTGCACCCCAACCGTGTAATGTGATAATTAAAGCGGTGGGCGCTTGCTGTGTGTTGGGCGAAAATTTGATGAAATCTAATGTTTGAGTCATGAGTAAGAAATGGGGTGTAGAGGGAGCAGGATGCACGAGAGTAGGCGAAGTAGGGGGAGAATAACAACTGATAACTGATAACTGTTTATTAATTCCCCTGCAACGGTGCATTTAAAGCTTTTTCAATGCGATCGCGGGTTTCTAGTAAATGCGCTTTAGTATATTCGTCATCAGAATTCATTCCCCGGAGTTCATTGTTTAATTGTTTGAGCTTATACCAGGCTAATGTGCGAGCATCTTGTGGTACATCTACTTTTCGTAATACCATTGCTGTTAAGAAGTTCACATATTGCCGTTGTAAACCCCGCCGCAAACTAGAAATTTTTAATTTTCTTCTTGGTTGTAAAACTTCTGTCCAAATTCCGGTTTGTAAAGTCCCAAAGAACTCAGGTAAACTTAGTGCTTCTCCTTTTACGCTTTTGAGTTCAATATCCTTCATCCGAGAGAGGCGATCGCCTGAGAGTAAATCACTCAATACCGTACTTTGGAAAAACAATACTAAATCATAAACTGGGTAATCTAAGTGTTCCCTGGCAGGACTGCTACCCCAATGTAGCCAACGTTCTGGGGCTAGTTTATTTATTAGTTCTGGTGAAAACTTCAGCGCATCCTCAGCAAAAACATATTTTTGCAATGTCGCTAATGCTTGCCGTTGTTGTTCGACAGGTACAGCGACAAATAGTAATCTTCCTTGATTTTCACCAGGATGAACACGGTAAAAAGACTGTCCACCAATGTATTTACTAGTATAATATAACTGCTGTAAATAATTGCCAAATATAATGTTAAATCTTTCCCTTAAATCACTGTAACTTGCTCCAGAAATTGGATAGCCTTGATTTAAACGTTCCCACATACATCAGAGAATTATCCAACTGCCATTGTGAATAAATTAGAATATTACTGCTATGCTCCCAAGGAGCAGATGTCGGATCAATACTAGATGTATCCTCATCTGGAGAATAACTCAACTCTGGTTTTGCCGATTGTTTAGGAATTTCTTCTAAAAATGGTTTTTATGCTATGGAACTTTTCGCTCCAAAAGGAGTGTAAGCATACTGTATTTCCCATATATCATAGCTTCCCACCTGATTCGGAAAATAATCTCCTTGGGATGTACCGCGCGGAGCTATATTGGGAGAAATATAATCCATTAGTGCGAGTGATTTCAGGATTATTCATTTCCTCTGGTGCTAATAAGGTACTACCACGAAAATTGTGTCGTAATCCTAAAGTATAACCAACTTCATGAGCAATAATTAAGCGTAAATTAAATATTGATGGATATAATCCTTAAATTGGTGTTTATTAGGAGTAGTTTTTGTTAAAAATGACATTGCCAATGAACCACAAGCAAACTTATTAGCTGCTTCTATAGCAGAGCATAAATCATACTGTCCCGGTAGCTTAGATAAGTTGCCAACTAATCCTTTAGTATTTTTATCACCTTGGCGACAAAGCAGGCGATTTTTTTTCCATCAACGCTGATAAGGTAGTAGGAGTTGCTGTTGGTGAAGGTAAAGCAATTTGCCGATAATTATTTTTTAAGGCTCGGATAAAACTAGCATCTACAAGAATATCTGCATCCAAAATTTCACCAGTCAAGGGATTGACACGGGATGGACCAAGAGGAAAATATACGTCTACTGTATTAATCCAGGGAATAGTATTGTAACGAATATCAGCAGCATCCCATCTAGCATTATCAGGCATTTGTCGGACTTCTATTGCATCTTTGAATCCCGCTTTCAAAAAAGCTTGATTCCACATTAACACCCCTTCTTTAATGGCATCACGATATTTAAAAGGGACGGCATTATCAATCCAAAAAACAATTGGTTTTTTCGGTGGAGAAATTTCGGCGTTAGGATCTTGTTTTTCTAAGTTCCAACCATTGACATAATGCACAAAATGATCATTACTATCATCTGTGGATAAATCTTGATAGGCAGTCAAAAAATATCCTACCCGATCATCTGCCAAACGGGGTTGATAATTATTATTAGGCAATTGGGAAAGACTATAGTGAAGCCGCAAAGTGAAGCCTCGACTATATCAGCTAGTACACTAGAATCTTGCTCTTGCTCCTTGCTAGTACCAGTAAAATTGAAAAATGACTCAATTTATACATTGTTGGGAAAAACTTTGGCATTACCAAAATAACTTTTGTCTGGACTAGCAGCTAATTCTAAACTTGCAGATAATCCAGCTAAATCTGTCAGCAGTAAATCCTCTAAATCAATGAGGATAGTATTTCGTTGAGGATGAATGCTTTTAATAGGAAGATTGTACAATACAGAGTCACTAAAAGATCGGGAGAGCGAGCGCACTTGGGGATCTTCTGTACGGGTGGGTAAATTAACATTACGAACGACAAACTGCAAGTCATTATCTACTCGTTGGAAATAAAACAGAAAATCTTGCAATGGCATACCAGTATAAATCCCTCCTTCACCCCAGATTCCAACGTGGACGTCGCTAAGAAGTTTTTTTTGTAGTTGCGCTGGCTTAATTTCTGAATATATTTTGTTCTTGTCTTTTTGGCGATAAAGAGTAAATATACCCTCTAATTTTGACAGTCTTTAACAACTTCATCAAATGCTTCCAACTCATCTTCTTTGCCAGGTTTAACACTATTGGTCGGCTTTTTGGTTAGCTTCTTAGCAGTTTGGGCAATTTCTAGAAATGGCTGCTCTCTGGCTTTTTGTGGATCATCTACTACCCACATAAAAGCTTGTTGTTGTACTTGTTTATTCTGATGAAGTACCCATATTTTCGATGCTGGTAAAGTTAGTTGAGCCGAAGTTACCATCTTTTTCTCTGCTTCTGTCTCCAATGACTGAGCGCCAGCAGTTCCTATCCCTAAAAACAAACTGTGTAACAAAACGATATAAAATGTTAATTTGTTCATCATGTCTTATACGAGATATACCATATTCAGCGAGGCAAAGTAGGGAGAGATAGTAGGTTTAATTTAATGGCTCGTTTGCGTAGCAAGGACATTGCCTTTACATTAAAAAATTTACGAGTTGACAGCACTCTGATACTCAGCTTATTTTATTAGGATTCTCTTAATACATACCCTACACCACGAACCGTTTGAATTAAGCGCTTTTGTCCTTCTTCTTCAATTTTCAGACGTAAGTACCGAATATATACTTCAATCACATTTGACTCACCCATAAAATCGTAACCCCAAACATTTTCTAAAATTTGTTCGCGGGTTAATACTTCACGGGGATGTTCCATAAAGAACTTTAATAATTCAAATTCCTTCATTGTCAATTCGATGGTTCTGCTGTTGTAGATGACGCGACGGGTTCCGATATCTAAAACCAAATCCCCAAAGCGTAGCTGTTCTGTGGTATCAACATCAGGTTTGAGATACAAACGAACCAACTTCAAAAAATCTTCCGAGCGATAGGGTTTGAGAATGTAATCATCAGCACCAGCTTCCAGACAAGCTACACGATCATCAACTGTATCTCTAGCCATTAAAATTAATACAGGAGAACAGTTGCCGATAGTATGAAGATTTCTGCACAACGAGAGTCCTGACTCTCCAGTCAGCATCCGGTCTATAACTATTAAAGCAGGTTGGCGATGACTATGCCCACCTCCGGCATCACGGTATTGTTGTAAACCACTGACTGCATCATGAGCCACAATCGCATCATAGCCAGCTTCTTCCAAATCAAAAGCCAGTTGATGAGCTAGACTATCATCGGGTTCAATCACCAGAACACAGGCACTGTGAGGAAGCATCATATCAGTTGGTAATTGGTAATTAGTAATTGGTAATTGGTAATTGGTAACTAGTAATTGGTAACTAGTAATTGGTAACTAGTAATGGAAAAAACTGTATTCCATCAGTTATTAGCTATTGCTTTTTAGCTATTGCTTTGTTGCATAAATTTCAGGGAATACTACTTGTTACAAATTGGTATTAACGATGTTTTAGCACGTTCTGGATAAAACATCGACTTTCCCAAGATGCAAATTTAATTACTCATTCCCAATACAATTGCCTAACTGTCAATTCGGGAAGAAAACCAGTTTTGACTACGATTGATAACAGACTACTTACTACTGAGCACTAAGGTAATTCTACTGAATTGGGTTTAGCAATATGTGGCAGACCCCAACCTAACTTTTCCCTTAAAATACGGAAAAACTCTGGTGATTGTAAGCGAATGAAGCGAGCATTATATGGTGACCGCTCCAAATATACCCGATTTCCTGGTATAATATAGCACCCACTAGTTCCATCTACCACCATCACCAACCGGGGGATATTCACTGGATAGATGTTAACCGGTTCACTATCAGGAAACACCAAAGCCCTAGAAGCTAGGGAATGGGGACAAATTGGTACTAGCTGCAATACAGGTACACCAGGAGTAATCACAGGACCACCGGCACTTAATGAATAAGCAGTTGAACCAGTTGGAGTAGAAACAATTACACCATCGGCTGCAATATCCACCGCTGCATGATGACCAATTGCAATCTCAAAATGACACATCGACGTTAAAGGTTCTCGATGCAGCACCATTTCATTTAAACAGAGAGCTTCCCATAATACTGCCTCTTCCCGTACAACTTTGACGGTGAGCATGACTCGTTCTTCGATTTCATACTTACCTGCCATTACCTGTTCAATGGCTTGGGGCAGTTGGTTAAGATAAGTTTCTGTCAAAAATCCCATGTGACCAGTATTCACCGTCAACAAAGGGATACCACAGGGTGCCACTTGACGAGACGCTGCTAAAACAGTACCGTCTCCTCCTAACACCACCCCAAACTCCATGTCTGAGTCAAAACCAGGGGGTTTTAGACCTGTAATCGGCGTGTGGCATACTGAACTATCAGGATGGGAATAGCCGAGTATACCACCCATACTAGTTGTCACACACACATCCCAACCAGCTGCGGTTAGCTGATTTTTCAGTTCGATAGCGACACGAACCGCTATCGGCTTAATGTCGTTGTAAATAATGCCTGCTTTCGGCACACTTAAATATCCAATTTTAGGCGATTCTTAATCTTTATAAGAAAATAGGCTGAAAACCCCGGAATTAAACCCTAAAAACCCAAAAAATTTTTAGTGTTTAATGTCTTTGAATCCGGTGATGAAAGCCATTTGAGGAGTTTAGACCTCAGAGATTTGATGGTATCATAAATTTAATCCCTGAATACGGTGCAAAACCCAACAAGTGGAGTGTCCACTCCCCGCTCTAAAGAGACAGGGATTCTTAAGTAGCCAAAAGTAGACTCTTAAAGGCGTAGTTAATGCGCCACTACTAACTCCATACTAATCAATTATTTTATTGGCTATTAACTTTTGAAGACTGTTTAAAAGGAGTCTTTGTATCTTTTTGCTTTTTATTCTTAGTTTTTTCATAGTCTAACTCTTTCAGCTTTTTCATAATCCGGCTGAAATACTCTTGTAAGTATGTTTCTACAGTAGCTGTTTGTTGTTTGTCTAAACCAAATACTGTATATACTTCATCCATTGGAGCATTTAGGGCTATTCCACTGGCTAAAACTTCTGTAAAAGCTAGTCTGTCGGCAACATTCCATCCCCATTGAAAAAACCGCAGCAACCCCTGTACACTACGCAGTAAGCCAATGGGCATCCGTGTTACTCTGGCATCTTTCCCAGACAAGCGTTCGCAAATGTTAATTATTTCTTCTGCACTCCAAGCACGAGTACCAACCACAGGGAAAGCTTGATTTTGGGTTTCTGGCACACTCAAAGCGCAAATAGCAAATTTAGCAATATCCTGAGTATCCATATAAGCTACGGGTGATGAAGAACCGGTCACCCACACCGGCTGATTTTCCAAAATGGGTATGCCATATTGACCAATTAATCCCTGCATAAACCCAGCTAAACGGAGAATTGTATAATTTAAGCCAGATTCAGCTAGAAACAATTCGGTACACCGCTTAATTTCCATCAGCGGTACGTTCGGATATTTATCAGCATCAAGAATTGAAAAGAAGATAAAACGCTCCACACCAGCTACTTTTGCTGCTTGAATTAATGCTACCTTACCTTCCCAATCTACCTGTTTAATAGTTAATGAATCTGTGGGGCGAGATGTAGAAGCATCTATCACTTCCGTTACACCTGCTAATGCTGCTTCTAGGGTTTGGGGTGTACACAAGTCTCCTCTGACCAGTTCTGCTCCCCATTCTTTAAGAAATGAAGCTTTTTTCGTACTTCGGACTAAACAGCGTACCTTATATCCCTCATCGATAGCACGACGAGCCAATTGTCTTCCTAAGGTGCCAGTGGCACCGACGATTAATAATGTCATGAGGGTCTTTATAAATCTTAATGTTTTATGAAAAGAATCTTAACAGAATTTAGCTTATGAAAAGAATCATAACAGAATTTAGCTATGGAAATAAAACTTTACATTTTTCTCAGGAGTTCAGGAGCAAGAATTAATTTTTCTCTTCCTGCCCCTACCCCCTGGATCTCTGCTTATTCTTCTGCGCCTTGAATTTTCAGTAACAAAGCACCAATGCCCCAGCCTACGAAGATTAAGCCGAAAGACAACATAGCTGCATTTAAGATTTCGCTGCCCATTTGCTGTGATTCTCCTTTGTGAATTGTTTATTTATGTTTCCTGTTTCTGAGAGGGGTAAATTAGAGTTGATGTTTGAAATCTTATTTTTGCCCGTCATAAATCAGGTAAACTAGGTCTGTTACTGCTATTGGATTAGACCTTTGTGAATAATTCTAAACTACTTTAGCAGCTAATTGGAATTGGCGCTGGGATACGGCGATATAGGTTAATTAACAGAAAGTAATTTTCCCACTGACTCATGACTAATCAAGGTCCACGTTTGGCGGTAACATTGGGAGATCCTGCTGGAATCGGTTCAGAGGTGATTTTGAAGGCTTTGGCAGATTCGGAAGTTACCCAAAACTGTCATGTGGTTGTAGTGGGTTGTCGTGATTTACTCACTAAAGAGTATAAGAATTTAACTGCTAATACGAGTAATTGGCTATATTTGGCAAATCCAGCAGATTTATCTGTGATTGATGTGCCACATTCAGACGAAATTATGACCGGGGTCGGTAATGAGGTTAGTGGTGCGGCGAGTTTTGCTTATATGGAATGTGCCATAGCGCAAACTTTGGCTGGTGATTTTGATGGTATCGTCACAGCACCCATCGCTAAATCTGCTTGGAAAGCAGCTGGATGCTATTACCCAGGACAAACGGAACTGTTAGCCGAAAAAGCAGGTGTGGAGCGTTTTGGAATGTTATTTGTAGCGCGCTCGCCCTTTACCGGTTGGACTCTCCGCGCTCTACTTGCTACTACACATATTCCTTTATGTAAAGTATCTGAAACCTTAACACCGCAATTATTAACAATGAAACTTGATTTATTAGAGGAGTGTTTACAAAGGGATTTTGGTATCGAAAATGGAAGAATTGCGATCGCAGGTTTAAATCCCCACAGTGGAGAAATGGGACAATTAGGACGAGAAGAAATAGATTGGCTAATTCCCTGGTTACAGGAAGAACGGCAAAAACGCGCCCACTTAGAACTAGAAGGACCTATACCGCCAGATACAATGTGGGTTAAACCTGGTCAAGCTTGGTATGGTAATTCTGATATCAAAAATCCCGCTGATGCTTACTTGCCACTTTACCACGACCAAGGTTTAATTCCCGTCAAGTTGATGGCCTTTGACCGCGCTGTAAATACCACCATTGGTTTACCATTTGTCAGAACTTCACCCGACCACGGAACCGCATTTGATATTGCGGGAAAGGGTATTGCTGACGCAACAAGTATGAAAGCAGCGATCAAGTTAGGAGTTGAGTTAGTGAAACAGAGGTATAGAGTGTAAGTTGTACAGTGAAGCCTAGCCCCCTGAACATCTAACCCAAATAAAAGTAGGTTGTGGTATGTACTTGATTTAAATACCGGACTCAAGTCCAGGATATTCGTAAAGCCAAAGGATCTTGCTAAGGATTCAGGCTAAGGATTCAGGTGGTGGGGTATAGTGTATCTACCAGATGAAGAAGCTCTCAATCAAATCACCAAAAGTGAATTTGTGAAAATTCATGATGCTCATTGGGGGATTGAAAGTTTTCATAGAGCCATCAAACAAGTATGTGGAATTTTTCGATTTATGGTTAGAGATAGCCAAGGAATTAAAACACAGAAATTATGTTCACTTTAGTTGTGCGCAACTACATTATTGTGGAAAATCTTACCAATAATGCTGGTGCTGCGTAATACTCATGGATGAGTTTTTTTGTCAATGCGTAACTCCTAGTAAATTGTCATTCTGTTAGCGAAGCTTGGCTTAAGCCATACGGAACGGAGTGAGGTGTATCCCCCTTGGGGACACTGCGTGAACATTGTCCTGCGCTTCATACCCTGCGGGAAGCAACTACAGCATGACAATAGACTTACACATGAGACTTACACATTTGGGATGCTCCCAATTTAATTAAGATGAAACTGTCTGTAATTTTACAATTACAGGAAAATGATCAGAAGGCCAAATATCTTCCCACTGTTGACGGTCAATAATTACTTGTTCGATTTGGAAACGGCGATCACAATATATCGTATCTATCGCATCCCAAGCTTCACCTGTAAACTCATGAAAGGTTTTCTGTTTGTCTAAGGGAAGAGTTGCTAAAGCATCTTGTATTTTGTAATTATCGGCTAAGATCATCCGTGCTAAGGTAGTGGGATTAGCGTTAAAATCCCCTGTTAGCAGTAAATAATCTTCTGACGGAAATTCCATTAAACGTAGAATAACTAAAGCTGCACCTAACTCTCTAGCTTTAGCATTTTCGTGATCTAAATGAGTATTGACAATAGTTAGAGAAATACTAGGATTACCAACTGTAAAATTAGCCCAAGTTGCCATGCGTGGTAAGCGAGTGTCCCAAGTAATACTACCAGGAATTTCTGGAGTATCGCTGAGGTAAAAATCTTTGGTTTGCTGAAGTTCTAAGCGTTGGGGATTGTAAAAAACTGCACAGTGTTCACCTTCTCCTGTCCCAGTGCGATCGCCCCCAATAAATTTATATTCTGGTAAAAGTGCTTGTAAATTACTAAGCTGAGGGGTTTTACCCTCTTGTGTACCAATTAAATCAGGTTGATAGTGTTGAATGACCGATGCGATGGCACCTATACGCTTTTCCCACTGACGGACCCCCGAATCCGGTTTGTCGTAGCGGAGGTTAAAACTCATGACGGTAATTTTCATTAGTTTCTTTAATTTAATGAATCTTAAAAAGAATATATATATTGAGCCTACATTTTATAGTTATGGAATAACTTAATTAGGGAGACTTAAACAAAAATTCAAAATTCAAAATTGCCATGAGGCTTGAGTAGACACAAATTCCCTGATAGACTTTAGCTGCAAAAATCAAAAATAAGACGAATTATCTAATCAAGCCTCAATTCAATAATGTGTTCATGAATTGCTCTTAGTATCGAGAGTTTACACTTTAGAGCCTTCCGGTGGTTCAAACTTGTAACCATAACCCCGTACTGTTTTGATAAATTCTGGTGTACTAGAGTCAACTTCCATTTTTTTACGCAGCTGACCAATATGCACATCTACAACTCGTCCATCTCCCACATAATCACAACCCCAAATTTTTTGGATTAGTTGCGGACGACTCCAAGCTTGACCAGGATGACTGGCTAAAAAATGTAAGATATTAAACTCTAAAGCAGTTAAGGCTAAAGGTTTATCGTTTAGTGTCACTTCTCGACCTTCTGGGTTAATTGCCAGTTGTTTAAAAACAAGGCGTTGTGATTGACTAGGGTGGATGTAACGAATTCGTCTTAAAAGTGCTTCTACTCTAACTTCTACTTCTGCTAAGCTAAATGGTTTAGTCATGAAATCATCTGCACCTGCTGCCAAAACGCTAATTTTATCAGCCTCATCATTCCGGCTAGTAAGTATCAAAACTAAAACATTTGTACGACTTTGCATTTCTTGACAGAGTTTATAGCCATTAACATCTGGTAAATTCCAATCCAGAATTACCAAAGCTGGATTGAATTGTTCAAATAATGCCATAGCACTTTTACCATCTGCGGCCGATTCTATTCGATATTTTCGACTGAGAAACCGATAGACGAGATTTCTGACACTGAAATCGTCATCGACAATCATAATCTTAGGGGTAGTCATGGGAAGCGTATCCATAGTGCAATGCAGTCTGTTTATTGATTTATTGATTTTCTGTAGCGATAGATGAGTTTAGGTGTTCTTTTTGAAGAGTATATTTGCTCCTACTATAAACTAAGTATGAAAAATGTTGTAATCTTCGTAAACACTTAATTTTTTCGGAAATTTATGCAAACTTCATAATAAAGCTTCTAAAATGTATCGGTAATGTATGATTTTGGTATTTTTTTAAAAAATTTTGGTATAAATTTACAATATCTTGAAAACTAGGCGCACCAGTGATGCTAAGTACATTAGGCGATCACGCAAAAAATAAATAAGCGTATTATGTACATATATAAAAAAAATGGCTGCAACAAAAACAGCGAGTAACACAGAAGAGTTAAAACGCACTAAAATTTCTCATCCGTTCTGGTATACACAGTTAATATTTACTGCGTATACAGCAGGAGTCAGGAGTCAGGACTAAAACTCTCTTGTTCTCTAGGTTTCAATTTAGATTCTGTACCTCATTGATCTGCAATCTCTTGTAGTTTGTCGTCACACTATATTTGATAAATTCTAAAAAATTTTATTATTTAGATTAATTTTAATTTGCTCAAATCCCAAAGGATTTTTTATCATTTTAATATATCTCAAGAGAGATTTTGCCTGGCTTATAACTGAAGAAAGATAAAGGTAGTGTTTAGATTTTGTTAAGTTTTTGTTAACCTACTCGATATGAAAAGCTATGGCTAACAATCTCATGAGTGGCATTATTGCCCAACAGCCACCAATAGAGGCTGAGTCTGATGTTCATGTAGTTAAGTCTCGCCTGGAATGGGGTGAACCAGCGTTCACAATTTTGGATGTGCGCGATCGCTCAATCTATAATGAAGGTCATATTATGGGAGCAATGTCTATGCCCATAGATGAACTAACAGACCGTGCAGCAATATCTTTAGATACCAGCCGCGATATTTACATTTACGGCACTAATGATGGACAAACTGCTCAAGCTGCCCAAATATTACGTTCGGCTGGATTTAAAAATGTATCTCAACTCAAAGGTGGCTTTGGTGCATGGAAAGCGATTGGTGGCGCAACAGAAGGAATTATAGAATCAAGAACTCCCGCAGCTGTAGATGATTACAATGTTGTCTCCCGCATTCAAAATCATATAGAGACTCAGCAGAAGTGATTGGGGATTGGGGACTGGGAACTGGGAGGAGATAGGAGAAAATCAATAATTACGAATTACTAATTATTCCTAGTGTTCAAATAAATCTTTGAATTGTAATAAATCCAAAGAAACTAATGTTGGTAGAACTTGAAAACATTGTTGAGCAAGTTCCCAACGTCCTTCTCGTTCCAGCATTTGGGTGAGCTTTTGTTGTACATTGAGTAAGTAGCGCACATCATTGGCGGCGTAACTCAGTTGCCTCTCAGATAAATTAACCGCGTTACCCCAATCAGAGCGTTGGGCGCTTTTATCAAGTTCTACTTGTTCTAACTCCTGCACCACATCCTTGAGTCCGTGAAGATTGGTATAAGTACGGGCTAATTTACTAGCAATCTTGGTGCAAAAAACAGGTTGAACCTGAATTTCTAGGTTATGACGCAAGGTAGCAACATCAAACCGCGCAAAGTGAAATACTTTGAGGATGTGGGTTGCTTCCAAAAGTTGTTTTAAATTTGGAGCTTCTGTTTGTCCCTTAGCGATGCAGATAGCTGTCACTTTCCCTTGTGAATTGCACAACTGGACGAGACATAAGCGATCTCGCTGCGGTAATAATCCCATAGTCTCCGTATCAACAGCAATGGCCTCAGATTGCAAATATTCAGAGAGGGAAGCTGCATCTAAATCGCGATCGCTAACCTGAAAATCTGGTAATGTCATGAAATCTTCAGAAATAAATTAATTATAGTGTCTTGAAATTACACTCTCAGACACTAAATTATTATGTGCAGAAAGTTCGCAATAAAATCTATCTAGTATTGATAAATATTTGCGTGAGGTAGACTTCACCTTTAGCATTAGTGGCTACACCTACCCCTGTAAGTTTATATTTTCCTTGAATATTTTTCAAATGTCCCGGACTATTGAGCCAACCAACCACAGCTTGATGTGCTGGATCACTATATCCAATGTTAAAAGCCACATTTTCCCCCGCACTATCATATTTAAGAGGAATAGCTTTAACGCGCTGTTCAAAACCATGATGGCTAAACTTAACTGTACCCTTAGCCATATTTCGACTGTGAATTCTGGCCTGTTGAGTAATATTTGCATTTAACGTTAACTGTGAAAGTCCCTGAGAGGCCCGATATTGATTAATTTGCTCAAAAACTAATTTTTCTAAAGTAGAATTTTGAGAATTAAAATTCGACAGAGCTGCCTGACTAGAAGTATTGAATGACTGAGTATGAGCGTTTTTTTTAGTAAAATTATTACCGGGAATAGGAGCAGTCATCAATCCACTAGCAAGGACAAGCGTACTTAAAGCCATGCCAAAAGCAGTTTGTCGGAACATAGAGAATTAGGTATTGTATGGATTTATTAGACATATACTCTATCTTCTAATGGTCAGAAGAAGTACCAGGATACTGTCAAGTATTCATCAACTGAGGAATTAAGTAGAACGAGGAATTAAGTAGAACCAGGTGAAAAAACAAAAGTATGTAAAAAAATGTAAATTAGCCTGAAAACCTCTTCACTCTTGCATGAGTCTCTTTTGCCCTTCGGGTTCTCCAGTGGCACCCTGGGGGAAGGCAAAGCGCCTACATGGGGGAAACCACTTGCTTTATGCTGGGAAACCCGACCACCGCAGTGGCTCCCCAAGACGGTGCTGGTTCACTTATTGCCTTGTCATAACGACAATTTTTAACCCCCACTTACTTATTTGATATATCAGGTTTGTCAGTTCACTTTCCTGAAAATCTGCCAATTTTATGACCTTTTCCCCAAAATTAGTATCCAGCATTTGTCTGTAGTCCATGCATCCCGTGATTAACTGTTATTGACACTACATTATTAATCAAAAAAATATATAAAAAATAGTATCCACTGACAGATGTCATGGATACTAAAACTAGCAAGTAAACATTCACAGAAAAGTTATTCGCGTAGGGATAAGTTGATAACTTTCGTAAGAATTCAGCAATCAGGCGTCAGCTGTTTCAGGCTCACACCAAAAATACCTATTTGATAATTAACCGATTTTTCAAACATTGTGACTCCTGACTCCTGACTCCTGAATTATTACTCACTTACTTACATCTTTACTGAGGAGTTAAGAATTTTGCTACTGTTTGGACATCCTTATCACCTCGTCCAGAACAGTTAATAATAATACGAGGACTACCACTAACTTGAGGACACAAAGTTTCTAAATAAGCGATCGCATGAGCAGTTTCCAATGCTGGTATAATTCCTTCTAGCTTCGATAGGCGTTGAAATGCCTCCAAAGCCTCAGCATCTGTCACACTATAATATTCAGCCCGGCCAATATCCTTCATATAGCTGTGTTCTGGACCCACACCAGGATAATCCAAACCTGCACTAATCGAGTGTGGCTCAATTACTTGTCCGTCATCATCTTGCAACAGATAACTCATCGCGCCATGTAATACACCAACTTGTCCTTTTGTCAAAGTAGCCGCGTGTTTGCCAGTATTCACACCTTCACCAGCAGCTTCCACACCAATTAACTGCACATATGGCTCTTTAACAAACTCGTGAAATAGTCCCATAGCATTAGAACCACCACCCACACAAGCCATCAGAATATCAGGTAAACCGCCCCATTTTTCCTGAGCTTGAGCGCGAGTTTCTTCACCAATAACCGCATGAAAATCACGTACCATCATTGGGTAAGGATGGGGTCCAGCTACAGAACCCAGAATGTAGTGGGTGCTTTCCACATTTGTCACCCAGTCGCGGATAGCTTCAGAAGTCGCATCTTTGAGAGTTCCCGTACCCGCAGACACAGGACGAACTTCAGCCCCCATCAGCCGCATTCTAAATACATTTAAAGCTTGGCGTTCCATATCGTGAACACCCATATAAATTACACATTCCAACCCGAAACGAGCGCAAACCGTCGCCGTCGCTACACCATGTTGTCCTGCACCAGTTTCGGCAATAATCCGCTGTTTACCCATGCGCTTTGCCAACAATACTTGACCAATGGCATTATTAATTTTATGAGCCCCAGTATGATTTAAATCTTCACGTTTTAAGTAAATTTGCGCTCCTGTGCCATCAGGACGAGCATAATAGGCTGTAAGACGTTCAGCAAAGTATAAAGGTGTCGCACGTCCTACGTAATCTCGCAGCAAACCTTGTAATTCTGCCTGAAAACTAGGTTCATTGCGGTATTGCTGATACGCTGTTTCCAGTTCAGCTAAAGCAGGCATCAAAGTTTCAGGAACATATTTACCACCAAAGGGGCCAAAGCGTCCCAAGATATCGGGAACTGAAGCAGTTTGTGGCAAGTTGCGGGAAAGGGGTGTAGTAGTCACAGATTAGGTTAAATTAGAGAACAAAGTTAATTTTAATTCTACAACTTGCTGAGGTTGCTGATAAAGAGCATTATTCCTCATAATCCTGTAATTGCTGTTGAGGTTCATTAATGGAAATCATAATTTTATTGCTCCAATCACTATCTTTGATAGTATCATCTTGTAAATCGTGATTGAAAATTGTCTGAATCAGGATTTACAGGATTTAAGGATGTACAAGATGATAAATACTAAGCATTCAGGAGTTAAGAGTCAGAATGTTTGAGAAATTGGTTAATTATCAAATAGGTATTGTTGGTGTGAGCCTGAAAAACCTGATGGCTGTTCGCATAGCGTGCCGTTAGGCATTAGCTGAATGCTTACGATAAATGTTCAATTATAGGCTCACAAATCGCACTAACCCAAACATTCCATAACACCAACTCCTCATTATAAAAGTAGGGTGTGTTAGGGTAACGCACCGATTAAATATCAATAAAAGAGAGTGCCGTACTTCCGGATAACATACCTTACGAGATAGCATATTATCAATTATCAAGAAATGCCTAATTATCACAGACCTAATATATCAGCTGCTATCTACTTTTTCATTTTCATTCAAGTAACTTCCTCAACATACAACTTCATTTTTTCGATAAGCTTCAAGTACCGCCTAAAACAAAACCCCGCAATCTATTAAGATTACAGGGTTTCATCTTTTAATTTAGTGGCGGGAAGTGGATTTGAACCACTGACCTTCGGGTTATGAGCCCGACGAGCTACCAGGCTGCTCTATCCCGCGTTGCTTTTGTTTCTCGACTCCCTTAATATAACGCGAAGTCAAAAGTTTGTCAACTACAAAAGCGATAATTCTCCAATTACTTCCAAACGTTTGTATTTTCCCAGGTTCATAAACTTCTCAGATAGGCTCTGGGCGACGCTGGGAGTAATCCAGCCCATTTGTTGCAGCAGGTGAATGGCTACGGCATATTTTGCGCGTTTAGCTCCATCCATGACTTTAATTGCTAATCCCATCCCTTCACCAAGTCGGCCGATGCACTGCACACCTTCTGCACCAGCTTTACTGACCAGTTCACTGGGAGTTAGGCGCATTAATTCGGTATCAAATTCCCCATCTCCAGCCACCATCGTGGGATGATGGTTCATGGCGCGGACAATGCGCTCCATATCCAAGCTATTGCTAGAGGCAAGGACAGCATATAAAGATGCCATTTGACTAAGTTGCATTAAATATGTGGGTGCGCCACAGTCATCATGGGCGGTGAGAAATTCTTCTGCTGGCATTCGCAGCAATTCTGCAACTTTGGTGATAATTAACTGCTGAATTGGGTGTTTACGATCCAAATAGCTGGTTAAAGGCCAATGGCGTTGCTGACAAACAGCTAACATTCCTGCGTGTTTGCCAGAGCAGTTATATTCTAATGCACTGCTCTTACCTTGGGGAATTGGACAGTGTAGGGCTGTGGGGTCAAGGTCAGCTTGCCAAAGTATGTTAAATACCTGTCGCACCTGTTCCATGCTGCCTTTGTGGGAACTGGTGATAATTGCTAAGTCGCGATCGCTCAAATCATACCGTTCCAGTGTGCCTGTGCTGGTGAGAGCCAGTGCTTGAAATGGTTTAAGGGCAGAACGGACAAATGCAGCGGTTTCGGCGTTGCCAGCAACAGACAGAACTCGTCCCCGTTTGTCGCTAACTACAGCCTGGACTATATGCCGAGATTCGATAATACCTTCCCGCAGCAACCGGACTTCCAGTGCTGTAGCTTGTGTTCGTTTTCCCATTGTCATGGGTTTATATATATTTTGTAGGTTGTTAGTCGTCAGTTGTCAGTTATCAATTGTTAGTTGTGTAACATTAATGACTAATAACTTATGACTAATTTATAGCAAATGCCAAACTATAGTACCAATAAGATACATTAAAGCCAAACCTGCAAAGGTAATTTGCAAGCGTTGGAGGATGGGTTTGATTTCATAGGTCACAATTAACCGATCGCGGCTAATGACTTCCTGGGGTTTTGTCCAGGTTTGTCCGTCATACCAACCAGATTCTTCATAGAATACGGTGGGACTGTAGAGGCGATCACGCACGTAGAACCAACCCAAATACAACCGCATTAACAGCAGCACTACTCCTACACTAGCGGCAGCAGATCCACAAAGAATAAAATAAAAAATATGCTTTTGTGGAGGAAAGCTGGCCGCTGCTACTGGACCTGCCACCAGCCACGACCAACCCCAAATCCAAAAAATTTTCTTGGTGTAATTACCCCAGCTTAAGGTCGTATCGCGAAATAGCCAGGAATTTTTCAATTCTTCGTACTCATTAAGCGGTTGTTGTTCTGTAGGAACTGGGCAATCAAAAACCGAGGCTCTCATAATTTTGGGTTACCGTCATCACCGTTTGGTAGCGCAATGCGTTCGGCATGAACCCAGAACGCTTCTAAATTATAAAACTCCCGTTCTTTAGGCATCATGATGTGAACAATGACGTCACCATAGTCTTGTAATAGCCAACTTCCCTCAGCTTTTCCTTCTGTCCTTAAGGGACGACGTTGCCAATCAGTTTCGACTTTTGCTTCTATTGCTGAGGCGATCGCCCTCACTTGTATCCTAGAATAGCCAGTCATCATCACAAAATAATCAGACAGGTAACAGACATCTGCTACTCTGAGCAATAAAATCTCACCAGCTTTGCGTTCTGATCCTGCTTCAGCAATGGTTATCGCTAATTTTCCGCTCACATCTTCAGTCCCAGCCATTGGGCTTTTCACTGTAGTTATTGTTAGCGGGACAGATTCTAATGGGAAATTTCCTTGGAAATAATTAGTCATTCAACCTCAGGTGCGTTTTTCCTTTTTTCACAATTTGTCTGATATGTCGTAGTCAACATAATGACCAACAAAACTCAGCCAAAAGTTTTTGACAAATCTTGAATCATCAAAAGTTGAGAATGTGAGCTTGTGTTAACTACGTTGGCAACTACTACACTTACAAACAACTTGCGATTCTGTGAATAGGTTTTTTTGAATACTAACAAAAAAATAGGTGTTTATGGTGCTGGCTTCACAATTAGCTAGGAAGCAGCAAGCAGAATCTTTCCCCCTAAACCCCTCTCAATACGGTTCAGCCTCTTTCTCTCACCCTACACCTGTGAGCTACACCCCTACACCCTTTTTATTAGCTGCTGTTGTGACAACTGCAGGCTGAATGGTTTTAGCATCGGCGGTCAATGAATAACACAATGTCTCATAATGATTTAAGGCTTGTTCAAAGGCGTATTGCTCAACAGCATATTGACGGCTATTGCAGCCCAGAGTCTTTACTTGTGCCGGGTTTTGGTACAATTCCAAAATCGCTGTTGCTAAGGCTTGGCAATCTTCTGGAGGAACTATAATTCCACCACCACTTTGTTTAATTGCTCTGGCTGCTGTGCCATTATCAGGTACGGAGCCAACCAACGCTCTACCGCTGGCAAGTAAAACCTGAATCTTTGATGGCATATTGAAGGAGATCACGTTTTTCTTTTGTATCACTAGCCCTACATCTGCTGCTGCCAACATTTGGGGTAAGTCTTGACGAGGTTGAAATGGTAATAACAAAACGTTGTCTGCTCCTTCGTCCAAACATTTCTGTTGCAGTCTTTTTAAGCCTTTGGCTTCACCAACAATCACAAAAGCAATTTCTGTGATATGACTTAATTTGGCGGCTGCTTTAATTACTGTTTCTAGACCTTGGGTTAAGGCGATGTTGCCAGAATACAAAGCTACGAATTTACCGTTCAGGTTATGTGTAGCGCGAAAGGGGTTATTTTCTTTTGGTAAGGGGCTAATAAAATTGACATCAACCCAGTTAGGAATTTGCACAATTTTGTTGGCTGGTACGTCTTTGGAAAGTAAGTTTTCTACAAACCCATCAGCTATTACACTAATTTTAGTGGCCGAGGCGTAGGCAAATTTTTCTAGTGCTGTGAATATCTTGATTAGTAATTGATTTTTCAGTAAACCGACGTGGATAGCTGCTTCAGGTAATATATCTTGTAAATTTAAGATGACTGGACAGGAGCGTAACCATCCTAAAAGGCCTGCTGGTAAGCAAACTGGAAGAGATGGGGAGGTCAGAAGAATCACATCAGGTCGCCAGCCCATGATTGCAGGTAAAAAACTGGTGACTACAAAACTAGCATCCAACATTACCCGATCTAATAGGTTGGGTTGGGGGCGAATCCAAACATAACTGCGTTGGATATGAACACCATTTTTATATTCTGTTAAATACAGTTTGCCGCGATAGTCCTCATAAATTTGACGTTCAGGATAGTTGGGCATAGCTGTAACTACCCGTACTTGATGTCCACGTTTTACCAGTCCTTCTGCTAATTCAGTCATTAGCGGCGCAATACCAATAGGCTCTGGGTAATAATTGTAGGAGTAAATTAAAATCCGCATAACAAATTAGTCGGAGTTTCCTGGTTGTTGTTAACTGACAATCAGTATCTGTCGTCAAAGTCACTTAGGAGTATACTATCTCTTGGATAACTTCATTATCTCTTTATACTTCGTCCTTGTCAGTAACTTTTCGTTGAAGATTGTGTAAATTTTGATATCTTTTGTTAAAGAAGATTCAAATTTTTCAGTAATCTTACATTAAGACCACTTCCATGTTATGTGTGGTTGAACTTGAGTTCAGTATAAAAAAACTTTTAATGCTCATTTATTTACTTATATTTCGCTGGAAGCTGCTATAAACACTGAGCTTAGAGCAAAATTTACCCAGACCCGCTTTTACAGGTCTGGGTAAATTCAGAAATGAAACTTGGTAGTTTTTAGCTTCAACAGTGGTGCTGTTTAACAGTTATCAGTTAAACAGCACCACTGTTTTTGTTAAACAATATGGTTATGGTTTTGAGAATCAGTCTTAAATCGTAAAGTAAAGTCCAATTTTTCTGATACTGCAAATCCAAGCGAATTACATCTTCAAAACTGCGTACTGTGGAGCGTCCGTTTACTTGCCATTCGCCTGTCATTCCTGGTTTGACATCGAAACGCTGCCACTCTGGTACTTCATATCTTTCTACTTCATCTGGGGTAGGTGGCCTAGTACCTACCAAACTCATTTCACCTTTGAGGACGTTCCAGAATTGTGGTAGTTCATCTAGACTTGTACGACGCAAAAAGCGTCCTATTCTTGTAATCCTCGGATCGTTTTCATTTTTGAAAAAAGCACCTTCTACTTGGTTTTTGACTTGAGATTTTTTAGCTTCCGCATCAACACACATAGAACGAAATTTCCAAATATAAAAACGCTTACCCATCCAGCCGCAACGAATTTGACTAAAGAAAATAGGACCGGGATCGTCTATTTGAATAGCGAGCGCAATGGGAATAAGTAAAACACCTGTAATAACTAAACCTACTAATGATCCAACTATATCAATCAGTCTTTTCATCCAAGAGGCCACAGAAGGATGAGTTTGAGGTAACGGCTCTACTTTTCGAGGCATCATGTTTCTCTGACTATCTCCAAGGCCGCTGGATTCTATGGGTTCGATTCTGTTAATAGACTCAATAGAAAATACCTGATCTAATCCGGTCAGGTTTAGCACTGCCATAACTTGAGGGGTAACATTACGAAGTGTGAATGCGATTCCTTTTTGTTGAGCATATTTAAAATTACTTACCAAAGCCCCTAAACCACTACTATCCATAAAAATAGTATTTTGGAAGTCAAGGACAACTTGCTGGGGATGTGAATCAGCTTGGATTAAGTTTTGGCAGGTTTGCTTAAAGCCAACAGCCTCAAGCACGCTCAAACGCATAGACACCTGCACTATAGCTGTATCGTTCAGGTAAGTAACTGGGAAATCTGCCTCTGTGGGTTGGCTACTCATGAAGCTATGCACTTTAGTTGCCATCTAAATCTAATCTGCCAAACATTATTTTGTCCTGGAAAATTACTTAACCTAAATTCTAAAAAGTAGGATTAAGGAGAGGTAACAATACTGCACGGGGTTTTGTAACTTAAACTTTTAATTGGTTAAAGAGAAAAGTTTAAAGGTGAAAGAACGGTTTTTTCTTTTTCTTTCTCCATTCCCTTTTCCTTCTTAACCGACAAGTATTAGTACAAATAGTCAGTTTTTCGCTCAGAGATTGGGGATCGCTAAATACAGTTCACAATGGAACAAGAAGCTGCAAATATTCCTGTTTTTGCTGTTCTTGTGCCTACGGTGTGATAATCGCACCGCTATCTATCATCTCATGATTGCTAAAACTACGGTTAAACCTACTGCACGCCTGGTTGAAGTTTTTTCTGCTATTCAAGGGGAAGGACTCAATGTCGGCACACGCCAAATTTTTATTCGCTTTGGTCTTTGTGACTTGCGTTGTCACTTTTGCGATAGCGCCCATACATGGGATGCACCATCTCTATGTAAAATAGAGCTTTCCCCTGGATTGAGAGATTTTGAAATGCACTCTAATCCTATTCCTCCAGCCACGTTGATCAAATGGGTGGAAAGGCAAAATTTACCTTTTCTACACGATAGCATTAGCTTAACTGGAGGCGAACCACTTCTTCATGCCCCATTTTTGGCGCAATTTTTACCCGAAGTGCGATCGCAGACCAATTTACCTATCTACCTGGAAACTGGAGGACATCGCCCTGATCAATTGGCCATGATTCTCCCCTACCTCGACTCTGTAGGTATGGATTTAAAATTGCCTAGTGTGAGTGGCGAAACTCATTGGACAGAACATAAAGAATTCCTCCAAATATGCTTTGATGCAAATTTAGATATTTTTGTCAAGATAATTGTCTCTCAAAGGACAGATCCTGGCGAACTCGAACGCTCGGCTTTGTTAGTTGCTGAGGTTGGTCAGGATATCCCCATCTTTCTACAACCTGTGACACCTTTAGCGGAGTCTCAACAATTCAGTTCAGTACTTGTGGAAGCTCCTGCTCCACAGCAAGTTTTAGAATGGCAAGCTTTGATGAAGAAGTTTGTTAAACAAGTGCGGGTGATCCCCCAGACCCATAAAATGCTGAATCAGATGTAGGTTGTTCGAGGATGAGGAGGATGAGGAGGATGAGGAGGATGATTTTACTTCCCCATCTCCCCAGTCCCCATCTCCCCAGTCCCCAGTCTCCTAGTCGTCTAAAATCCACGTTCATCAGAGGGCTTAGATTTGGCTTTGGCTTTATTGGCGCTGCGTTTAAGAGCAGAAAGCCTAGCTTCGTAGCGAGAACGCTGACGCTTACCGGGGGTGGTGTCAATTAAGGTTTTTAAGGCACTACCTAAACTCTTGTAGGCGTTGGGGAGACTATAACCAAAACGAGTAGCTAGTGCGATCGCTTTTTCGTCAGCATCAACTAATTCTTTGAGTTGCTTGTCACCATTATTTTTTTGATACAGTCGCCAACCAGAAACACCACACAAAGCTAAAGCTAAGACCAGTAGCAACCCATCGTGTACCCATAACTCTCCCACAGCACCACCTAAACCGATTGCTAGTGCTGCCATTTCCCAGCCGTCTTTAGGAATTGTGTCGTTCTGCACATGAGCTACTTCGTGCCAGAATAGGAGATTACGCTGATCCATTGCCAAAGCATCCCATTTTACCAAGTCGATTTGAATTTCTACCTGGTCTTTACCAATTTCTTCGCAACGAACTAGGGGTGGATTGACCTCGGTTGTGCCTTCAACTGTTACCCAACTCTGCAATTCTGGCGGTAGCAAGCTTTTTAAGCGTCGGAGTTCACTCATTTCCGCTTTAGCTGAGGAGGTTGTATAGGATGTCATAAAATCCAGCCTTAAAAAATTTCAGTATATTAGTGAGGTTATCACTTTGGAGTATAGCTATTTCAGTGATATTCCGCCTCACTCATTGGGAAAACTTCCCCGCTTTTTCCGAGCTTCCATTGCTTTTTCTAGCAGATCCAGTAATCCTGGTGCTTCTTCTTGGATACTTAGTAACAGTCTTTCTCCAAGTTCTAGATTGCCTGGATCTTCTCCTGTGGCCATCACCTGTTGTAGTCGCGGTAAGGCTATGCTGTCAACAACCTGAATTAATCCACTCAAACAACGGTGAAATTGTCTTTCGGTGAGAATTGAGTCTTCGAGGGGAAACTCAATAATGGCACGGATTTCACCATCGGAGGGGTCATACTCCCATTGCAGCATTTTGGTTTCCCAGGAAATGGCCAGCATGGTTTGCAGGATAGAAGCTTTGTATGGATGCTCTTTCACTCCTGCGAGAACTTGAGGTGCAAAGACTCGGAAAAATTTTCCATCTTCATCCAACTGAACGACTATCAGAAAATCTTCTAGGTGATCAGCTTCTACACCTGTAATAATCCGGTCTTCTTCTTGATCAAAACGGTATTCCCAGCCAAGGTTGTCTAAGTAATTGGCTATCTGTTTGAGATTAGCTCCCATAAAAGCCTCATTAAGGAACGGTGGAGCGGCTGTCACCACACCTAGTTTAACCTGCTATGGACATTGATTTAGATTGATGCAGCTACTTTTTGGCAGTTGTCTAGAATTTATGCAGATTCCACAACTTGAGCGGAAAAAGTGAGAGTAAGTACCAAACTTTTGGTAAACTCATGTTTGAGTGTGGCTGATTAATTAATAATTATTTATTCACTAATTCTAATTGGAGATTATTCGCATATTAAGTAAGTGGGGGTTAAAAATTGTCGTTATGACAAGGCAAGAGGTGAACCAGCGCGGTCTTGGGGAGCCACTGC